>Ga0180434_10002457_pt1 | contig 24717 bp, 20 predicted proteins | sample SS_ome_7_FD_132453 | JGI IMG/M metagenome (GOLD analysis project Ga0180434, IMG submission 132453) | Hypersaline lake sediment archaeal communities from the Salton Sea, California, USA - SS_1_D_2 metaG | ecosystem: Environmental > Aquatic > Non-marine Saline and Alkaline > Hypersaline >... | reverse complement strand
TGGTGATGCTGACCGGCGACCGACCCGCCCCCGCCCAGCAGGTCGGAACGGTGCTGGGCCTCGACGAGGTCGCCGCGCAGCAGACACCGGCGGACAAGGTGGCCCGCGTGCGCGCCGAATGCGAGCGGGCCGTGACGGCCATGGTCGGCGACGGTGTCAACGACGCACCGGCGCTGGCCGCCGCCGACGTCGGCATCGCGATGGGCGCGCGGGGATCGACGGCGAGTTCGGAGGCCGCCGACATCGTGCTGACCGCCGACCGGCTCGACCGGTTGGCCGACGCGAAGGTCATCGCCCGCAGGTCTCGGCGGATCGCACTGCAGAGCGCGGGAATCGGAATGGGACTGTCCCTGGTGGCCATGGGTTTTGCGGCCTTCGGGCTGATCCCTCCGGCCGTCGGCGCGCTGCTGCAGGAAGGTATCGACCTGGCGGTGATCCTCAACGCCCTGCGCGCGCTGGGCTCGGACCGGGCCACTGCGCCCCCGCTGACTCCGAACGCCGCCGACCTGGTCCGCCGGTTCTCCGCGGAGCACGACCGGATGCGCGATGACCTCTCGCTGCTGCGGGAGGCCGCCCAGCAGGTCTCCGCGGGCCGGAGTACCGAGGCGGTCGAATCGCTGCGGGCGGCCGACGCGTTCCTCCAGGACACGCTGCTGCCGCACGAGGACGCCGAGGATGCCGCGCTGTACCCGGCACTGGCGCGGCCCCTGGGCAGCGCCGAGGCCACGGCCACGATGAGCCGGATGCACGCCGAGATCCACCGGCTGGCCCAGCGGCTGCACAGCCACCGTGAGATCGCCGACGCCGCCGGGGCGGTGACCGCCGAGCAGTCCGACGACCTGCTGGCCTCCCTCTACGGCCTCTACGCGCTGCTTCTCCTGCATTTCGTGCAGGAGGAGGAGAACTTCTTCGTGCTCGATCCGGGCCTTCACCCCGCCGAACGGTCGTGACCTGGCTGACCCGCAACGTACGGGTGCTCTCGATGGTGTCCTTCCTGCAGGACACCGCCAGCGAGTTGCTCTATCCGTTGCTGCCGATCTACCTGACCACGGTGCTCGGGGCGCCGCCCTCGGTCGTCGGCGCCATCGAGGGGGCCGCCGAGGGGGCCGCATCGGTGACCAAGATGGCCGTCGGGCCCCTCGGCGACCGCTTCGCCAAACGTCCGCTGATCGCCACCGGATACGGGATGGCCGCCCTGGGAAAGGTGATCGTCGCCGTCGCCGGCGCCTGGCCGGGGGTGCTCGCCGGGCGGGTGGTCGACCGGCTCGGCAAGGGTCTGCGCGGCGCTCCGCGCGATGCCCTGCTGGTCGAGGGGATCGAAACCAACTCGCGAGGAAAGGTTTTCGGATTCCATCGCACCCTGGACACACTCGGTGCGGTATTGGGACCGCTGATCGGCCTGGCCGGCTATCAATTGCTGGATCAGCAGATCGCGCCGTTGCTGTATGTGGCGATCGTCCCGGCCGTGCTGTCGGTGCTGTTGCTCGTGCTGGTGCGGGAGAAACCCCGGCCCCGGCTTCGGCCCGCGCGTCAGCCCCTGCTGTCGGGGATCGCTCAGCTGCCCCGACGGTACTGGCGGGTCACCGCCGTCGTCGTCGGATTCGGTCTGTTCAACTTCCCCGACGCGCTGTTGTTGTTGCGGCTCAATGAAATCGGTTTCGGTGTCGTCGAGGTGATCCTCGCCTACGTCACCTACAACCTCGTCTACGCGGTGGCAAGCTTTCCGGCCGGGGTGCTGGCCGACCGGTTGCCGCGATCCGCGGTTTTCGGAGTGGGGCTGGTGTTCTTCGCCGTCGGCTACATCGGTCTCGGCATGACCACCGATCCGGCGCTGGCCTGGATACTGATCGGCGTCTACGGCCTCTTCACGGCATGCACCGACGGCGTCGGAAAGGCCTGGGTGTCGGCCCTGGTCGGCCAGGACCGCCAGGCCACGGCCCAGGGCGTGTTCCAGGGAGCCAGTGGACTGGCCATCCTGGTCGCGGGGCTGTGGGCGGGTCTGCTCTGGGGCGCCGACGGACGGCTGCCGCTGCTGGTGTCCGGCGTCGCCGGCGGCTGCTTCGCGGTGGCGCTGCTCGGCCGGTTGGTGCTGCGCCGGGGCGGTTAGGGTCTAGTGATGCCGACGATCCACGTCATCGGAATCGGCGCCGGCGATCCCGAATTCGTCACGGCGCAAGCGGTCCGGGCCCTCAACGACACCGAAGTGTTCTTCGCGATGGACAAAGGCGAGGCCAAGAACGATCTCGTCGCGTTTCGCCACGAGGTGTGCCGGCGCTTCGTCCCCGGGTCGGACTACCGCTTCGTGGAACTGCCCGACCCGGTTCGCGCCACCGGCGGCGACTACGCCGCCGCGGTGGCGGACTGGCACGCCGCCCGGGCCCGGCTGTGGGCGGCGGCCATCAGGGCCGAACTCGGCCCCCGCGGGGTAGGCGCATTCCTGGCGTGGGGGGATCCGTCGCTGTACGACAGCACCCTGCGAATCCTCGGCGAGGTCGCCCGGCACGTCGACCTGGACTACGACGTCATCCCCGGGGTCACCGCCATCCAGGCCCTGACCGCACGGCACCGCATCCCGCTCAACGACGTCGGCGAACCGGTGCTGATCACCACCGGGCGGCAACTGCGCGCGCACGGCCTGTCCGGATCGGCGGTGGTCATGCTCGACGGCGACTGCGCCTTCCTGGGTTGTCCGCCACAAACGCGCATCTGGTGGGGCGCCTACCTGGGTACCCCGGAGGAAATCCTGGTCGCCGGCACCGTCGGGGAGGTCGGTGAGCACATCGCCGGGATACGGGCCTCGGCACGGGCCGAGCGCGGCTGGATCATGGACACCTATCTGCTGCGGGCCTAGGCTTTCGCCGGTGGGATTCCTTGTTCGGGTCGCGGTCACCGGCTTCGCGCTGTGGGTGGTCGCACTGATCGTGCCGGGTGTGTCGTTCGTCGGCGGCCAGACCACCCTGCAGCGGATCGGCATCATCGGGTTCGTCGCGCTGATCTTCGGGGTGGTCAACGCGGTCATCAAGCCGATCGTCGCGGTGTTGTCGATTCCCTTCTACATCCTGACCCTCGGTCTGTTCCACGTGGTCGTCAACGCCCTGATGCTGTGGATCACCTCCTGGATCACCGAGCACACCACGCACTGGGGCCTGCAGATCGACCGGTTCTGGTGGACCGCGATTTGGGCGGCGATCGTGCTGTCACTGGTCGGCTGGGCCCTCTCGGGTCTGACCCGCAGCGCCGAGCGCACACTGAGCTGAGCGGTCCCGGTGCCCGAACTGCCCGAGGTCGAAGCGCTCGCCGACCACCTGCGCCGGCATGCGGTCGGCAAGTCGGTCTCGGGCGTGGATGTGGCGTCGCTGTCGGCGCTGAAGACCGTCGACCCGCAGCCGGCCGCGCTGCGGGGCCGTGCCGTGACCGGTGCGCAGCGCTGGGGAAAGCACCTCGGCCTGCAGTGCGGCGGGACCTATCTGATCACCCACCTGTCCCGGGCGGGCTGGTTGCGCTGGTCGGACGAACTCAACTCCGCCCCGCTCAAACCGGGCAGGGGGCCGATCGCGCTGCGGGTCCGCCTGGACGACGGGACGGGTTTCGACCTCACCGAAGCGGGCACCCAGAAGCGGCTGGCGGTGTGGCTGGTCAGCGATCCGGCTCAGGTTCCCGGGATCGCCGCCCTCGGCCCCGACGCGCTCGGTATCGGCGTCACCGAACTCGGTGTGGTGCTCGCGGCCAACAGCGGCCGGATCAAGTCGGTGCTCACCGACCAGAAGGTGATCGCCGGGATCGGCAACGCTTACAGCGACGAAATCCTACACGCGGCAAGGCTTTCCCCGTTCGCCACCGCGGCGCGGCTCACCGAATCCCAGACGGGGATGCTGCACGAGGCGATGACGTCGGTGCTCTCCGATGCCGTGGACCGCTCCGTCGGCCAGCAGGCCGCGATGCTCAAGGGCGAGAAGCGCTCCGGGCTCCGGGTACACGGTCGCACAGGCCTGCCCTGCCCGGACTGCGGTGACACTGTCCGGGAGGTGGCTTTCGCGGACAGGTCGTTCCAGTACTGTCCGTCCTGCCAGACCGGCGGCAAGGTGCTGGCCGATCGGCGGATGTCGAGGTTGCTGAAATGATCGGGCGATGACCAGGCAGCGGATACTCATCACCGGAGCGAGTTCGGGTCTGGGTGCGGGAATGGCCCGCGCCTTCGCCGCCAAGGGGCGCGACCTGGCGTTGTGCGCCCGCCGCATCGACCGGCTCACCGAGCTCAAAGCCGAACTCGAACAACGCTATCCGGGTATCACGGTGGCTGTCGCTCAACTCGACGTCGACGACCACGAGAGGGTCCCCGAGGTGTTCGCCGCGCTGGCCGGCGAACTCGGGGGACTGGACCGGGTCATCGTCAACGCCGGTATCGGCAAGGGCGCCCCGCTGGGTGCCGGCAAGCTGTGGGCCAACAAGGCCACGGTCCAGACCAACCTGGTCTCGGCGCTGGTGCAGATCGAGACGGCGCTGGAGATGTTCACCAGTGCCGGATCCGGGCATCTGGTCCTGATCTCCAGTGTCCTGGGCAACAAGGGGGTCCCCGGCGTGAAGGCCGCCTATGCGGCCAGCAAGGCCGGGGTTTCCTCGCTGGGTGAGTCGTTACGGGCCCAGTACCCGTCCGGACCGATCCGGGTCACCGTCATCGAACCGGGTTACATCGAGTCCGAGATGACGGCCCGCAGCCAGAGCACGATGCTGATGGTCGATACCCAGACCGGGGTCGCGAGGATGGTCGAGGCGATCGAGAAGGAAAAGGGCCGGGCGATCGTCCCCGGCTGGCCGTGGATTCCGTTGGTGGCGGTGCTCAAGATTCTGCCGCCAAGATTGGCCAAACGTTTCGCCTGAGCCGGGATCGGGCAACAATGAAGGTATGAAGACGATTGTGATCGCGGCCCTTGCGGCGCTGGGAATGCTGGCATCTGCCGTCACGGCGGCGGCCAACCCGGAGGATTGTGTGAGCCCGGACGGCAGTGCCTGCGGTGTCGTCGATTCCGACGGGGCGACCGGCTCGATCCCCGGCGGCCCGTCCGGAACGGCGGGACCGGGACTGGTGGAAGGCTCCATCCCCGGTGGGCCCAGCGGTCAGGTGACCCCCGGCGACGTCAGCGGATGCATCCCCGGCGTCGGCTGCCTGGACATCCCGCGCTGACCGGTCACCCGACCCGGCCGCGCTCCTGACGGTAGCGGCGGACCAGCGTGTCGGTGGAGGAGTCGGACTGTTCCGGCGGCGAAGCCTCCCCGGTGATCACCGGCAGCAGCGCCTTGGCCTGGGTCTTGCCCAGTTCGACGCCCCACTGGTCGAACGAGTCGATCCCCCAGACGACGCCCTCGGTGAACACCTGATGCTCGTACAGCGCGATCAGCTGGCCCAGGACCGACGGGGTGAGCCGGGTCGCCAGGATCGACGTCGTCGGCTTGTTGCCGGGCATCACCTTGTGCGGGACCACCTCGGCCGGTGTGCCCTCGGCCGCGATCTCCCCGGCGGTCTTGCCGAACGCCAGGACCTGTGTCTGGGCGAAGAAGTTGCTCATCAGCAGATCGTGCATGGACCCCGAACCGTCGGCCGTGGGCAGATCGTCGGTGGGCTGGGAGAACCCGATGAAGTCGGCCGGCACCAGCCGGGTGCCCTGGTGCAGCAACTGGTAGAAGGCGTGCTGGCCGTTGGTCCCCGGCTCGCCCCAGAAGATCTCCCCGGTGCCGGCAAAGACCGGCGTGCCGTCGGCGCGCACCGACTTGCCGTTCGATTCCATCGTCAGCTGCTGAAGGTAGGCCGCGAAGCGGGCCAGGTCGTTGGAGTAGGGCAGCACCGCGCGGGTCTCGGCGCCGAAGAAGTCGGCGTACCACAGCCCGATCAGCCCCAGCAGCACCGGTGCGTTGGATTCCAATGGGGCGGAGGCGAAGTGGCGGTCGATGATGTGGAAGCCGGAGAGGAAGTCGGCGAAGGCGTTCCGGCCGATCACGGCCATCACCGACAGGCCGATCGCGGAGTCCACCGAATAGCGTCCGCCGACCCAGTCCCAGAAGCCGAACATATTGGCCGAGTCGATGCCGAAGTCCTCGACCAGTTTCTTGTTGGTCGACACCGCGACGAAGTGCTTGGCGACGGCGTCCTCGCCGAGGGCGTCGGTCAACCAGCGCCGGGCGGCGGTGGCGTTGGTCAGTGTTTCCAGGGTGGTGAAGGTCTTGGAAGCGACGATGAACAGCGTGGTGGCGGGGTCGAGTCCGTCGAGTGTGGCCACCATGTCCGCGGGGTCGACGTTGGAGACGAACCGGGCGGTGATTCCGGCATCGGCATAGTGGCGCAGTGCCTGGTAGGCCATCGCCGGTCCGAGGTCTGAGCCGCCGATGCCGATGTTGACCACGGTGCTGATCCGCTTGCCGGTGGCGCCGGTCCATTCGCCGCTGCGCAGCCGGTCGGTGAAGTCGCCCATGGCTGCGAGCACCGCGTGCACATCACCGACGACATCCTGGCCGTCGACGGTCAGCGTCGTGTCGCGGGGCAGTCGCAGGGCGGTGTGCAGCACCGCCCGGTCCTCGGAGGTGTTGATGTGCTCGCCGGCGAGCATCGCGTCGCGGCGCTGTTCCAGCCCGGCAGCCCGGGCGAGGCCCACCAGCAGTCCCAGAGTCTCCCGGTTCACGCGATGCTTGCTGTAGTCGATGTAGAGGTCACCGACCGTCAGCGCGAACTCGCTGCCACGGCGGGGGTCCTCCGCGAACAACTCCCGCAGGTGCTTTCCGGCGATTGCGTCGTAGTGGCGGCGCAGCGCGTCCCGGGCCGCGCCGACTCCGTCGGACTGCTCAGCGCTCATTCACCAAACCCTAGTGCGCGTCAGGACGCGACGGTGTAGATGATGGAGCTATGGCTACCCCGGATATTGAACGTTTGTTGTCATCGGTTCCGACCGGCGTGTGGATCGGCGGCGAGGATCGACCGGGCTCGACGACCTTCGACGTGGTCAACCCGGCCACCGATGAAGTGCTGGCCAAGGTGGCCGACGCAACCGCCGGGGACGGCCTGGCCGCGCTGGACGCCGCCTGCTCGGTGCAGGCCGACTGGGCCGCGACCCCGGCGCGCGAGCGAGGCGAGATCCTGCGGTCGGTCTTCGAGATGATCATCGCCCGCGCCGAGGACCTCGCCACGCTGATGACCCTGGAGATGGGCAAGGTCGTCGCCGAGAGCATGGGGGAGGTTCGCTACGGCGCGGAGTTCTTCCGGTGGTTCGCCGAAGAGGCGGTGCGCATCCACGGACGGTTCACCCCGGCCCCGGCCGGTACCGGGCGGATCATCGTCACCAAGCAGCCGGTCGGGCCGTGCTATGCCATCACCCCCTGGAACTTCCCGCTGGCGATGGGAACCCGCAAGATCGGGCCGGCGCTGGCCGCGGGCTGCACCATGCTGGTCAAGCCGGCTCAGGAGACTCCGCTGACCATGCTGCTGCTGGCCAAGCTGATGGACGAGGCCGGGTTGCCCAAGGGGGTGCTCTCGGTGCTGCCCACCGCGAGGCCGCGCGAGGTCACCACAGCGCTCATCGACAACGGCAGGCTGCGCAAGCTCACCTTCACCGGCTCCACCGGCGTGGGCAAGGCACTGGTGAAGCAGTCCGCGGACAAGTTGCTGCGCACATCGATGGAACTCGGCGGCAACGCGCCGTTCGTGGTGTTCGACGACGCCGACGTCGACGCTGCGGTGGAGGGCGCCATGCTGGCCAAGATGCGCAACGGGGGAGAGGCCTGCACCGCGGCCAACCGCATCTACGTCGCCAACCCGCTGCTGGAGGAGTTCACCGACAAGTTCGTCAAGCACATGGGCGAGGTCACCCTCGGTGACGGACTCGATCCCACGGTCAAGCTCGGCCCGCTGGTCAACGCCAAACAGTTGGCCACGGTGCAGGACCTCGTCGACGACGCCGTCGCCAAGGGGGCGACGGTGGCCCTCGGCGGTCAGGCCCCCGGCGGCCCGGGCAACTTCTATCCCGCCACGGTGCTGACCGGCGTCCCGGCCGATGCCCGCATCCTCAAAGAGGAGGTGTTCGGTCCGGTGGCACCGATCGTTGGCTTCGACACCGAGGAGCAGGGGATCGCCGCCGCCAACGACACCGAGTACGGGCTGGCCGCCTACCTCTACACCCAGTCGCTGGATCGGGCGCTTCGGGCCGCCGAGTCGATTCAATCCGGCATGGTCGGGGTCAACCGGGGCGTGATCTCCGACCCGGCCGCCCCGTTCGGCGGGGTCAAGGAGTCCGGCTTCGGCCGCGAAGGCGGCTTCGAGGGCATCGAGGAATATCTCGACGTCAAGTACATCGGACTGACGACGTAGCCGTGGGGCCGGCACGGACCGGCCGTACGGATCAGTGCCCGAGTCGGCCTCTTCCCATGCGGAGCAGCAGCATCGCCAGATCCTTGCCGTCGGCTCCCAGCGTGCTGTAGCGCTCGATGACCTTCATCTCCCGGCTGTGCACCAGCCGGGTTCCGCCGGAGGCCATCCTGACCTTCCCGATCGCCCGGGACACCTCGGTGCGTCGCTTGACCGCGGCGAGGATCTCGGCGTCGAGCCGGTCGATCTCGATGCGCAACGCGTCGATGTCGGGTTCGGTTTCCACTGTCATATCGTCCTCCTCGTGAGGGCTCTCTGGTCTCATCCGGTCCGGACCTCACAAACGGGACGAGCCCCGGATCCGGATCGACGGACCGCGGGGCTTGGTGGGTTCGAGCAGCTAGGCCGCCACGGGCACCGCGGTGGGGTACCCGTAGAAAAATCGGCTCGTCTGCACGCAACAAAGTGTGCCATTCGGCGGCGCGCCTGCGCAAAGGGGCGTCGGCGGCCGGCGGTAGGTTTGGGAGCGCTATGAGTTTTGGGAGCGCTATGAGCCTTGACGCGCTGGAGACCGGCGCCGGGTCGGCCGGGTTGCTGGACGGCCTGAACCCGCAGCAGCGCCGAGCCGTGCTGCACGAGGGCGCACCCCTGCTGATCGTGGCGGGTGCCGGTTCGGGCAAGACCGCTGTGCTGACCCGGCGGATCGCCCACCTGCTGGCGGCCCGGGACGTCGGCCCCGGCCAGATACTGGCCATCACCTTCACCAACAAGGCCGCCGCCGAGATGCGGGAACGGGTCACCCAGTTGATCGGGCCCCGGGCGGCGGCGATGTGGGTGTCGACATTCCACTCGACCTGTGTCCGTATCCTGCGCAACCAGGCCTCGCTGGTTCCCGGGCTGAACTCCAACTTCTCCATCTACGACGCCGATGATTCCCGGCGGCTGCTGCTGATGATCGGCCGGGACATGGGCATCGACGTCAAGCGGTACTCGCCGCGGCTGCTGGCCACCGCGATCTCCAACCTCAAGAACGAACTGACCGGCCCCGAGCAGGCGGTCGCGGCCCTCGGCCCGGACTCCGATGAGATGGCCGCCACCGTGGCCGAGGTGTACCGCGAGTATCAGCGACGGCTTCGCACCGCCAACGCGGTGGACTTCGACGATCTGATCGCCGAGACCGTGGCGGTGCTTCAAGCCCATCCCCAGATCGCCCAGTACTACCGTCGCCGTTTCCGCCACGTCCTCGTCGACGAGTACCAGGACACCAACCACGCCCAGTACGTCCTGGTCCGTGAACTCGTGGGTGTCGGCGCGCCCGACACCGACACCGTCCCGCCGGCCGAACTGTGTGTGGTGGGCGACGCCGACCAGTCGATCTATGCCTTCCGGGGCGCCACGATCCGCAATATCGAGGACTTCGAGCGCGACTTCCCTGATGCCGTCACCATTCTCCTGGAGCAGAACTACCGCTCCACGCAGAACATTCTCTCCGCGGCCAACTCGGTGATCGCCTGCAACAGCGGCCGCCGGGAGAAGCGGCTGTGGACCGACGCCGGCGACGGTGAGCCGATCATCGGGTACGTCGCCGACAACGAGCACGATGAGGCCCGCTTCGTCGCGACCGAGATCGACAGCCTGGTCGACGGATCCGGCTACCGCTACGACGACATGGCGGTGTTCTATCGCACCAACAACTCCTCCCGGGCGCTGGAGGAGGTGTTCATCAGGGCAGGAATTCCCTACAAGGTGGTCGGCGGCCTTCGCTTCTACGAGCGCAAGGAAATCCGCGACATCGTCGCCTACCTTCGGGTGCTGGCCAATCCCGGTGACACCGTCAGCCTGCGCCGCATCCTCAACACCCCGCGCCGCGGTATCGGCGACCGTGCCGAGGCGTGCGTGGCGGTTTACGCGGAGAGCACCGGGGCCGGTTTCGCCGAGGCGCTGGAGGCGGCGGCCGACGGCCGGGTGCCGATGCTCAACACCCGGTCGGAGAAGGCGATCGCCGGGTTCGTGGCGCTGCTGGCAGAGTTGCGCGGACAGCTCGACAAGGAACTCGGCGATCTGGTCGAAGCGGTGCTGGAACGCACCGGGTATCGGGCCGAGTTGGAGAACTCCAACGACCCGCAGGATCTGGCCCGCCTGGACAATCTGAACGAACTGGTCAGCGTCGCACACGAATTCAGCGCTGACCGGGCCAACGCCGTCAACGCCGAAGATGCCGATGATGCCGTAGACCCCACCCCGGCGGGGGTGCTCGCAGACTTCCTGGAGCGGGTATCTCTGGTGGCCGACTCCGACGAGCTGCCGGACGACGACGCCGGGTTGGTCACGCTGATGACCCTGCACACCGCCAAGGGCCTGGAGTTCCCGGTGGTGTTCGTCACCGGCTGGGAGGACGGCATGTTCCCGCACATGCGGGCGCTGGGAGATCCCGCCGAACTGTGCGAAGAACGCCGGCTGGCCTACGTCGGGATCACCCGGGCACGTCAGCGGCTCCACCTCAGCCGGGCCAAGGTGCGGTCTTCGTGGGGACAGCCGATGCTCAACCCCGAGTCCCGCTTTCTGCGTGAGATTCCCGAAGGCCTGATCGACTGGCGGCGCACGGAGGCCGCCGCCGCGCCGAGCGCCCCCGTCGCCGCGAGGTTCGGTGCGCCGCGCCCGGGCCCGTCGCGCTCCGGTTCACGCCGGGGGCCGTTGATCGTGCTCGAACCCGGCGACCGCGTCAGCCATGACAAGTACGGTCTCGGCCGTGTCGAGGAGGTCTCCGGAGTGGGGGAGTCGGCGATGTCGCTGATCGACTTCGGAAGCGCGGGGCGGGTCAAGCTCATGCACAACCACGCGCCGGTGCAGAAGCTGTAGAGAGCGCTGGTCAGCCGCCCAGCGACACGCCGCGGGCGGCGAGCCATGACACCGGGTCGGTGGCGTTGGCGCCGCCGAGCAGCACCGAGAAGTGCAGATGGGGACCGGTGGAGTTGCCGCGGTTGCCGATGGTGGCGATCTGATCGCCGGCGAACACCCGCTGCCCGACCTGGACGGTCCAGCTGTTGACGTGCCCGTACCGGGTCACCGTGCCGTCGCCGTGCTGGAGCAGGACCCAGGCGCCGTAACCGGAGTTGGTCGGCCCGGCCTCCTTGACGACACCGTCGGTCGCCGCGTAGATCGGGGTGCCCACCGGTCCGGCGAGGTCGACCCCGTCGTGCAGGGCGCCCCAGCGGTAGCCGAAGCCCGAGGTGAACAGCGCGTGGGTGGGTGCGACGTAGAGCGGCCGCTGCAGGAGCGCCTCCCGATGAGCCCGCTCGGCGGCGTAGGCGGCGCCGCGGGCCAGCTCCTCGGCGTGCACCGAGGCGTTGGCGGCCGGCTTGACCGCAACCAGCTGGACACCGCGAGTTCCGACAGCAGCGCCGGCGCGCGGAGTCAGCTCAGAGGCCAGGACGGTGCGGCTTGTCGTGACCTGCTCAGCGGGGCCGACCGCGGTGTAGGCGGCGGCCGCGGCGGCGCCGGCGGCCATCGCCGCGATCAGCATGCGGCCGCGGGCGGCGCTGGTCGGCTGCCGACGGTGCATCGGGGTCCGCGGCAGGACGTCGGTGTTCTCGGTGTTGGCGAAACGCGGCTGGTCAGCGCGGCGTTCAGCGGGCGATTCGGACTCGGACCGCGCGGCCGAACCCGGAGTGTGAGCAGACTCTGACTGCGTCAAAACCAAGTCCTCGCGTCGTAACCAAAGCGTTATACAGACGCACGACGGTAACCAAATTGAGACCAAACTGGCAACCCGAGCCGATTTTCCGGCCGGGAATGTGACTTGAATCACCGGCCGGGAGGGGGTTTGGGTCCTTGTGCTCCCTGGCCGGGGCGGGCTTTATACAGTTCCTCATACAGTTCCCCGGAGAGTCCGTCGACCAGCCGACCGAAACGTGAGCCATGGACCTTTTCGAGTATCAGGCGAAGGAACTCTTCGCCAAGCACAACGTGCCGACCACCCCCGGCAGGGTCACCACCAGCGCCGCCGACGCCAAAGCCATCGCTGAGGAGATCGGCCGCCCCGTCATGGTGAAAGCCCAGGTCAAGACCGGTGGTCGGGGCAAGGCTGGCGGGGTCAAGTACGCCGCCGACCCCGCCGAGGCCTTCACCTACGCCACCGACATCCTCGGGCTGGACATCAAGGGCCACATCGTCAGGAAACTTCTGGTCGCCGAGGCCAGCGACATCGCCGAGGAGTACTACCTGTCATTCCTTCTCGACCGTGCCAACCGCACCTACCTGGCCATGTGCTCGGTGGAGGGCGGTATGGAGATCGAAGAGGTCGCCGCCACCAAGCCCGACCGGCTGGCCAGGGTGCCGGTCGATCCGACCAGAGGTGTCGACATCGCGTTCGCCCGCGAGATCGCCGAGCGCGGACACCTGCCGGCCGAGGTGCTCGACGCCGCCGCGGTGACCATCGCCAAGCTGTGGGAGGTCTTCGTCGCCGAAGACGCCACCCTCGTCGAGGTGAACCCGCTGGTGCGCACCCCCGATGACCGGATACTCGCGCTCGACGGCAAGGTCACCCTCGACGGCAACGCCGACTTCCGGCACCCCGACCACGCCCAGTTCGAGGACAGGGACACCACCGACCCGCTCGAACTCAAGGCCAAGGAGCACGACCTCAACTACGTCAAGCTCGACGGCGAGGTCGGCGTGATCGGCAACGGCGCCGGCCTGGTGATGTCGACGCTGGACGTGGTGGCCTACGCCGGCGAGAAGCACGGCGGGGTCAAACCGGCCAACTTCCTCGATATCGGCGGGGGCGCCTCGGCGGAGGTCATGGCCGCCGGACTCGACGTGATCCTCGGCGACAGTCAGGTCAAGAGCGTGTTCGTCAACGTCTTCGGCGGGATCACCTCCTGCGACGCGGTGGCCACCGGCATCGTCAAGGCGCTGGAGATGCTCGGCGCCGAGGCCAACAAGCCTCTGGTCGTCCGCCTCGACGGCAACAACGTCGAGGAGGGCCGGCGGATCCTTGCCGAAGCCAACCACCCGCTGGTCACCCTGGCCGAGACGATGGACTCGGGTGCCGACAAAGCCGCGGAGCTCGCCCACGCCGCCGGGAAGGACGCCTAGCCGTGTCGATTTTTCTGAACAAGGACTCCAAGGTCATCGTCCAGGGCATCACCGGCGGCGAGGCCACCAAGCACACCGCGCTGATGCTCAAGGCCGGCACCCAGGTCGTGGGCGGGGTCAACGCACGCAAGGCCGGAACCACGGTGGCGCACAAGGACCGCGACGGCAACGAGATCGAACTCCCGGTGTTCGGCACCGTCGCCGAGGCGATGCAGAAGACCGGCGCGAACGTCTCGATCGCCTTCGTTCCGCCGAAGTTCGCCAAGGACGCCGTCGTCGAGGCCATCGACGCCGAGATACCGCTGCTGGTGGTCATCACCGAGGGCATTCCGGTGCAGGACAGCGCGTACGCGTGGGCCTACAACGTCGATCACGGGAACAAGACCCGCATCATCGGGCCGAACTGCCCGGGCATCATCACCCCGGACGAGGCGCTGGTGGGCATCACTCCGGCCACCATCACCGGTAAGGGCCCGATCGGCCTGGTGTCGAAGTCGGGCACGCTGACCTACCAGATGATGTTCGAGCTTCGCGATTTCGGGTTCTCCACGGCGATCGGCATCGGTGGTGACCCGGTCATCGGAACCACCCACATCGACGCCATCGAGGCATTCGAGAAGGATCCGGAGACCAAGGTCATCGTGATGATCGGCGAGATCGGCGGGGACGCCGAGGAGAGGGCCGCCGAGTACATCAAAGCCAACGTCACCAAGCCGGTCGTCGGCTACGTCGCGGGCTTCACCGCGCCGGAGGGCAAGACCATGGGTCATGCCGGGGCCATCGTGTCGGGTTCGTCGGGCACCGCCGCCGCCAAGAAAGAGGCGCTCGAGGCGGCCGGCGTCAAAGTCGGAAAGACTCCGTCGGCCGCCGCGGAACTGGCCCGGGAGATCCTCAAGGGCTCGTGAACGAATCCCGGACTCAGGCCATCGCGGCCAGTTTCCCCGCCAGCCTCTCGACATAACCGCCGACCTCGGCGGCGGTCTTGTCGGGCAGCCCGAAGAGCACCTCGGTGACCCCGATCCGCGACCAGTGCTCCAGTTTCTCGGCGACCGGCTTGAAGTCCAGCGCCACGATCCGCGGGTCGCCCTCCCGCCCGGCGGCGGCCCAGATCTCCCGCAGCATCGCCACCGGAGCGTCGATGTCGAAGTCCCGCGGGGTGGTGATCCATCCGTCGGCGCTGCGGGCGATCCACCGGAAGTTCTTCTCGGTGCCCGCCGCGCCCACCAGGACCGGAACCCGGTCCTGAACCGGTTTCGGCCACGCCCAACTCGGCCCGAAGCGGACGAACTCGCCCTCGTAGGCGGCCTCCTCGGCGGTCCACAACTCCCGCATGGCCTCCAGGTACTCGCGCAGCATCGTCCTTCTGCGCCCGGCGGGGACGTTGTGGTCGGCGAGTTCGTCGGTGTTCCAGCCGAACCCGACGCCGAGGCTGACGCGGCCGCCCGAGAGGTGGTCGAGGCTGGCGATGGTCTTGGCCAGACTGATCGGGTCGTGCTCCACCGGCAGAGACACCGCGGTGGACAGCCGTATCCGGTCGGTGACGGCCGCTGCGGTCGCCAGGCTCACCCACGGGTCCAGGGTGCGCATGTACCGGTCGTCGGGCAGGCTCTCGTCGCCGGTCGTGGGGTGGGCGGCCTGCCGCCGGACCGGGATGTGGGTGTGCTCGGGAACGTAGAAAGTGGTGAAGCCGTGGTCCTCGGCGAGTCGCGCCGCCGCCGCCGGGGTGATACCGCGATCGCTGGTGAACAGAACGAGCCCGAAGTCCATGCGCTGAATTAGAACGTGTTCTAGCTCTCCCGACAAGCCCGCGCGGCAGAGCGAGCGACCCGGCCGGTGACACGCCCACGGTCACGGCGGCACGCCGACGGTGCGCTAGCGTTGGTGGACCGGACGGCAGGTCCGGCACCGGCCGGAGGAGAGACCATGACGTACCCGCCCACCAATCCGGGCTACCCGGGGCCGCAGCAGCCTGGCGGCTATGGCCCCGGTGTCATCGGCCCCGGTGTCATCGCGGGGGCCGGTCCCGGTGGCGCCGCGGGTCCGGCGCCGTACCCGTCGCCCGCGACACGCCCGAACCGGATGCCGACCGTCCTGGCCGTCGCGGTACTGGTGCTGGGTCTGGCCGCCTTCTTCGCAAGCTTCGGGCCGCTGCTGGTGATCAACACCGACATCGGGCCGTTCGGAGGCGCCGAGTTCACCGCCAGCGGGCTGAGCTACTGGACGGTCGCCGCGGTGCTGGCCGCCCTGCTCGCCGCAGTCGGTCTGCTGCCCCGCTCCGCCAACTACACCCCGATCGTCGCGGTGGCGGCGGTGCTGGCCGTACTGCTGGTCATCGCCCAGATCATCAACCGCCCCTCCGGCTTCTCCGTCGGCTGGGCGCTGTGGCTGGTGCTGCTGTTCACCGCCGGGCAGGCGGTCGCGGCCGTGGTCGCGCTGATGTTCCAGGCCGGGGTGCTCAATGCCGTCCCGTCGCGGGCCCGCTACCCGTACGGGGGCCAGTACGCTCCTCCGCCGTCGGCCTACTACCCGGGTGTCCCGGCCGGCGGGCAGCGTCCGGGCTATCCGACCCCCTACGGCGGCTACCCGCCCTACGCGTCGAGCGAGCCGGCGGGGGGGCCGGACACCCCGCCGACCGGATTCCCCGGGTACTCGCCCGCGCCGCCCGCCGAGACGAGCCAGTCCGCGGAGCCGGCCCCGGGTTCGTCCCCGGGTCCCACGTCTGGCTCCGCTCAGTCCTGACCGCGCCCCTCGGGCTCTCCGACAGCGCGGCGAGTGACGCGGATGCGCGACCGGCTTCCGGCGACGGCCGAGATGCCCCAGCCCCGTGACCTGGTCAGGGTCGCGTTCGGCCCGTCGATGGTCGCCGTGGTCGTCATTGCGGCGGTCGTCCTGGTCCAACTGGTCGCCGCCAACAGCGACCTGACCGGAACGGTCGGCGCGGTCGCCAGCATGTGGCTGGCGGTGCACCTGGTGCCGGTAAGCATCGGCGGACAGCAACTCGGGGTCCTGCCGCTGGTTCCGGCGGCGCTCATGGTCTGGGCGACAGCCCGCGGCACCGCCGCGATCACCCCGCCGACAGCGTCCTGGTTCGTCATCCGCTGGATCGTGGCCGCCGCCCTCGGCGGCCCGCTGCTGATCGCCGCGATCGCCCTGGCCGTGGTCCACGACGCGGCCTCGGTGATCACCCCGCTGCAGACCCCCGACGCGCTGCACGCGTTCGGCGCGGTCCTGGCCGTGCACTTTCTCGGTGCGGCGGTGGGTGTGGGATCCCGGGTGGGCCGACGGGTGCTGGCCCGGTTCGGACTGCCGGACTGGCTCAGTGACACCGTGCGTCCGGCGGTGATCGGCGCGCTGGCTCTGCTGGCACTGTCCAGCGCGGTCACCGCCGCTTCGTTGATCGTGCACTGGGGCACGATGCACACGCTGTTCGGGATCACCGACTCATTCGTGGGCCAGCTCAGCCTGACCGTGCTGTCGTTGCTGTACCTGCCCAACATCGTCGTGGGCACCGCCGCCGTCGCGGTGGGTTCCAGCGCCCACATCGGTTTCGCCACCTTCAGCGCTTTCACCGTCTTCGGTGGTGACATCCCCGCGCTGCCGATTCTGGCCGCGGTTCCCACACCGCCACTGGGACCGGTGTGGGTCGCCCTGCTGATCGCGGGCGCCGCCGCCGGAGTGGCACTCGGGCAGCAGTGCGCGCTGCGGCCGTTGCCGCTGCCGACCGCGGCGGCCAAGCTGGTTGTCGCGTCGATGCTGGCGTCCCTGGGCCTTGCCGCCCTCGCCCTCGCGGGCAGCGGGCAACTGGGCAACTTCGGCGCGGTCGGCGTCGATCAGGCCACGTTCGCTCCGGCCGCCTTCCTCTGGTTCACGGTGATCGGCGGGCTGACCGTCGCGCTGACCGGCGGAATCCGCGCCCGTCCCAAAGCGCCCGCCCCCGCGCCGCCGGCCGCCGGCACCGTCGAGGAACCGGCGGAACCGCTGACCGAGCCCATCGCCGTGAGAGCCGAGGAGGCCGGCCCGGACCAGGCCCCCCCAGCGGTGCCCGAAGCCGCCCCGGAACCCGCCGCGGAACCCGGGTCGCCACCGCCGCCGGTCCGCCCGGCGCCCGACGCCGACGATGTCGAGGACCTCATGTACGTCGACGATGACATCGAGGCCGCCGACAAGCATGACTAGGCTCTTCGCCGTGCCCGCCCCGATTCACGTGCCGCCCAGCGCGCCCGCCCGGCTCGTGGTGCTGGCCTCCGGGACGGGGTCACTGCTGCGCGCCCTGCTGGAGTCGGCGGTCGGGGACTATCCGGCGCGGGTGGTGGCGGTCGGGTTGGACCGCGAGTGCCCGGCCGCCGTGATCGCCGCCGACGTCGGCGTGCCCACCTTCGTCGTCCGGACAGCCGACTTCCCGGACCGCCCGTCCTGGGACGCCGCCATCACGAACGCCGTCGAAACCCACGCGCCCGACCTGATCGTGTCCGCAGGCTTCATGAAAATCCTTGGTCACCAATTCCTTTCCCGGTTCCCTGGCCGGGTGGTCAACACCCACCCCGCTCTGCTGCCGGCCTTCCCGGGATCCCACGCCGTCCCCGACGCGCTGGACTACGGAGTCAAAGTCACCGGCTGCACCATTCACCTGGTTGACCACGGCGTTGACACCGGCCCGATTCTGGCTCAGCAGGCGGTCGAGGTGCGTGACGGCGACGACGAAGCGACCCTGCACGAACGCATCAAGGTCGTTGAACGGCGACTGCTCGTGAACTCACTGGCCGCGCTGGCGACGCGCGGTGTGACCTGGACCGGCAGAAAGGCGACCCTGGGAATGGTGGAGGCATGACGGCGCAAACCCTGATCGGACGTAAACCCATCCGGCGGGCACTGATCAGTGTCTACGACAAAAGCGGACTGGCCCATCTGGCGCAAGGGCTGCATGAAGCCGGTGTCGATATCGTCTCCACCGGATCGACCGCAAAAGCCATCGCCGACAAAGGCATTCCGGTGACCCCCGTGGAGTTCCTCACCGGGTTCCCCGAAATCCTTGACGGCCGGGTCAAGACACTGCACCCACACGTGCATGCCGGGCTGCTGGCCGACACCCGCAACCCCGAGCATCTGGCCGCGCTGGAGAAGCTCAAGATCGAGCCGTTCGACCTGGTGGTGGTCAACCTCTACCCGTTCAGCGAGACAGTCGACTCCGGCGCCGAGCCTGACGAGTGCGTCGAGCAGATCGACATCGGTGGCCCGTCAATGGTGCGCGCCGCGGCGAAGAACCACGCCAGCGTCGCCGTGGTGGTGGAACCGCTGGGCTACGACGGCGTGCTGGCCGCCGTGCGGGCCGGCGGGTTCACCCTCCAGGAACGTCGCACACTGGCGACGCTGGCGTTCCGGCACACCGCGGAGTACGACATCGCGGTGGCCGGCTGGATGGGTTCGGAACTGGCCCCCGAGGACGGGCCGGATCCGCTGCCGCGCTGGTTCGCCCGCAACTGGCGGCGCACCGCCCTGCTGCGTTACGGCGAGAACCCGCACCAGCGGGCCGCGCTGTACAGCGACGACATCGGATGGCCCGGTCTGGCCCAGGCCGAGCAGCTGCACGGAAAAGAGATGTCCTACAACAACTTCACCGATGCCGACGCGGCCTGGCGTGCGGCCTTTGACCACCAGCAGATCTGTGTGGCGATCATCAAGCACGCCAACCCGTGCGGCATCGCGGTCTCATCGGTGTCGGTGGCCGAGGCCCACCGCAAAGCCCACGACTGCGACCCGGTGAGTGCGTTCGGGGGGGTGATCGCCACCAACACCGAGGTCACCCGGGAGATGGCGGAGCAGGTCGCTGAGATCTTCACCGAGGTGGTCATCGCCCCGGCCTATGAGGACGGCGCGGTGGCCATCCTGGCCCGCAAGAAGAACATCCGGGTGCTGGTGGCCGCCGAACCGACCGTCGGCGGTGTGGAGGTCCGGCAGATCAGCGGCGGGCTGCTGATGCAGCAGCGCGACGACCTCGACGCACCCGGCGACGACCCCCAGACCTGGACCCTGGCGGCGGGGGAGCCCGCCGGCGAGGCGACGATGGCCGACCTGGTGTTCGCCTGGCGCAGCTGCCGGGCGGTGAAGTCCAACGCGATCGTGATCGCCGCCGACGGCGCCACGGTCGGGGTGGGCATGGGCCAGGTCAACCGGGTCGACGCCGCGCGCCTGGCCGTCGAACGCGCCGGTGACCGGGTTCGCGGCGCGGTGGCAGCCTCCGACGCCTTCTTCCCGTTCCCCGACGGGCTGGAGGTGCTCACCGCCGCCGGGGTCAAAGCGGTCGTGCACCCGGGCGGGTCGGTCCGCGACGAGGAGGTGACCGCGGCCGCGGCTGCGGCCGGGATCACCCTCTACCTCACCGGCGAACGGCACTTCGCGCACTGACGCCCCGTCAAGCGCGGGCGCGTCCGGGACAACCGCCGTAGCGTGGGGGGCGTGACCGTCCCCAACGACCTTCCCCGCACCGTCGGCGAACTGCGTGCCTCGGGCCACGCAGAGCGCAGCGTCAAACAGGAGATCCGGGAGAATCTGCTGGCCGCGCTGGCCCGCGGTGCCGATGTGTGGCCCGGGATCTTCGGCTTCTCCGACACCGTGCTGCCGCAGTTGGAACGGGCTCTGATCGCCGGACACGATGTCGTGCTCCTCGGTGAGCGAGGCCAGGGCAAGACGCGCCTGTTGCGCTCGCTGGCCGGTCTGCTCGACGAGTGGACACCGGTCATCGCCGGCGCCGAACTCGGCGAACACCCCTATTCGCCGATCACACCGGAGTCGGTACGGCGGGCCGCCGAACTCGGTGACGACCTGCCGGTGGCGTGGCGGCACCGCAGCGAGCGCTACACCGAGAAACTGGCCACCCCCGACACCAGCGTGGCCGACCTGGTCGGTGACGTCGACCCGATCAAGGTCGCTGAGGGACGGACCCTCGGCGATCCGGAGACCATCGCCTACGGGCTGATCCCGCGCGCGCACCGCGGCATCGTCGCGGTCAACGAACTCCCCGACCTCGCCGAGCGCATCCAGGTGGCGATGCTCAACGTCATGGAGGAGCGTGACGTTCAGATCCGCGGCTACACCCTGCGGCTGCCGCTTGACGTGCTGGTGGTGGCCAGCGCCAACCCCGAGGACTACACCAACCGCGGCCGGATCATCACCCCGCTCAAGGACCGTTTCGGTGCGGAGATCCGCACCCACTACCCGCTCGACCTGGAGTCCGAGGTGGGGGTGATCAGCCAGGAGGCGCACCTGACCGCGCAGGTCCCCGACCACCTCCTGCAGATCGTCGCGCGGTTCGCCCGGCTGCTGCGGGAGTCGCCGTCGGTGGATCAGCGTTCCGGGGTGTCCGCCCGGTTCGCCATCGCCGCCGCCGAGACGGTGGCCGCCTCCGCGCGGCATCGCGGTGCGGTGCTCGGCGAGGACGCCCCGGTCGCCCGGGTGGTCGATCTGGGCACCATCATCGACGTGCTGCGCGGCAAGCTCGAGTTCGAGTCCGGCGAGGAGGGCCGCGAGATCGCGGTGCTTGAGCATCTGCTGCGCCGGGCCACCGCCGACACCGCCCAGCGGGCGCTGGGCGGCATCGACGTCGGACCCCTGGTTGCCGCCGTGGAGAGCGCCGCGGTGACCACCGGTGAGCAGATTTCGGCCAAGGACGTCCTCGCGGCCCTGCCCGACCTGCCGGTGGTCGACACGATCGCCGATCGCCTGGACGCGCAGACTGAAGGGGAGCGGGCCGCGGCCCTGGAGTTGGCCCTGGAGGCGCTCTATCTGGCCAAGAAGGTCGACAAGACAACGGCCGAGGGCGCCACGGTCTATGGCTAGACGCGCGCACGACTCCCGCTACTCCGCCTACACCGGCGGGCCGGACCCCCTTGCCCCCCCGGTGGATCTTCGCGAGGCGCTGGAGCAGATCGGCCGGGACGTCATGGAGGGCGCCTCCCCCCGGCGGGCGCTGTCGGAGTTGCTGCGCCGCGGCACCGACAGCGTGCGCGGCGCCGACCGGCTGGCCGCCGGGGTCAACCGGCGCCGCCGGGAACTGCTGGAGCGCAACAACCTTGACGGCACGCTGCAGGAGATCAAGAAACTCCTCGACGAGGCGGTGCTTGCCGAACGCAAGGAACTGGCCCGCGCCCTCGACGACGATGCCCGCTTCCAGGAGATGCGGATCGAGTCGCTGTCCCCGTCGCCGGCCAAGGCCGTTCAGGAACTGGCCGATTACGACTGGCGCAGCGCCGAGGCCCGGCAGCGCTACGAACAGATCAAGGACCTGCTCGGTCGGGAGATGCTCGATCAGCGCTTCGCCGGGATGAAGCAGGCCCTGGAGAACGCCACCGACGAGGACCGCCAGGCCGTCACCGAGATGCTCGACGACCTCAACGACCTGCTCGACAAGCACTCCCGCGGGCAGGACACCCGGGAAGACTTCGAGAACTTCATGGCCAAACACGGCCGGCACTTCCCGGAGAACCCGCGCAATGTCGAGGAGCTGCTGGACTCGCTGGCCCAGCGGGCCGCGGCCGCGCAGCGCTTCCGCAACAGCCTCTCGGCTGAGCAGCGTGCGGAACTGGACGCCCTGGCCCAGCAGGCCTTCGGGTCGCCCGCGCTGATGGAGGCTCTGGGCCGGCTGGACTCCCACCTGCGGGCCGCCCGGCCCGGGGAGGACTGGGACGGCTCGGCGAGATTCAGTGGCGACAACCCGTTGGGGATGGGACAGGGCGCCCAGGCGCTGGCCGATATCGGTGAGCTCGAGCAGTTGGCCGAACAGCTGGCCCAGAGCTATCCCGGTGCCTCGATGGACGATGTCGACCTCGACGCCTTGGCCCGCCAGCTGGGAGACCAGGCCGCTGTCGACGCGCGGACCCTGGCCGATCTTGAGCGGGCGCTGATGAATCAGGGCTTCTTCGATCGCGGCTCCGACGGCCAGTGGAAGTTGTCCCCGAAGGCCATGCGCCAGCTCGGCCAGGCGGCGCTGCGCGATGTCGCCCAACGGTTGTCGGGTCGCCAGGGCGAGCGTGAGACGCGGCGGGCCGGTGCAGCCGGCGAACTGACCGGCGCCACCCGGGCCTGGGAGTTCGGTGACAGCGAGCCATGGAACGTGACCCGAACGATCACCAACGCCGTCCTGCGCAGGGCCGGATCCGACGCCGACGGCGGGCCGATCCGGATCGCCGTCGAGGACGTCGAGGTGTCGGAGACCGAGACCCGCTCCCAGGCGGCGGTGGCGTTGCTGGTCGACACCTCGTTCTCGATGGTGATGGAGAACCGTTGGCTGCCGATGAAGCGGACCGCACTCGCGCTGCACCACCTGGTGGGAACCCGGTTCCGCTCCGATGCCCTGCAGATCATCGCCTTCGGGCGGCATGCCCGCACCGTGACCGCGGCCGAGCTCACCGGGCTGGAGGGGGTCTACGAGCAGGGCACCAACCTGCATCACGCGCTGGCGCTGGCCGGCCGGCACCTGCGCCGGCACCCCAACGCCCAGCCGGTGGTGCTGGTGGTCACCGACGGCGAGCCGACCGCGCACCTGGAGAACTTCGGCGGATCCGGGCGGCGGCCCTCGGTGTTCTTCGACTACCCCCCGCACCCCCGGACCATCGCCCACACCGTGCGCGGTTTCGACGACGTCGCCCGGCTGGGGGCACAGGTGACGATCTTCCGGCTCGGCGACGACCCGGGCCTGGCGCGGTTCATCGACCAGGTGGCCCGCCGGGTCGAGGGCCGGGTGGTCGAACCCGACCTCGACGGGCTGGGCGCGGCGGTGGTGGGTGACTACCTACGCTCCCGGCGACGGCGCTGAGGTGCGGACTTCCCAGGGCGGGCAAAGCCCGCGGTGCGCCCCTCGGCCGGTGGGAGCCCCCGCTCGGGCCGTGTCGTCGGCTACCCCGCGACCGGGCTCCTGGTTCAGGCCCGTACCGGCGAAACACCCGCGACACGCCGGGAGAGCGGGTGATTCGGCAGCCCGACTGGGGCATTGCTCGACGAAGGCCGCCGCTCGGCTACCGCGTGGTCACCCGGCGCGGTAGCGCTACGCGGTGTTTGCTGGCGGCTAACCAAGGGGTGAGGCCGAACCGGATATCGCTGAGAGCGAAAGCGTGCCGCTGGCAAACATCCGCCGCCCCGGGCGAACCTGAGAGCAACATGTGAATAAGCCCAGTCCAGGCTGATGATCCGCAGCAAACCGGCGCAACCTCCGGCATCCTCCCCGCTCGCCGCGTCGGTGGGGTCGTCGGCGCCGAATTCCGGCGGCCGGCGATCATCGCGGTCAATTTGCCGCGGGGCAAACTTGTCCGTACTATTCTCAGTGTCATCTAAGCTTCAAGTCAGCAAAGGGATAGCTCTCCGCGAGCCTGGGGGGGCCGAACTCGAAGGAATCGCATCATGGCGACTCGCACCAAGTCTCTGATCGCCTCTGCCGCCCTGACCACCGCCGCCGCGGTGGTGGCCGCCACCCCGATCGTGGCGCCGCCCGGCCCTGCGCCGACCCCGCCCGCGCTGGCATCGGCCCAGATCCAGCTGGCGACGTTCTCGGACCTGCTGTCGATCACCCCCGAGGACTGGAACAACGCCCTCTTCGCGGGCTGGGGCTTCGCATTGGCACCCGACCAGGAGCGCGATTTCGACTGGGCCAACGAGTTCCTCAACCCGTTCACCGGCTGCAACCTCGACTGCGCGGTGACCGGGCCGTCGGGGGTCGCCTACCTGGCGCTGGACGCCCTGATCAACGGCAACGGGCAGGGCATCAGCAACGTCAACGGAATCCTGGAAGACCCGAACAAGCCCTACCAGCCGGATCCGGAGAAGCCCGATTACAACCCCTACGTGGTCGAGCCCTGGCGCATCTCGGCGCTCAACTACGCCTTCGAGGGCGGGCTCGGCCCCGGCTTCACCTATCTGCTCGTTCAGCCGTTCGGTAACCCGGCCAGCCCGCTGTACGACCCGAGCCTCGCCGGCTTGGTCACCACCGTGTCCCAAGGGCTTCCCGCGCTTTCGATCCTGCTGATCTCCACGCTGGACACCATCTCCAAGGTCGCGATCAACGTGCCCCTGGTCGGTCCGTACATCTATGGCGGCATTCAGGCCGCGCTCGGCCCGAACACCTCTGACGAGTTCTTCGGTCAGTGGGGTTACGTCGCCGGTTTGTCCGGCGTGCTGCGCTACGTCACTGACGTGATCCTCACCGGCGGCAATCCCTACCCGCCGTACGGGCCTCCGGTGGAAGCGGCCGCCGAGTCGGCGGCGAGCACCCTGGTGTCCGCGTCGAC
>Ga0180434_10002454_pt1 | contig 24738 bp, 17 predicted proteins | sample SS_ome_7_FD_132453 | JGI IMG/M metagenome (GOLD analysis project Ga0180434, IMG submission 132453) | Hypersaline lake sediment archaeal communities from the Salton Sea, California, USA - SS_1_D_2 metaG | ecosystem: Environmental > Aquatic > Non-marine Saline and Alkaline > Hypersaline >... | reverse complement strand
GAGCCGCCAAGGTTACTCAAGCCGATCACGATCACTGTGCCTTATGGTGACGGCAAGGACGAGCTTCCCTCACTCGGAGCGTATGACGAAAGTACGGGACAATTTTATACGTTGGATACCACCGTTGATGAGGCCAATCATCAGGTGGTCTTCGTTTTACCCGCCGGCCAGTATCCCGATCCGAGTCGGGAGACCTTCACGGGTGATCCCGCCCCGGTCGCGGCATCCAGCTTCTCCAGTTGGAGCAACGTCAAGCAACCTGCAGCCGTGACGGCCAAGGTCGCAGCACCGACGCCCAAACCGACGGGTACGGGGATCCCCTCGGCACCGCTGAACAAGATCACTAAAAGAATCGGTGCGCGGTTCTGGCGATCTTCGCAATCGGTTCTGGAGGATGCGGGCAAGTATTTCCTGGTCAATTATGTCACCGATCCCAAGAGCGGCAGCTACGTGACCTATGCTTACGCCAACGATTTATTGAACACGATGGTGGACACCTATAAGAAATTGGTAGCAGCTGGTTGGAAAAAGCCGAAGGGCCAGATTACTGTAACGATTCGTGCTTGGCTCATTTGGACAAATGCATATGGATCAACGTCAAAAGCGGTGTTTGGCGAGCCGACGATTTCGATCAACAAAAGCAAGTGTCCCGCGGGGACGGCGTACTTCTATACGGCGGCGTCCCACGAGGTCGGCCACGCCTTCCAGCGGCAATACACGACCAATATTTCGACCAAGTGGTTTGATGAAGCAGCGGCAGAATGGGTGGCGTTCTATGCTAACGGCCAGGCGAATTTTGCTACAGAAGCAGTTAACGGAGCAGCACCATTCATCTTGACTCTGCCGGCGGGATTTTACTTCGGTTACAATGCAGATCAAGCCTATGCCGCCTCGCCGTGGGCGATTTGGATGGAGGCAAATTATGCAGGATCCGTACGCGAAGTCTACGTGAACTGGGATAACGATGATTCGTATGCAACCTTCGAAAAGGCAACCGGAGCCAAGATCGAGGACATGTACGATCAGTTCGCCGAGGACTTCTGGACCCAAAGCTTCGAACCGTTCAAGAGTGGTATTTTTGATCTTGACGATACCGTAAAGGAGCAAACAAAGGTACTACCACGGGTTGAAATGACGGATTGGCCCGGAGTGACGGTCGGCGGGACCCGGCCAACCATGAGCAGCTACCGCTACACGATGTCGTTGGATAGTGCATTCAAGGCCCTGGTTGGAGGGCGGGATGCAGCGGTGCGGACATCAGGTGTCACGGGTGTGTCTCGCGTGGTGATTTATGGCGAAAACACAGCTCCAACCATCCAACCCAACACACCCAAGAGGATCGTCGAGCTCAATGACACCAATCCGTGTGATTCCTTAGGTGCGATCGATAAGTACCGAACTTATCGGATCATTCTCATCAGTTCGAGTAAGACGATTACGCCTAAGATGTACGTGACTATTGTCGTGCCGAACATCACGAGTATCAGCCCGAGCAGCGGGAAGACGTCCGGCGGATACAATGTGGCCGTCAATGGTAGTGGTTTCGGCACGAAGCCAGGCAAGATTCAACTCGGCGGCCAGGATATGCCTATTGTGAGCTGGAAGGACCACTCGGTGGTATTCACGATGCCGAACGTTGGCAGCGGTACGACGTCGCGGGATATTGTGGTTCGAACTGCCGAAGATGTGGTGACCAATTCGAAGAGGTTTACGTTCAACTAGGGCAACTTGTTCTCGCGTTGCTCGCAACTGCGTCATAGGGCTGGCTGGGAAAACACACCACAAAGCGCAAAAAGAGACTCGCCCCAAGCTGGTCATGGGGCGAGTTCCTTGGTAATGAAATCGTCTCAGAATTCTTTCGGCAATACGACGAGCTTCTGACTTCGCGTGGCCGCCCGCGCCATGTCGTAAGCATCGTTGTATTGTTCAGCCACGACATTCCAGCCCACGACGTTGTCGAGGTAGTCTTTCAGCCGGCTGCCCAATTCCATCCGTAAGTCTTCGTCGCAGGCCAGACGGACGACGGCTTCCTTGAGCATCTTCTTGTTCGTAAAGAGCAAACCGCCGCCACTCTCCAGCGTCTGAGCGGTCAAGCCTTCCATTGGAGCCGTCGTGACGTAGGGCTTGTTCAGGGCAATGATTCGGGCCAGCGTTCCCGACTGCGTTTCATCGGTGCTGGGCAGGACGATAAAGTCGCAAATCGCCATCATCTTGTAGTAGCTCTCGCCTCGAGGCACGAACTCGTAGTAGTGAGCGAGCCCTTTCTTGGCGAGCAGTTCCACATCGCCTCGGTACTTCTCGTAGTCCGCACGATGGTTCGGATCGCGCATCGCACCGGCAGCCAGCAAGTCCCAGTCCTCGCCCGTCCGTTTGCGAATTTCCTGCTCGATCTCTTCCCACATACTCGTGAGAATGTCCCACCGTTTGTTCGACTGAATCCAGCCGATTAAACCGACGAGATGATTGGATAGGTGCCGAACGCCGTTGAGTCCGAGATCCTTACGTAGTTGTGAGATCTCATGAATACCATAGCGATGGTCCGAACGCGCACCATGCGGCACAATCATGATGTTGCGAGGCGTTTTCCACCCGTAGCCGTGGAAGGTCCAGTCTAAACGCCATTTCTGATAGTGACACTTAAATAGGACCACATCGGCGACCTTGCACAGGTTATAGACGAAGTCCGCTTCCAGATCGCGCATCCGCCCGTGAACCGTGTGAGGTTCGACAATCGTCGGCCATTCGCTGATCGCATCGAGAAGGTCGAGGAATCCCTCGTTGTTGTCGCCTCGGCCCCGGTCGTCGTGATACTCATACAGGCCGTATTCATGTTGGATATGAACCGCGTGGGGTTTCAGCTCGCGTATTTTGTCCGCGACCGGTTTCCACCAGTTGCGCTCCGACATGTCGATCAGCGGGAAGACCCCCTCGCCCTCGCCGTCGGTATGGCTGATGACCAGTACTTCCCGGTTCGGGTTGTGTTTCTGGATGAACTCCCGCGCCTCCTCGCAAAAGGTGGCGATCCCGCACAACCGCGGCGGGTAGCTGGAGATCAAAACAATCGGACTCGACATAAAAAGGTTCTCTCTTTCGGCAAGAAGTCACGGGTAGAAACGTATGTTCGCAATCATTATAGGCTTCGGTTATTTCGCTGCGGCATCTACAGAATTAGTTGCCTGGCTTAAATGGGGAACTCGCCCCGATGTTTTCTCCACTGAATCGGCGGGGATCTGTTCCGACTTGACCTCCAAGGTCTGATGGCTCACCTGAATCAAGAAACTAAGCAGCGAAATCAACCACGAAAGCGTTGACTCACCGCCTTGGTTGAGGTTCGCGCCGTCGGGGGCTAACCCGTCGCAGCATCCGCCCGTCGCAAAATCGTACAATGTCGCCCCCAGATCATTGCGACCCAGGAACCACTCCAGTGAACGACGCGCCCTCATCAGCCATTGTTCATCACCGACGGCCCGATACGCTTCCGCACAGGCGAGACACGTTTGCATCGCCTCGATCGGTTGCTGGTCGAACCGAGCCCGCTCTTGCCCGCGCGAATACCAGCCCTGGTTCCCTATAAATGAAAAATGACCCCGATCCGCGTACTGGATATCACAAAGCCAAGCCAGCGAACGCAGACCCTGATCGCGCATCTCCCCGTTGGGAATCCATGTCCCCGACAAGATCAGGGCATGAGGCAACGTCGCATTGGAGTAGGCGATGATCGGCTCACACCATTGCCAGTCCGGCTGAACATTCTTGCGGAAAAGCTCAAAAAGCTTATTGGCTGCGATCGCCCGAATACGCCGAACACCTGCATCGCCCCCATAGTGCTCCAGATAAGCGTGGATGCCCAGCAGGGAGTATGCCCAGGCCCGGGGGGAGGTGAATTTTTCCACCGCGCCCACCGCCTGTTGAAACAGCGCGACGCTCATCGCACGAAGGCTTTCGTTGTTGGCATGAGAAGCCATCATTCCCAGGCCCCACAACGCACGGGCGTGACTGTCCTCGCTGCCCAACGCATCGAGCCACTTCCGTTCATACGACATGAAGTTCCGGAACCGGCCCGTTTTCTCATTGAAGGAGTGCAATAAATAGGACAGATAAATGGTCGCGAGCGGATCCAAGTCGGGCAGCCGATAGAGCTGCATGTAAAGCGCACAGGCCACCAGGGCACGCCCGTTGTCGTCAACGCAGTAGCCGTGGTTGCGGTTGGGCGTCGAGAAGATACAGTGCTGGAGCAATCCCACGTCATCCGTCAACGCGTGAAGGTGTCGAAGATCGACTTCAGGCAACTCTTCAGCTCGGCCGACACGCTTACGCCGGGGCCCCAAAACACGCGGCTGACGGGAACGCTCGTTCACCGCCTGCTGGGCAACCAACAGATACTCCCGTGCGACTTGTTTCCACACCATATCGCGACAATACGTGTAAGCACGTTTGCGCATTTGGTTCCGTTTGGTGTCGTTCGCGAAAAGATAGTTGATCGCCTCACTCATTGCGGTAGGATCGCGAAACGGTACCAGCATTCCCCGGTCATCAGCCAGCAACTCTTCGGCATACCAGTAGGGCGTCGAGACCACAGCCTTGCCCGCGCCCACCGCGTACGCCAGCGTACCCGATGTGATCTGGTTTTCCTGGACATAAGGCGTCACGTAAAGATCCGCTGCGCCGATGTACTCGCACAACTCATCCAACTCGACAAACTGGTTACGGAAACGCACGTTTTCCGTCAGACCCAGATCTTCTACACGTCGCTGCAAACTCGTCCGATACGCCTCGCCATATTGCTGTTTTAAATGTGGGTGGGTGGCGCCCAAGACAATATAGAGAATGTCGGGATATTCTTTCGCGATGGCCGGCATCGCTTCGATCATGTGTTCGATGCCCTTGCCGGGAGAGAGCAAACCGAACGTCAAGATCACCCGGCGGGACTCCGCACGAAATTGGTCCTTATAGAAGCTCGAGTCGACAAAGGGGACATCCGGAATCCCGTGCGGGATGAAAGCGATTTTCTCACGCGGGATGTTGTAAATGTCATTGAGCATATCGATTGCCCGCTGGCTCATGACCACCAGCCGATCGCTGATCTGTCCCAGCTCATCCATCACCCGCTGTTGTTCTGCACTCGGTTCCGCAAGCACCGTATGCAACGTCGTCAGCACGGGGATCCGCAGTTCGCGCAGCAACCGGAGAATATGGGCACCGCAAGGCCCGCCGAAAAGGCCGTACTCATGTTGCAGAATAACCGCGTTGACTTGACGGCTGGCGATGTAGTCCGCAGCCAGCCGGTAATCCGCTTGAACACTCGCGCGAATCTGAAACCGCACACGATCGGGATAGCGATAGCCTTCCGGGGTGTCATCGATCGCCAAGGCGAAGATCTGCCCGGGGTTGCCCATTTCGGCACCGATGGCATTGGCAAGATCGGTGGTAAACGTTGCGATTCCACATCGACGGGGCAGATAGGTACCTACAATAGCCAGTCTTGTGAGATCGAGGGAAGGGACAGTAGGCATAACTCAGCTCCATCTGATCGAGAGGCCGGCTTAGCCTGCTCCGGAAGCCGACACACAAAGGCCTTCCGATACACCTGCGACGATGACCGATACGAATCGTGCCTGGAGTGGATCGCTTCCGGCGCGTATCTGCCGTTAGACTCTTATACCGAGACATCTTTGCGTTTCGCGATCATCTTTTCGACCAGCAAAACGCTTGGGTTGCGGACCACAAAAAGGCGGTCCGCCTTAGGATAACCACTTGTCGACAAATCACAAGTCCAATCGACCAACCAAGCGGGTGGGCGGCAAGTAACGGGTGCTAAGTTTTGTCACGGGTGGATTTTAGATTCTTACGGCAGAAGAGGTGTTTATTTTGCGAGCATGTTTTCGACGGCTTAAAAGCTTGGGTTGCGGGCATAAAAAAGGCGGTCCGCCTTAGGGTATCAACACGGCACCATCTTCCGTGTCAATGGCGGTCCCATCGAGATCCGAATCCAGATCACCACATACCGTTTCATCCCGCACATCATCCACTGCCGGGCCGGTCGGACGAATCGGACCGAGGATGTCGGCACGCCCCGCGCCGAGCAAAGCATCGAGCGCTTCAATGAGCTCCACACTCGGACGCACCCCATGACGGGGATCAGCGCGCATCGTCACTTTGATATGGTCGCCGGTCCACAGCTCCAGATACACAGGTCGATCACCCCGATGCGCATCGAGAACGTGTCGAATCTCTTCAAGAAGCGAAGGTTGGGTATCGCCACAGCGCAACCGAATCACGATCGCCTGTCCTAACTGTTCGTTCGCGTTCTCCAAAAGCACCACCTCGGAGACGCGCAACGAAGGCTCTTCACGCCGGCGATCGACTTGGCCCCGGAAGAAAACCAATGACTCTGGCGCCAGCAACCCGCGATATTGATCCAGGTCTTTCGGGAAAACGACCACTTCAACCTGGCCCTGCAGGTCCTCGAGCGTCACGATGCCCATTTTTGAACCGGCGTTTCGCCCCGATTTCGTGAGCACCGTTCGAACCTTGCTGATCATGCCGCCCAGCGTCACCTCCGCACCTTCACGGTACTGTTTGAGATCGACGGTGGCCGCGGTCGCATATTTCTGCAGCGTCTTTTCGTGGGACGACAGCGGATGTTTCGTGACGTAGAAGCCAAGCGTCGCCTTTTCATGTGCAAGCATCTCAGCTTCAGACCATTGCAGGTTCGGGATCTTGGGTTCATCCTGGGCAGCTGCCGAGCCGGCCCCGCCGAACAACGACATTTGTCCGGATCGGCGATCCTCAGCCATCGCAGCCCCATGTGCCAAGGCGTCATCAAGGACGACCATCAACCCTTTGCGCATCGCGCCCGTCGAGTCGAAGGCGCCACATTTGATCAAGGCTTCGAGGACGGAACGGTTGACCGCCGCCGTGTCCACCCGCTCGCAGAAATCAAAGATTGAATCAAACCGGTCGCCGGTCTCACGTGCTGCGAGAATCGCGCCGACCGCTTTTTCACCAACCCCCTTGATCGCAGCCAAGCCGAACCGGATTACGGACTTCCCATCGGAATCGTTGACCACCGTGAAATCGTTCTCGGAAACGTTGATATCCGGCGGCGAAACGGAAATGCCCATCCGTCGGCATTCGTCCAGGTAGTCCACCACCTTGTCCGTAGATCCCATTTCAAACGTCAATAACGCCGCCATGTACTCCGTAGGGTAGTACACCTTCATGTAGGCGGTCTTGAACGCGACGATCGCATAGCCGGTTGAGTGCGACTTATTGAAGGCATAGCCACCAAAACGCAAAATATCTTCGAAGACCTGCTCGCCCACCTCCCGAGCCACGCCATTCTTGACCACGCCTTCCAGGAAGGGTTCACGCATGGCCTCGATCATCTGCGTTTTCTTCTTGCTGATCGCTTTGGCCAAACGAAACGCCTGTTTGAGCTCGATGCCGCCAAGCCGGTTCACCATCCGCGAAACCTGCTCTTGGTACACCATGATCCCGTAGGTCTCCTTCAAGACCTCGGTCATGATCGGGTGGGGCGTGCTCCACGCTTCGCCGTGCTTGCGGGCGACATAAGCGTCGATGTTGACCATTGGGCCGGGCCGGTACAACGCATTGGCGGCAATAAGGTCCTCGATGCGGTTCGGCTTCATCTTCATGAGCACGTCGCGCATCCCGCCCGACTCAAATTGAAAAACCCCTTTCGTGTCGCCGCGAGCGAACAGCTCGTACACCTTCGGATCCGTCAGGTCGACGTGGTCGAGATCGACCGTCTTGCCGTGATTGCGTTCCGCCAGTTGCCGGGCACGTTCCAGCACTGTCAGCGTCCGCAAGCCGAGGAAGTCCATCTTGAGCAGACCACACGCCTCGACGGTCGGTCCGTCGAACTGCGTCATGATCTGGTCCGAGTTGGCGGGCTTGTACAACGGAACGAAGTGATCCAAAGGCTCATCGCAGATAACGACGGCAGCCGCGTGCACGCCGGAGTGACGCGCGAGCCCCTCCAGCCGCCGGCTAATGTCGATCACCCGTCGAATCTGTTCGTTTTGGTCGTAGAGCTTTTTCAGCTCCGGTTCCTGCCCCATGGCTTTGTCGATCGTCATCTTCAGTTCGGTCGGGATGAGTTGCGTGATCGCATTGGTCTCATTGAAACCCAGGCCGAGGACACGCCCAACGTCTTTGACGGCAGCCCGCGCCTTCAACGTTCCGAACGTGATGACCTGAGCGACGTGCCCATATTTCTTCCGGACGTAGTCGATGACTTCTTCCCGGCCGTTCTGGCAGATATCGATGTCGATATCCGGCATCTCATCCCGGTCCGGGTCCATAAACCGTTCGAAGTACAGCTCGTACCGCAGCGGGTCCGGGGCCGACAGCCCCAGGCAGTAACCCACCACCGTCGAACACGCACTGCCGCGCGCCCCGCTCGGAATCCCGCGCGACCGGGCATAGTTCACAAAATCCCAAACGATCAGGAAGTAGCTCGAAAAACCTTTCGAGGCAATCACGCTCAGCTCGTAATCGATCCGTTCGCGAATCGTATCCGTCAGTTCCGGATATTTCTGCTTGGCGTTTTCATAGACCAGTTCCCGCAGATAAGCTTCGTCCGTCTTGTTTTCGGGCGGCCGGTAAACCGGCGCATGACGCGACGCGAAGTCCAATTCCACATCGCACATCGCCGCGATCCGTTGCGTCGTCGCCAGTGCTTCGGGGTAGTCGCCAAACAGCGCGTGCATCTCAGCCGGCGACTTCAAATAGAACTGGTCGCTTTCAAACTTGAACCGTTTCTTTTCGTCGAGATGTTTGCCCGTCGCGATGCAGCACAGAACGTCGTGTGCTTCGACATCTTCGTAGGCCAAATAATGCACATCGTTCGTCGCAGCCATCCCAATACCCAACCGTTGGGCCAGATCGACCAGCAGCGGGTTCGTTAGTTTCTGTTCTTCCAGGCCGTGGTCTTGCAGTTCAATGTAGTAACGATCTTCACCAAACAGGCCCAGATAGAACTTGGCAATCTCTTCTGCCGCTTTCCGATCGTTCCTCAGTAGGGCCTGTGGAACCTCGCCGCCCAAGCACGCGCTCATGCAGATTAAGCCGTCCGAGTATTCCTTCAACAAGGCTTTGTCGATACGAGGTCGATAGTAGAAACCTTCCCGATAAGCGATCGAGGTCAGCTTCAGGAGATTTTGGTAGCCCGTACGGTTTTGCGCGAGTAGGACGAGATGATGACTGGCGTCTTTCATGCCGCGGGCGTCGCGTTCACGCCGGTCGCCGGGGGCCATATAGACTTCGCAACCCAGGATCGGCTTGATCCCAGCTTTCACCGCCGCCTGATAGAAGGTGACGGCCCCGAACATATTCCCGTGGTCCGTGATCGCCACGGCTTCACCGCCCTGTTCACGGGTCTGCTCGACGAGCGATCCAATCCGCGTCGCCCCGTCCAGCAAACTAAAATGCGTGTGAACATGAAGGTGGGTGAACGCCGGGGAAGATGACATCGCTGGATCCGCTCCTTGGATGGTACGGTCGCCGTCCCTGACGGGTGGATCCGCGATGTTACGCGCTCTGTGAGCCGTAACACGACGGATCATCGCTTGCTCAATGAAAGCGACCCTTTTTTCTGGGCCGGTGGCTAACCCGCATAGTCGTATCTAATGTGAAATCATAAGTTCACTTCGTACCGGCAAGCAAGCCATTACGTAATCCTTCGTCAACCTTGCCTGTGAGTTTTTCGGAAGCGGCCTCGACGTGAGGCCACGCCTCATTCGACGGATTCGTCGAACGTCGGCCCATCGACGAATGTATCCTTTCGGTTCGATGTTTTGTAGACCGCAAATCAGCCCCGCTCCCCTTGACGGCAACCCCTGTTGCCGGCTATAAAGCGTCATGGCGCACAAGATTCCAAACAAAACCAAGACGGTCATCGAACCCTTCGCTAACAGCCAGTTTGTGGCCAAGAAGATCGTGGGGGAAGGTATTACCTTCGACGATGTGCTGCTCATACCAGCCGCGTCGTCGGTGGTCCCGCGGGTGGCCGATGTCAGCACACGGCTCACGCGCAACATCAAAATCAACTTACCGCTTATCTCCGCCCCGATGGACACCGTGACCGAGTCCGCTTTGGCCATCGCACTGGCTCAGGAGGGCGGAATCGGCATTATTCACAAAAACCTTTCCGTCGAGGCCCAGACACGCGAGGTCTATAAGGTCAAACGGTCCGAGTCCGGCGTGATCATCGACCCGATTACCTTGAAGCCCAGCGACTCCGTCAGTCGAGCCCGCGAGATCATGAGGCTCAACAATGTCTCCGGCGTCCCCATCACCACCGATGACCATAAGCTGGTCGGCATCATCACGCGCCGCGACCTCAAGTTCCTCCCGGCCAACGACGACCGACGGATCGAGTCGGTGATGACCAAGCACAACCTGGTCACCGCCGCTCCCAATACCACGCTCGAGGAAGCCCAAAAGATCCTAAACGAGCACAAAGTCGAAAAACTCCTGCTCGTCCACCCCGATGGCAAGTTGGCCGGCCTTATTACCATCCGGGACATCGACCGGAGTCGCCTTTTCCCGACGAGCTGCAAGGACGACCGAGGTCGGCTCCGCGTCGGTGCTGCGGTGGGTGTCCACGACTACGAGCGGGTGGAAGCGTTGATCGCCAACGACGTGGACGTCGTGGTGGTCGATTCAGCCCATGGCCACTCCGAAAACGTCGTCGAAACGGTCAGGACGATTCGCAAACGATACAAAATCGACATCATCGCCGGGAATGTAGCCACTGCGGTGGGTGCCGCCGACCTGATCGATGCCGGTGCCGATGCGGTCAAAGTGGGGATTGGGCCCGGCTCGATCTGCACGACCCGAGTGGTCTCAGGCGTGGGTGTCCCGCAGATTTCCGCCATCTTGAATGCGATTTCCGTAGCTGATTCCGCGGGCGTACCGGTTATCGCAGATGGCGGCATTCGCTATTCGGGCGATATCACCAAAGCAATCGCTGCCGGAGCCAGCTCCGTGATGATCGGGTCACTTTTCGCCGGTCTCGACGAATCGCCAGGCCAACTGGTGATCTGGAAGGGACGCCGGTTTAAGGAATATCGAGGGATGGGCTCGCTCGGCGCCATGGTCAAAGGCAGCGCCGATCGTTATGCTCAGAGCGGTCAGAGCCAGCCCGACAAGCTCGTCCCCGAAGGCGTGGAGGGACGGGTCGCTTACCGGGGCAAACTGGCCGAGTTCGCTTATCAGCTGATCGGCGGCCTTCGGGCGGGTATGGGGTACTGCGGAACACCCGCCATCGAGGACCTGCGCACCCGTGCCTCGTTTATTCGGGTTTCGGCTGCCAGCGTCGTCGAAGGGCATCCGCATGACATTGCGATTACCCGAGAAGCGCCGAACTACGCCCTGGAGGAATACCAGGCGGAACAATAGTCGCGCCGAACGCAGAATGAAAACGTGCAGTGATGCAACGACCCAGTAGGACAAGTACCCGCGAACCGTCGAGTGCAAAATCATGACCAGACCCGTATCCAAAGTGTGCTGCTTCACATTATCTTTGGCGTTTCTTGCGACGATGGTGACGGCCTGCAATCAGCCGCCGGGCGTCAACCCATGGCGGGACGACGCGATTCCGATTTCCGCCGCAGACACGCCGAGCATGGAGGGCGTTCTCGCTGCCGGACATGAGCCAGTCTTCCGCCAGCGCGAGATGCCACACATCGCGTTTGCCGGACAGATGCCGGTTGTCCCGCACTATCCACTCTGGTGGGAAGATCCCTTTGAAGACAAAGGGGACGGCGACGATCAATTCGCCCTCACGTATGCGGATTACATCGCAATGCCCTACGGTTTGGGACGATTTCTGCTCAATACCGTGGCCTGGCCCGTCAGTGCCGTCGTCACGCCGCCCGGCACACCCATGGTCAGCGACGGCAGAGTCTCTGCGGGCAAGGACCACGATGCCAAACGCGGCATCTCGCCCGACCCCCGGGCGGATGCGAGCGATTTCGGTCGCTTTGTTTCCGAGCCGACGCCGCCGGAAACCGACGATTCATCCCAGTAGAAGCCCAAACACGGTCCGGACCGTTTGACGCTTGCGCCAGCAGGTCTTTATAATAGAAGCTTCTTGTGGGGTTCAAAGGGTTGTTTTGCCGCTGATGAAATGGCGTGTACCGTAACCCCCTTGACCCTGACGCCGCACGATAGATCCACAGGAGCTACAGAATGAGCTCGATTGAAACATACATGGCCTTTGGTATCCCCGGCACCTGGGAATGGCTCGTCATCGCGATGATTGGCCTGCTGCTTTTCGGTAAGCGCCTCCCTGAGGTCGGCAAATCGCTCGGCAAGAGCATCGTCGAGTTCAAGAAGGGCCTCAAGGGTGTGGAGGACGATATCGATCGATCGATCGAAGCGGACCAATCGGATATGCTCCCGCCGCCGAACGACAAAGTGTCTTCCGATGACAAGTCTTCCAATGACAAGAGCACGCAACAGGAAGAGGCCGCTACCCCAAGCAACTCGTCCGCTTCCTCCGATTGATCCGCGTACGACCGATCCGCTTCGGCATCGACGAAGCCCGTCAACACGATGGCCCTGTTCAAACCTCCAGGGCTTTATCCTCGACGCAATGGTCCGCGATTTCCACGCCGCTTGATGTCAGCCGGAACCACCGTTTGCGCCAAGGGGTCAACCGCGCGTCGTTTTCGCTTTCAGCAATGATGCGTTGCGTGTATCCCTTTTCGCAAAGATAAGCAAGATCTTTCTTGAGTTGGTCCCATTCCAACTGAGGAAAAAGCGCCAACAAGGTTCGCAAGATCTGGTCTCCTTGGAGGGCTGCCGGATACAGCATCTTCAAGGCCACCAGGACCTCGTTACGGACCCGCTTGATTTGTGCCACGCCACCATTTCTCGCCATCGTTTTGACACCCCTTTACAGCGATTCAAGATTGGGTATAGAGGCTCGGATAGCCCAGCCCCCTTGATCGTCAACATGTTTCGCTCTCAAAACCGCTACACAAAGAGCAAAATTGCTCCAAAACAAAAACGGGTTGTTGTTTGTCGTTACTTCTGAGAACATTCACCATGCATGTGCCAGTTGTCCGCCAGTCGTGTGATGGCGGCCGCTGCTTGACCCAATTGAGCCGCCATACTCTGCCCGCTCTCCAGTTCCGCCTGAATTCGCGTCACGAGTTCGGTCAATCGTTCCAGCCGTTGCCGAGCCAGCATCGACTCCCGCACCCATTCTTCCTTCGTCGCATATTCCCGTTCGAACTCGGACGTCGATTGCAGCAAATCGCGGATCGAAGTTTCGATTCGCTCGATCCGGTTCGCCAATTCAAGCATCGTGCTCGATTGCTGATCCCGAATCGTACGCAGGTACATCGTGATGGCCGCCAACGGGGCACCCAACAGCGACGAAAGAACACCGACCATAACCGCGATTTGTCCCCACTCCATCACATCCTCCGTGAACAAAACGAAGTACGCATCCTCCCCGCCCAGAGCAGGGTACGGCCGCCCGTTCTGTGTCATTGATCCACTCCCGTGTCTCCACGTTGAGAATAACACGCCCCGTGTTCCGATTCGTTCGATCGTTTGCGTACAGCGCCAAACATGGAGCCGACAAGTTGGCACTCATGTCGCTTGTCTCTCGCCTGTTTCACCTTAATGCCCCAAGGCATGAGGGCAGGCTGGAAGCGAGCCGTCAATCCCGCTTCCAGCCGCCCGGGAGGAGGGAAATAGGAAGACCGTTATGTTCCAGAGGTTGTTCCGTTTTTAATGAAAGCCCAGTTGTCCTCGTCGCACGCCCACAGGTAGTACACCGGTTGCGATCCCGCGATTTGGCGGAAAGTTTGCGCCAGCAACGTCGGCGTCGGCTTGATGGACCGACTCAAATTGACGTGCGATGTGGCGCGGTACCACTGCTGCACGCACGCCGCGACCAGTCGCCGGACCGACGGACGGCGTCTCACCTGGGACGCAAAGTCAGCCGCCAATGGATCCGCCCCAAGGGACAACAGCTCCGACACCGCCGCCTCGAGCTTCGCCGGTGGGTCGCATACCCCGATCCGTCGCATCCCCGCTTTCTCAAAGACCGGATTGACCAGGCCCATCGCCGCCAAGCACTCCACAAAATGCGTGTCGACCTGCGGCAACGTCCGCGCGACGAGCCAGTGTCCCAGTCCGCAACCGCGAACATCCGGATGCACCACCAACCGTCTCAAAATGCGCATTTCGCGGTTCAACCGTTCAGGGTTACGAACAAATCGCCCCTGCGTAACTTGATTCCGCAATCGAAGTTCCAGTGTTGGCCGTCCATACACCACGACGCCCAGCAACCGCCCGCCGATCCCTTCCCGACACACAAAAACCTTGTCCACAAATCCCGGGTTACTGCCTTGTCGATAATGCATCCCAGCAAAGGTCGCATAATCACGGAGCGTACCCCGCTCGATGCGCAGTTGACGGGCGAATGAAATCACATTCCGAACCGAGCGCTTTCGACTTGGTTCTTCGCAATTTTCGACGACCGGTTCACCGTCACCCAGTCGTACGATAGAATCCGCTCGCAAGTCCTGCTCTAAATCCTCCTGACTCGTTGCGACCACCAGCGCGAGCCCTTGCCGCGACGTGAGTTTGCGAAGATTGAACGCAACCGACTTGGCCAACCGCCGATGCAGCACCGCGCCGAACTCATCGCACAGCAACGGGCTTGCCTCGCTGTGTCGCTGATGCAGCGAAATGGCGCGTGCCAATCGCGCCCGAAACTGCTCGCCCGTCGAAAGCTGATCGAATCGCCGAATCCACAGCGCCGGTTCGCCCAAACCACAAGCGGTCAAGAGACGCAAAGCTTCTTCCACTGGCCGTGTCGGTGCCACCGCATCCAACACCGACACATCAAGTGGAAATTGCACGTTGTGGAGGATCCGCGACGTCGGAAACCGCTTGGCAATCTCCGCCAGCAAAAGCGACTTGCCCGAACCGCTCGGCCCCGTGACCAACGTGATCGATCCAGGTCGCACCGGCAACGACAGCCGCGACGCGATCTTCTGGCCGGGAATCGTCATCGGCACACCGAAGCGAAGCCCAACCTCGGTGATACGAGGCGACATCGCCACTTCCTGAGACGGCGTTGCCACGGTCAGCACGACCTTCCGGCCTGCTCCGTTGGCACCCGCAAGTCTCGAAAGACGGCCGGCTGAATGAGCCAGCAGTAACGTGTCCCCGTGCTCATCCCAAGGGCCCATCGCCAGCCGCCTCTCGAAACCACGCACCCCACACGATTCCCCCGTTACCAGCATCCCGCCCTCCGTCACGAATTTCTCACGGTCACGTAAGTCTTGAATCAACCAACACACTCCGTTCCATCTGCTAAATCATGAGTGCCATTTCCTAACTTCTCCCTAACATATATAACAAGAACCATTGCGCCGCAAGTAAAAAAGCGCAATAATGTACTATCACTTAAGTTGTTATGGAATATAGAGTTAGAACGTAACGAGGTGTTCTGCTGAGATTTTTATGTTTTTTTTGACGAACTCCGTGACACACAGGTGACCCGCCCCAATGGGTCGTCTGGCGGCAAGTCGGCACGCAGCCGCCAGGATGAGCGGACCTTGTCGCGAAACCGCAACCCCTCCTGCTTTTACCGTGGCGCGCGATTTTGGGTGGCAGGGTTCTGCGAAGCAGAGCCGTGGGTATCAGCTAGGATGTGCCCGGAACCTGATCCCTATTCTCACCACCTTCGCGTTCTCCGTGCCCTCAGCGGTGAATCACTTTACCGTCACCTTTTTGGCATCCATTACACCAATCGGAACGCCGAGCGTGTTCCCAAGACATGAGGACCGCACACCGATTCCGCGCGCGGAGGAAACACGGAAAGCACCCCGATGCCAAAAACACCTCCTGACCAAACGAAGCCAACCAAGGCGACCGCCAGCGCCGTCAAAACCCGCGTTCACGAGCTCGAAAACACGGAATTCGGCCCTCACGGCCCCGCGCGGAAAACGAACAATAGAGCCAAAACGAAGCCAACGAAATCATCGTTGTTCTGTGCTCGTCGAATCGTCATCATCGCGATCGATTCCCAGCCACATCCGTGCGATGCCACTTTCGCCGAAAACGATGACGTTCTCCGGATAGTGCAACTTGACCATGCCGGCATAGAAGTTCGCCAGATCCCAGGCGTGCGCGTCACTGTAAGAGACAACGATCGCGCAGGAGTGCGGCATGGGGAGCTTTTCAATCTGTTGACGACGCTCGAGCACAGCGGAGACGTTGTTAGCGGTAATTTCCTTCATGGCATCGTATTGGATTTCAAACAATTCCGCGACAGGAGCAATGACGCGCTCGTCGATGGCATGAGCCACTTCAAAGGCAACGAACTCCTCCCCTGTGACGGTGCCGCTGGCGACCGCATGAATGAAATGGCCGCCATGATGAACCGTGTACGTGATCGGCATAAAACGCTCCTTTTGCAGGTTGCGTATCGTCCGCAGGGTTCCCAGGCTCCCAAAAATCTCGGGCACTCGGCAGGTAAAATACCACTGAAGTCCTCAGCAAGCCACTCGGGGCCACTGGCTATTTTCAGATCATATGCCGTCCCGATGCCAAGGGCCAGACGAGACCTGGGCAAAGGGCCACTGGGGTGACAGCCGCGTCACGATCGCTCAGCGGAGTCCCAGTAGGGGACGTGTGGAAGTTGTCATGAACCGCGTCACCGGTGCCGGATTGGGCAAGGTGCCTTCGGGCAGTGTTGCTTCATCGCAAGGTGTCGATTGCGCCCAGTGTGCCGGTAAGCGTCCAATCCACCATCGCGCGTGTCGCAGGGCGTTACAAGAACGTGTGGAGCCGTTATGCTGGTATCCGTTGCGGCTTCACTCGCTTTGGATGGGGGGAATGCTGCTTATCTCTTAGGACCCAGGAGGATCTTGATGCGTGCTCAGACGAGATTGTTGTGTCGGCCAGCCACTTTCGTGTTCGCTTTGACGCTGCTCCTGATGCCGGCGATCGCGGTATCGGCCAAGGAAAAGGCGCCCAAGAACCGAGAAACCGACCCGCTCGTGCTCGAGAAACTGGAATGGTTTCAGGATCTGAAGTTCGGCCTCTTCATCCACTGGGGTATTTACAGTCAGTGGGGTTGTATTGAGTCGTGGCCGCTCGTCGAGAGCAAGGAGAAAAACAGGCCGGACGATCTCAAAGCGTGGGTTGAACGCGATAAAGATATGGCACGTTTCGCACGCGATTACATCGCATTGAATAAGACGTTCAACCCCCAAAAATTCGATCCTCAGACCTGGGCCGATGCCGCCAAACAGGCTGGCATGAAGTACATCATGTTCACGACGAAGCATCATGACGGCTTTTGTATGTTCGATACCAAGCAAACAGATTACCGCGTGACGCATCCCTCTTGTCCGTTCCACAAAAATCCGCGGGCCGACATTGCCAAGGCTGTTTTCGATACATTCCGCAAGGAGGGCTTTGGAATCGGTGTCTATTTCTCGAAACCGGATTGGCATCATCCGGACTTCTGGGATCCCGCGATGCCCCACCCGGAAAAGCATGTTAATTATGACGTGCTCAAACAGCCGGAGAAGTGGCAACGTTTCGTGGACTTCACGCATGCTCAGATCGAAGAGCTAATGACCGGTTATGGGCCGGCGGACATCCTCTGGCTCGATGGGTCATGGGTCAACGACGGGAAAAAGCTGAAAATCAAAATCGCGAAGATGGCCGCCATGGCCCGCAAGCACCAGCCCGGTCTACTCGTCGTCAACCGTGACTTGGGTGGCCGATACGAAAACTACAAAACGCCCGAACAGGAGGTGCCCGAAGAGGCTCTACCCTATCCATGGGAAACTTGCATGACCATGGGCCAGCAGTGGTCGTATAAGCCCGATGATGAATACAAATCGACACGTCAGCTGATTCACTTGTTAGTCGATGTCGTCGCCAAGGGCGGCAACTTCTTGTTGAACATTGGCCCCGATGCCGATGGCCAACTCCCGCCACCTGCCCTGCAGCGGCTCAAGGAGATCGGCAACTGGATGGCCGTCAATCACGAAGCCATCTACCGCACGCGCGTCATCGCTCCTTACAAAGAAGGCAACACCTGCCTCACACGCAAGGGCGACAAGATCTACCTCATCTACCTGCCCGAGAAAGACCAGAACACGCCGCCGGCCACCATCAAGGTGGCTTCCATTCGCCGCGCCTCATCGGTGCGCATGTTAGGTGTCAGCGATCCGATCGCATGGAAGATCGACGACGGCGGCTTGACGATCCAGATCCCCGAAGCCGTCCAAGCGAAGCCGCCTTGTCAGCACGCCTGGACCTTCGAAGTGGCCGGTGCCGTCGAGTAGCCTCAGCCGCGATCCAACGCGATCGAACCACCATTCCGTTTGCCCATGTTGATGCGCGCCTGTTTCCAACGGCTGAAGCGCTTGGGTTGCGGGTAGAAAAAGGCGGTCTGCCTTAGGTCAGTGAGGGTAATGGTTTGTGGGCTTGTGCTGGGCATTCGATGGGGAGATCGACGATGAATCGGCTGCCTTGGCCCAGTTGGCTTTCCAGTCGCATGGTACCGCCGAGCATGATGCAGAGTTCGCGGCTGATGGCGAGGCCGAGGCCGGTGCCGCTGTGTTCGCGGGTGACCGACGAATCGAGCTGGCGGAACTTTTCGAAGATGTGTTCTTGATCTTCGAGGGCGATTCCCGGCCCGTCGTCCGTGACCGCAAGTTGGACGTGCTTGCGTGAGTCGAGCTGCGATACGTCGAGTTCGATCGTGCCGCCTTCGGGTGTGTACTTGACCGAATTGCTCAGCAAGTTGTAGAGGATTTGTCGGATCTTACCGGCATCCGAGTTCATCATCGGTAGGTCGTCCGCCATCGTCATGGTCATGCTCAAGCTCTTCTTGTCCGTGAGCGGCTTCATGAAGTCATGCAAAGCTTCGCACAGGTCGCGCAGCGAGAACTGGGTCCGATGGAGTTCGATCTTACCCGCTTCGATTTTTGCCAGGTCCAACAAGTCGTTGATGATGTCGAGAAGCTGGCGTCCGCTGATGAGGATGTTTTGGCAGTAGCGCGCGGTACGGGTGGCATCGACCGGTTCATCACTTTGGACGATGTCCCGCAAGAGGTCGGCAAAACCGATGATCGACGTCAACGGCGTACGCAATTCATGACTGACATTGGCGAGGAACTCGCTCTTGACACGGTTGGCCTCGAACAAGGCCACGTTGGTTTCCGCTAATTCACCCAGTTTCGCATCGAGAGAGCGGTTAATGGTCTCCAACTCGACTCGCGAACCTTCGAGCTGAGTGAGCATGGCATTGAAGGCATCGGACAATTCTTGAAACTCGTCGCCGGTGGTGATGTTGGAGCGTGCGCTCAAGTCGCCGCCGGCAATCTGGTCGACCAGTTCGCGCAGTTCACGGACGGGTGCGAGAATCAGTTTTTGCACAATGAGGTAGAAGACGAGGATCGCCAGCAGGCCCGCCAGAATACCCGCTAGCACAATCACGGACCGGGTGAGAAGGAGGGCGGTTTCCAGCCGAACGAGTTTTACGTCGATAATGCCCGCCAAGGGCCGGCGTGTGGAACCTGCTTGCGAATCCGTCCGCCGAACGCCGTGGATAAGTCGGTAGACCGTACTCCGTCCTGTTTCGGGCTCCTCGGTTCGCGACATTTCGTTAAGCGTGTCGTCCGCTTGCATCTTTCGCACGCACTCTTTCTGAAAGTCGTCGAGGAGAACAAAGGAGGGGCTGGGTAATTCGCCGATACGGGTCAGCAGCAATCGAGGTGGCGTCAGTACTCTTTGACGAAAAGACCTCGGAACGGCCGACCAGATTTCTGCCACGATCTGGGCTTTCTTGGCTGGAGGTAAGGTCCTTGCCAGCTCGCCCACAGCCCGTTGCCATGGTCCTGCTGACGGTTGGAGTTTTCGCAGGAGACGGACGCCCCTTCTTTCTCGCGTCTCGGTTGGGGGTAGCGGGATGAGTTGGGGATGAACGTTCGACGGCAAATCGAGATCCGTGGCGTTGTCTTCCCACCATTGATCGAAACGGGCCTGATTCCAGTCCGTGGTGGCAGGATCGACGTGCGACCGGGCCAGTATCGCGAAGTGCCTCGCGTCGCGGTGATTGCGATCGTGGATGAACGTTTCCAGCGAATACCAAGGCACAAACAAGGCTGACGCGATAATGAGGACGACTGCCAGGCCGAAGAGCAGCTGGCATTTGCGCGCCAATGAAATGTGCAGCATTCCGTGTCCGGGCATGGTTGCCGCATTGTAACCGGATTCGCCTCCCGGAACAGTCTCGGGTTAGACTGTCGGCCTATGTACGTGCGACGGATATGGGTGGCATGGGCTCTGTTTCTGCTGGTGGGCGGGACGATCAGCAGTACGGCGATGTATGGCTTGTATTATCGAAGCCATCGCTATCGACTCAACGTCCAGCGCGAGTTGACCGCTTTCTTTGGTCTCCCGACCGATGTGGCGTCGATCGAGCCTCACGGCTTTAGCGCCCAGCGGCTGACCGACACGCAAATGTGGTTGCCTGATCGGCGGGCCCGCATCTTTTACAGCCCTCGTGTGATCTGGGATACCGATGGCGGCGATCAGGAGGGGGCAGTTCTGCGTATTGATGATGCGGTCCTGACGATTGGGTCCCAGGCTTGGCAGCGCGAAGACTACATGCGCGTGTTGCGTGCGAGTCTGCTGCACAACTTTTCGGAGTTCGACGTTCGTCGGGTGCAGTTCCGCCATGCTCGGCTGAGCTGGCCGCGCGAGGATTTCGCACTGGAAGCCACCGGCGTCGATGGTGAAGTTATCTTCGACGAGCAGGGTAGAGGTGTGGCTGAACTGACGACACGTTCGCTCAACGGGACCACCGTGGTCGAGCCGATTCGGATTTTCGCCCGTTTGGATCCTTACAGCCCGGACGATTTTATTCCCGAGGTGACCCTCCATGTGCCCACGTTGCCTTTGGTGGTCCTTGGGTTGGATTATGTATTACGGTCGCGCATCACGCAGGGCTCGTTTGCCGGCAGGATTACCTTGTATCAGGCGCCCGAGGGTGACCGACTCGAGCTGTCGGGCGTGGCCAAAAATGTCCGGCTTGAAGAATGGACGCAACGTCTTTCCGGCGGCCCGTTGCCCGCGATCGTGGATCTAACCATCGACGAAGCGATCGTTCGTGACCGGCGTCTGGAACGAATTCGTTTTAGCGGCGAAGTCCGTTCGCTGCAGGCGGATTCGTTGTTGGCAAGGTTCGGTTTGCCGGCACTGGGTGGTGAATTGAATGTAACGGTCTACAACGGCCAGATTGCCGGTGAAAAAATCGAGCGACTTGGTGTCGCGGGCCAATGGACCGGTGCCTCACTCGATGCGTTGACCCATGCCGTCTGGCATCAGCATCGCGTTGCCGGACAACTCAACGCACGGGTCAACGTTTTCATGATTGAGAACAACGAGGTGGTCACCGGGAACGTGGACGTTCTTGCGGAGCCGCCAGCGGATCAGCGTGGCACGATTGATCGGTCATTGCTGCTCGATTTGCTCCACGAAAGACTTGACCTCACGCTTCCTCCCGAGTTGACACAGTTGTTGCCGAACACTATCGAATACGTCCAAATGGGGTGCAAGCTTCTCATTGACACTGACCAGATTCGTCTGTTGAGTGTCCAAGGGCCGGCAGGCCCAGCGTTGATGACGGTGCGGGTTTTTAATCAAAACATCCCCTTATTGGGGCAAGTCGATACGGTGTTGCCCATCGAGCCGATCCTCGAACGTGCGCGGGTGCAGGCTCAGCAAGTCAAGAAGGTGTTGAAGAGTCGTTTTCGGCGAAAAGCGGCAAGTCGTCCGCACACTTCTGAACGCAACGGTGAGCGTTGACCCACCGAGGTATTGGCTGTTGCTCGATTTCTCGCCTTATTCGGCGCAACTGGGGTCGGCAGGAACACCGGATCCACTCAAGCAAAGTTGGAAGATTGCAAAGTCGGACATATCGATATCGTTATCATCGTCCAAGTCAGCATTTAGGCAAGCCGCCGTAAACTGTGTGATCGCTGGACCGGTGGTGCAGCTTTCAAGATGTGTCAGATCGTCGGCATCCACATCCCCGTCGCAATCGAAGTCAGCTCGGACCGAGGGTGCGACATCCAGTCCTGCCACCCTAATCTGCTGGGCTGTTTTATCGTAATAGGCGACGGACCAGCGACTTTGGGAATCGATCGCAAGACTGGCGGCGGGGTCGTAGGTGAGCCCCGATTGGATGAGCGTCGTTGTCCAACCGAAATCGTTACTGGCCAGGTACAGCGAATGGTCATTCATCTGATAAAACGCGATACGTAGACGGTTGGCGCTGTCGATGCCCATGGCATGGGGCGCGAGCCGCGTATTACTTTCAGTCACCACCGTTTGCGCCGTCACATTCAGGAGATTGAATCGCAACACGGCAAGTTCGGTCGACGAACAAATCGCCACGTAAGGGGCATCCACGGAGTCCAATACGAGCGACAAGTTGCCCGAATCCGGAAGCGAACCCACTGCATGCCGGCGGGTCGTCCAGCCGCCAGAGCCAAGCGTCGCAATGACGACATCTTCGTTACTATCGTAATAAGCAACGACAGGTTGATCTTGATGATTGACCTCAACTGCGATGTATCGGCCCGCAGCTCCCAGGGTCGAAGTCGAAAGCGTCTGCACCACCCATTGTCCCGATTGAATGTCGAAGTGCGCGAATCCCGGCCTGTTATTGGCTTGTCTGAAGGCGACGTAGGGTCGATCGACCGTATCCATTGCATAGACAGCCATTTGGCCGTCTTCAGCACCGGGTATGGCGATTGTCTGCAGGCCAAGGAGTCCGCCGCCGTCGAGCGTATAACGCAATCCGTCCGACCCGAAACCGTCACTCGTCGTTCGATGCACAACGGACGGGAAACCAAGCGTACTGATCGCCAATGAAGGCAAGAAGCCCGGTGTCCCCTCGTCGTAGAGGGTCTCGTAAACGATTGAGTTACATGTGACGTATGCCAGCTTTAGGACGTTCTGCCCCGGGTGGCGATAGGCGATGATGTTTTCGTCGCTGCTGGAAAAGGCGATATCCGGCGGGGATGGGAGTGCTATTTCAGTGTCCACGACCTTGATCGGTATACCGGCATGAGCCGATCCAGCGACGAGCACCAACAACAATGCCCCCATGGCCCGAGCTCGAAATGAGCCCGGGTCGGCGGCGTTTTTAACTAGCTTTTTCTTTCCGTTCACGGTTGTCGCCTTTATCTGGCTTCACGCACTCCGTCGGCGCAGGCCCAGCCCGGCCAGCCCGAACATCGCGAGTAGAGCAGCCGTTGGCTCAGGTGCCACCGGCGGGTCATAGGCAAGCAAAAGCTGGGGATTCTGAGGGTCGGAGCCACCGTAATAGGCGATGACTGGAATGTCATTGGCGTCAAAGGCCAGAACGGCCTCGGAGTCGGAAATCGGCGTCACCGTCAGGCCAGTGGCTGCATCCATGCCGATCGGTAGGACGGCATCGATCCAGCCGCTGCCCTCGTTGATGCGGTAGTGGACTTTGCCTTCACTGACGTAAGAAAGTGCGGGATGGCCTTGGCTGTTGAACGCGAGGTTGACTCGGTTGCTTCCAATTCCGCTGGCCAATGGATCGGAGACCCATCGTCCCAGCTGGGTACTAAACCAAGCGTGTGACAGGTCGTTGCCGTCAATAATCGCAATCCCTGCTTGATCGTTTGGGCCAAATGCCAGGGAAAGGTGTGATGCCGAGGAGGGGGTGACCTGGGTGCCGGACCACGTACTTTGTGTCCAGTTTCGCAAGGCGAAATAGACGCCTGTACCGGTTTGGTAGGCGAGCCCGACCCGGTCTTGGGAATCGACGTCCATCGTGACGTGCGTGCCGGTGTCATTGCCGGTTTTGATGTTCAGCGTTTCAGTGGTCCATGTCAGGTTGTCGTAAGCCGCCACCTTGATGGAGTCATTGTCGGAATAAGCGACAACAGGACGGTTGCCCGAGAGATAAGCGACATCAGGGGCGTGTTGGCTGTCGTTTGAGTTTGTAACGGTAGCGACTGTCGTCGTTTGCCAACCTAACGCAGAGGATTGGGTAAAGCCAATCGCGTTCTCACGTAGCCAGGTGGCTCCGATTCGTCCGTCACTGCCCGCCGTTGTACGTACGAAGCTGCTTGCGGGACTGCCGGTGAGTTCTTGCAAGCCCGTGGACGACCATCCCGCCGGCGTGAGTGAGGAAGCAACCAGCTTGTTCTGCAGGATGGGGCTGTTGGAACCATTGTAGAAGACCGTGGGCCAAGTGGCACCAGTCATCATGGCGGCTCCCAACTGTCTGGGTGAACTTGTTGGAGAGCCATCGATGGATTGGAACGTCCAACTGAATTGCGTTGCGGTTGCCTGCGACGCGCACAGCGACACAAGTAACGAAATCGTTGCCAACCATTTGTGTGTTGATCCGAGCATTCGCGTGTTCCTCCTTACCTTTTTCTCTTGACACTATCCTGTATCTTGACCATCAAGTTGCGGAAAGAGACTGCAGCTCAATGTACAGGGCCGTTGACAGAAGCGGGTTAACCTGGCAGCCAAACACACACGTGCCTGTCGCAAGACGCCCGTTTGTCTTTCAGTGGCGTTTTTGCGGAAGAGTGAGTCTATTTGCAGGTACTTGAACGTCCGACCGCTCTTGTGTGATAACCCTGATCTCCGATGGGGGATCAAACG
>Ga0180434_10002451_pt1 | contig 24750 bp, 22 predicted proteins | sample SS_ome_7_FD_132453 | JGI IMG/M metagenome (GOLD analysis project Ga0180434, IMG submission 132453) | Hypersaline lake sediment archaeal communities from the Salton Sea, California, USA - SS_1_D_2 metaG | ecosystem: Environmental > Aquatic > Non-marine Saline and Alkaline > Hypersaline >... | reverse complement strand
GTAGCCGAATCATTTTCATCGATTGTATATACTTTTCTGGTCATCACTTGTTCAATGGTTGTTTTATGCAGCAAGTCAAATCCTTTATGCAAGCTGGCCAGGTCGGATATTTCTGCATAAGGGGAAATCCAACCAGAAAGATTGGATAAGGGCACGACACTTAGCTGATGAGCATAACGAATGATATCCGTATCTGAGATAATACCGATAATCTCTTGTTGCTCATCGACGACCGGCACTCCGCTGATCTTTTTTTCAGCCAGTAGCTCCAAAACTACCCGGACTGTTTGGTCACCGGTTACACTAATAGCCGGTGCTGTCATGATATCTTTGGCTGTATACATGAAATACCTCCCTCGGTTATTATCAGGGTCAGCACCCATCAATATTTTGGGTTCTTATGGCCTGATCGGATTTATTATTATTCTACAACACATTACTGATTCCTGCATCATTATTCCAGAAGCTGGATAAACTAATTTAGTTCTTTTTGAAAGGGAGAGCTTCAACAAAGATATCCTGGAAGTCAGGTCTGGTTGATAGTTCAAGATGTTCAACTTTTTGCGGTAGACTAAGAGCCCTTTGGCGCATGGTTAAAGATGCTAAGGCCATCCGGGATCCATCACCGGCAGCGTTGCCAACTGCAGTGATCTTTTCAGGGGGCAGTTGCGGTAAAAGACCGATGGTCAGAGCGCTTTCCTTGCGGACATAATTGCCGAAGGCTCCGGCCAGCATTACCTGGTTAAGATCTTTTTCTTCCAGGCCGGCTTCTTTCAGCAAGATCATCAGGCCGGCGTAAATTGCTCCTTTTGCCAGCTGCAACTCGCGCAGATCACCCTGAGTCAAGACAATGTCTTCTCCGGTAGCTGATTCGGCAGCCGGAACAAGAATAAACTGGTAACCACCCTGCCCCGGACATAGGCGGTCGCGAAAGTGCTTGGGTACATTTTCCGGATTTTCCTCCGGATTAACAAAACGGCCACTCGGCTCAACCAACCCCGCCTCAAGCAATGCTGCGGCAGCATCGATCAGTCCTGAGCCACAGAGGCCACACGCAGGTGTTTCATCAATGGTCCTTAAGCAGATCTGCTGATCACGGTAATCAACCGTTTCAATTGCACCGGTAGCAGCCCTCATGCCCTGCTTGATTTGCGCTCCTTCAAAGGCAGGACCTGCGGCAGTCGAACAAGCCATTAATTTTCCGCCGGCTGCCAGGACCAGTTCCCCGTTTGTGCCGATATCGATTGCTGCGCAAACATCCTGACGTTGGTCCATATTGGTAGCCAGGATTACGCCAACAGTATCGGAGCCAACATACCCGGCAATATTCGGTAAAAAGGTAACCCGGCCGGAGGGGTTTATATTCAAACCTAGAGATAAAGCTTCAACTTCAAGCGCCCTGCGGTAGGCGGGGATAAAAGGGGCGGGAGCCAGGTAAGTAGGGTCAATCCCCATAAATAGATGGCTCATCGTGGTATTGCCTACTGCTGTAATTTCATAAACCCGATCGCGGGCAACCCCTGTTTTCTTTAGCAGATCCTTGATAATCTGGTTTGCTGCGTCGATCACTTTATCCTGTAGCTGTTTAAGCCCCTCTTTTACCTGGGAGGCGTGGGTTATGCGTGAGATAACATCGGCGCCGTAAATATTTTGTGGATTGGTCGCTGCTGCTACGGCGATAACCGTTGCGCTGTTCAGATCGATCAATGAACCGACGATGGTTGTTGTCCCTATATCGAATGCGATCCCGTATAGATGGGCTGTTGTATCACCCGGCTCCAGTGAAAGCAAACGATTTGAAGTTAGTGCGGCGGTTACTGAATAGTTGTTTTTGCGGAGCATTGACGGAAATGATGATAGTTCACGCGGGTTCACCTGCAGTTCATGGCAGCCAAGAGCATCCTGCAGCCTTTCCAGGTCGGCTTTCTGATCCTGGACAGTGGGACGATTTAAGGTTACGAAAACTTTTTTTACCGCCGGTTCTGCTTCCAAGTTTTCAACTCCACCGGAAAGCGTAGTTTTGCGGGTGTGTGCATCTTTCTGGAGGGGGAGCTCAATCGTAGAGTTTTGGTTGATCAGACGCTGGCAGGCTAAAACCCATCCGGCTTCAAGTTCAGCTGCGGTGAGGTGTTTTTTTTCTGCTTCAGTCGGCTCTGTTTTTTCACCTTGAACAATCCTGGCCCGGCATTTACCACAGGTGCCTTTGCCGGCACAGTCGCCTTCGATATACAAACCACCTCGGTCTGCAGCCTCAAGGAGGCTGATTCCCGCTTCAGTTTCGACGATTTTATTCTGCGGGATGAATTTTAGGGTTGGCATTGGGCAATCCTTCCTTTCGGCATGATGAAAAAAGCAACCTGGATCCAGGTTGCTCCTGACCATGGTGCGCCCGCAGGGATTCGAACCCCGACTTCAGGCTCCGGAGGCCTGCGTGATATCCCTTTCACCACGGGCGCCTGGCTGATTATATCCATAGCCATAATACCATCAGCCCTTCGGCAAGTCAAACAAGGTGTTTTAGCGATTGGCAATGATCATTAACTGGCTTAGAATGGTATTTCCCGAACAGCAAGGACCGGTTGATGTATAATAATAAATTGGATGTAAAGTAACTACGTAACTGAAAGTGAAAATGGCAGATTGATGATGATGCATTGCAGGGACAGAGTAATATTGATTGCCGGGGTCTGCCCGTGGATTGACTATGGATTGACTGCCGGGTATTAATTGAGGGAGGTTAAAAAGTGCAAAGGGAATATATTATGCATACTATGCCAAACGGGATCAGGTTGTTTTTTTTGCCAACCAGCAAGTTCAAGACAATCTCTATCGGGTTATTTATTCACCAGGAGTTAAATAGTGACCGGGGAGCTTTAAGTGCTCTTCTGCCTTCAGTCCTTGAAAAAGGCTGCCGGCTATACCCCGATTATCTAACCCTTCAACGCCGGATGGAACAACTTTATGGAGCTGATCTTTCTACCGATATTATCAAGAGTGGGGAAAGGCATACCCTTGCTTTCACAATGGAAATGGCACACGATCGGTTCACCGGGCAAAATGGCAATATCCTGGAAGACGGCCTTTCGATTCTCAGCTCGTTGATTACTGATCCTCTTTTAGATCATCAAGCGTTTCGAGCGGCATATGTCCAGCAGGAAAAAAACCAGTTGGTTAAAGATATCAGGGCTTTGTTGAACGATAAAGTTACCTATGCTGCTGAACGCTGCGCAGCTCTAATGTGCGCCAGTGAAAGATTCGGCGTCTATAAGTTAGGCCGGATAGAAGATTATGAGGCCATTAGCCCGGAAGCGCTCTACCGCTATTATCAGCATGTTTTAGCCGGTAACCCCATTGATCTGTATGTTGTCGGTGATCTGACTGAGGAAAAATTATTGGAAGAAATACTGAGGTATTTTAATTTCACCCGTGCTAGTAAGGAGGTTATTTTGCCCCAGACCACAATTAATGAGGTGTCTGGCCAGCCTCGGTATTTTGAAGAGAAGATGCAGGTAAATCAATCTAAACTGGTTCTCGGTTACCGGACCCTAACCGGATTCAGGGATGAGCTGTTCTTCGCCCTGATGGTATCTAGCGGTATTTTGGGTGGTTTTCCACATTCGAAACTTTTTTTGAAAGTGCGTGAAGAGGCCGGTCTTGCTTACTATATCAACAGCCGTCTGGAGCGGCACAAAGGCCTGTTGCTGATTTCCGCCGGGATCAATTACGAAAATTTCGAACAGGCCAAGATGATTATTGATCAGCAGCTGGATGATCTGGTGCAGGGTAAAATAAGCAAAGATGAACTTGATAATACTAAACAAGGTCTGCTTAACAATCTTCTCTCGCGCCAGGATAGTCCGAGCCAATTAATCAGCTTTCACCTGGACGGGACGATTGGTGGGCGTAATTACACCGTTGCCGAGGTAAAAGAAAAAATCGAAGCTGTAGAGCGTGAGAATATAATGACCGTGGCGGAAAGAATTAAACTTGACACAATTTACATGCTTCGCCCGGAACATGGAGGAGATAAAACTAATGATGAAAAACTATAAGTTGGTTGATAATAAATACCTGCAGGAAAAGTTATACTGCTTTCGGGTAGAACCGGGATTGGATCTATATGTACTGCCGCGTTCCGGTTACCAAAAAAAGTATGCTGTTTTTTCTACACGTTTTGGTTCAATCGACAATAAGTTTAAGAGCGAGCCGGAGCAAGATTTCACCCAGCTGCCGGATGGAGTGGCTCATTTCTTAGAGCACAAGCTTTTTGAGGATGAGCGCGGCAATGTCTTTGACCGTTTTGCCGCTAAGGGAGCCTCAGCCAATGCCTATACCTCGTTTACCCAGACCAGTTATCTCTTTTCCTGTACAACCAATTTTGAAGATAACATTAATATTTTGCTTGATTTTGTCCAGGAACCTTATTTTACAGAACAAACTGTTTTAAAAGAACAGGGGATTATTGGTCAGGAAATTAAGATGTATGAAGATCATCCGCACTGGAGGGTTTATTTTAACCTGCTGGAGTCTTTATACCAGGTTCATCCGGTGCGCAATGATATTGCCGGAACGATAGAAAGTATTGCCCAGATCACCCCTGAATTGCTTTACAAATGTTACCAAACTTTTTACCACCCAAACAATATGGCCGTATTTGTTACCGGTGATTTAGATCCCTTTGCCGTGAACAAACTGGTAGAAGCTAATTTTTCAGCCCGCTGTTTCGAACCTTTGGGAGCGATTGTGCGAAGTTTTCCCGATGAACCGACTCAGGTGGCTAAAAAGAGGGTTATTCAGGAGCTGTTAGTTTCTGAACCGCTTTTTTACATCGGTTTTAAGGATGTTAATGTCGGCAAATTACAGGGAAGTGAGTTAATGCGCCGGGAAATTCTGATGGGACTGATCCTGGACATTCTTTTCGGCACCAGCGAGAAGCTTTATAACGATCTCTACCGGGAAGATTTGATTGATGAGAGTTTTGGTTCCGAATATACCGCGGAATTGAACCACGGTCATACCATGATTGGCGGGGAAACAAAAGACCCTGAGCAGTTGTATCAAAGAATAATGAATGCGATTAAGGCGATGAAAAAAACGGGGATCGATACCGAGCAGTTTGAAAGACATCGCCGTAAAATTCTCGGCGGTTATATCCGGCGGTTCGATTCTCTGGAATTTATTGCCAATAACTATTTGGCTTATCGGTTTAGGGAAGCCGATCTTTTTATGCTACCTTCGATTCTTCAGGAAGTCCAGATCGATGAAGCTCTGGCTCTGCTAGAAGAAAATCTTGAAGAGACTCGCCATGCCGTCTCAATAATAGCTCCACCAGCCGGCAGCTGATCGCTTTTAGTGCTATGATTTGATTTTTTAAGCGATGAAGGGTAGAATGTTCTTATTGGCGTGCACACTATTGTGCACATCAGGAGGGAGGATTTTTTTTGCACAAATTTACGCGGTATGTTAATCCCCATCTGGGAGAAATGCTTGAAAGCATCAAGTTAGACCAAAAATACACCAGGGGTGAGGGTTGCTACCTGTTTGACGACCGGGGTAACCGTTACTTGGATTGTATAGCAGCCTACGGTGCCCTGCCTTTTGGTCATAATCCAGCTGATATCTGGGCGGCTATTGAATCTTTTCACCAATCAGGAGAACCCAGCTTCATCCAACCATCAGCGCTTGAAGCGGCGGGAGAGTTGGCTAAACGCCTGTTGGATTTGACACCGGAAGGCTTCGCTTACGTTACTTTTGCTAATAGTGGGGCAGAAGCGATTGAAGCAGCGATAAAACAATGCCGCTCGGCAACCGGACGTCCGGGGATTTTGGCTACTGATAACAGTTTTCACGGAAAAACATTCGGTGCCCTGTCGGCTACCGGCAACCCGGCTTACCAGAAAGCCTTTTTCGCGCCGGCGGAGAGTTTTAAGCACATTCCTTATGGTAACAGTGCGATGCTGGAAAGTGTTTTGCAAGAAAAACCAGATCACTATGCGGCTTTTCTAGTCGAGCCGATCCAGGGCGAAGGTGGGATTATTGAACCGCCTGAAGGCTATCTTGCAGCAGTAAGGGAGATCTGTGATCGTTTTGGGGTTTTACTGGTTTTCGATGAAGTGCAGACCGGGCTTGGGCGAACCGGACGCCTTTTCGCTTGCGAGAAAGATAAGGTAAAACCCGATGTCCTGGTTTTGGCAAAGGCTCTTGGTGGTGGGATTATGCCAATTGGAGCCTGCCTGAGTGTTTCTTCAGCCTACAACGAAGATTTTGCCTTGAAACATTCGTCAACCTTTGCCGGCAATTCTCTGGCCTGCCGGATTGGGATCAAAGTGCTCGATCTATTAACTGCCAATCAGGGATCGCTAATCAGGGAAGTGCGGCGTAAAGGCGAGTTATTAAAAACCGGTCTAAGTGAGCTGCAACAGCGTTACCCTGATTTGGTGCGCTCAGTCCGTGGAAGGGGATTAATGCTTGGCTTAGAATTCAACATGGCCCGCAACTATTTTCCTGGTAGTCTGCTTGGAGTAATGGCGGAGCAGGAACTGCTTACTCCGGCAATCTCTTCTTACCTGCTCAATGTTGAGAAAATTCGTGTTGCCCCAACTTTGAACGGAAATGCTGTAATCCGCATTGAACCACCACTGATTATTACTAACGAACAGATCTCGGAAGCACTTAGAGGGATCGAGGCGATGCTTGCGGTATTAAATGAGGGAAATACAGCCCGTTTTCTCTCTTACCTGGTGCGTGATCTCGGAAGCAAGGATAATCACTACAGCCAATTTATCCCCTATCCGGCACCGCAGGTCAGCCCTTCGGCCAATGATGATGAAGGAAGGTTCGCCTTTTTAATTCATGCCCTTGATCTGCAAAGCTACCACCAGTTTGATAACAGCCTACTTTCTTTTACTGCAGAAGAACTGGCTGATTTGACCGGCCGTTTTAATGATTTGGTTGAGCCTTTTGTGGCTGGTAAAACGAAGATTATTTCAGCCAAGGGCAGCACAGCATACGGGGAATTCATTGCTCTTTCACGGACTACTGATGAATTTGTAGCGATGCCCCGCAGCCAGGCGCTGGCTGAACTTAAAGCCGCCGTAAAGCTGGCCCGAGAACGCGGAGCCAGGATTGTCGGTCTGGGTGCTTTTACTGCTGTGGCTTCGATGGGCGGGTTGTACCTGAAAAACGAAGGCGTGCCGATTACTACCGGCAACAGCTATACTGTAGTCGCGGCAGTAGATGCAGTTAATACAGCTACTGAAAGACTAAACATTGATCGGGCTCAAACAACAGCTGCGATCGTCGGCGCTGCCGGTTCAATCGGACGGGGAATATCATTGTTGCTTTCAGAGACAGTTCCCCGTTTGATTTTGATTGGGAATCCAAATAATCAATCGGCCAGTGAACGGTTGAAGCTGGTGGCTGCTGAAATCTATCGTTACCAGTCGGCCCTGCTTGAACAGGGTCGAACTCTGAAACCAGGCAGCATGGGACATTTACTGGCTAAGGTCAGCGATCTACCCAAGCCTGATGCTCCGATGAGCGCTTTCGAAGCTTTTGCCGAGATCGAAGGCCGTCGTCAGGGTCTGATCAGCTTTTCGACCGATATTGATGCTGTTTTAGCCCGGGCGGATATCGTGATTAGTGCCACCAGTGCTACTGAAAAAGTTATCCATGCCGGAAACCTAAAATAAGGAGCTATTGTCTGTGACATTTCCCGGCCGGCCAATGTTAGTGAGGAAGTAGACGCCGCCAGGTCTGACGTGTTGGTCATTGACGGTGGGGTAATCGAAGTTCCCGGTCAGCCTTCGCTTGGTTGGGATTTTGGTTTTGAGGAAGGATTGGCTTATGCCTGCATGGCTGAAACCATGATGTTGGCTCTTGAACATCAGTACAAACACTATAGTCTCGGTTCTTCAGGGGTTAATTTAGAATCAATACTGCAAACCAGGTACTGGGCTGCCGAACATGGTTTCAAACTGGCTAATTTTCGCAGTTTCAACCGACCGTTGAGTGAAGAAAACTGGCAGAGGCTGGTGAAAAACCGCAACCGGATAAAAGCGATTCGCTAAAGTAAAGAATGCGAAAGCTAGATAGCAACAGCAAATAAACTGTGGTAGAATGATCAGAAAATGCCGTTATGATCGAGTTGCGGAAAGGGTGAATTAGTTGGAGCAGCGTAATAACCTTGACGGTCCAGCCGGAGAAAAAGAATTTGTCAGAGAAATTACCCCTAAGTCAGTAGATTTTTCACAGTGGTACATCGACGTAATTTTGAAAGCACAACTGATGGACTATGCCCCAATCAAGGGTTTTATGGCTTTTCGACCTGCCGGTTTTGCTCTTTGGGAAAAAGTACAGGAGCTTCTGGATAAAAGATTCAAGGAAACAGGCCACCAGAATGCATATTTCCCTTTGTTTATTCCCCAGAGTCTTTTACAGAAAGAAGCTGAACATGTTGAAGGTTTCGCTCCTGAAGTGGCCTGGGTTACCAGGGGCGGAAGTGAAATACTAGCCGAACCTTTGTTGGTACGTCCGACATCTGAGGCGATTATTTGTGATTTCTATTCACGTTGGGTTCAGTCCTGGCGTGATTTGCCTATTTTGATTAACCAGTGGTGCAGCGTAGTCCGCTGGGAAAAATCTACTCGTCCATTTTTACGCACCTCCGAATTCCTCTGGCAGGAAGGTCATACCTGCCACCGAACCGAAGAAGAGGCTGAGGCAGAAACCCTGCAGATGCTTGAGGTATACCGTGAATTTTTGGAGACTGAGATGGCCATACCTGTCTTGGCCGGCCGCAAGACGGAACGTGAGAAATTTGCCGGAGCTCTGCGCACTTATTCGGTTGAAGCCCTGATGAGCGATGGTCGCGCCCTTCAGGCCGGCACCTCTCATAACCTGGGACAACATTTTGCAAAAGTATTTGATATAAAATTCCTTGATCAGGATGATCAGTTAAAATATGTCTGGCAGACTTCCTGGGGTTTATCGACCAGGACTATCGGTGCCCTGATCATGGTTCATGGAGATGATCGTGGCCTGGTATTACCGCCGAGAATGGCACCGGTTCAGGTTGTGATTGTACCGATTTTGAGTAAGAAAGATGGAGAGAGAGTTTTAGAAGCGGTGCGGTCTCTGGCCGATCAGTTAAAGGAACAAAAGATCAGGGTGAAACTCGATGATCGTGAAGAATATTCCCCGGGTTGGAAATACAACGAGTGGGAAATGCGAGGAGTGCCGGTTCGCATTGAGGTAGGCCCCCGGGATTTAGATAAAGACCAGGTGGTGACAGTCCGCCGCGACAGTGGAGAAAAAGAGTTTATTGCACGTAATGAGCTTGCTGCACAGCTGCCCAACCTGCTCGAAAAGATTCAAAATGATCTGCTGAAGAAAGCGCTTGATTTCCGCGAAGCCAATACCCGCAAAGGATCGGACTACGAAGAGTTTAAAAAGATCATGGAAGAGCAACGCGGTTTCTTTATTGCTCCCTGGTGCGGTGATGATCATTGCGAGGAACAGATCAAGATTGATACCAAGGCTACAATTCGCTGCCTGCCCTTTGGTCTGAAACCGGAACAAGACCACTGCTTTGCCTGTGGCAAGCAAGCCACTGAAGCGGCTTGCTTCGCCCGTGCTTATTAGTTTCCCGGATTTTCCTGCGTAGTTTTTTTGTTTGTCAGAACTTTAGCTTTTGACGGACGATCGGCCAGTATAAGAAAAGAAGCTCATGATGCGCTAATCGACGAAATAATATTGGAGGAAAAGGATGAAGAAGGATAAAAGAGCGCTGCGCAAAGATATTATTGCTGAACGCGATCTTTTGACGGATGAAGAAATCGATACAAAAAGTGCGCTGATTGCCAATCAGTTTTTCAGCCTGGCGGTTTTTAATCAGGCGGAAGCAGTGATGTATTTTGTTTCCTTTGGCAGTGAAGTCAATACCAGGCCGCTGGTTGAAGAGACCATTCGTCGAGGTAAGACTGCTCTTGCGCCAAAAGCGGTACCGCAAAGTCGCGAATTAATTCCATCGCAGATTCTCGATTGGGAAAGTGATTTGCTACCCGGATATTATAATATTCCCGAGCCAAGAGCCGGTGCTTTACGTCCTTTTACCCCGGAACAGATTGACTTATTGGTTGTTCCCGGGGTTGCTTTTGATTTAAAAGGAAACCGCCTCGGTTATGGAGGCGGTTATTATGATCGCTTTTTCCAACTGCTTAAACCCCGGACTCCCTTGATTGCCATTGTCTTTGATCTGCAAATTGTTCCGGAAGTCCCGACCGAGGAATGGGATCAAAGGGTAGACTGTATCATCACTGAAAAAAGAGTGATCACGATTAACGGTTAAATTTTTTCTTTAACCCTTCTTTGATGATTTACCAGATGTATCAAAGAAACCGTGGAAGAGCATATCGATAATGATATTAGCAATATGTTCCAGGTTATTTTCTTGTTCATTAACAACCTCCCAGATGAAGCTATCAACCAATAGGATATAAGCTTTGGCCACCACCTGAATATCAAATTTGGCTGCCAGTTTTTTCTCCTGGGAGTAAGCAAAAGAGTGGGCGGAGCTTTTGATAAACTGACCGATAATACTTTGCCAATGAGCTTCGATCGATTCGGATTGACCAAGGGCTTCCTGGTAAACCCTCATAATCGGGCGGTGCTGTTCTGAAAGGCGGAACGAAGTTAGCACCAGTTCATAGTATGCCTCCCGGGCATCGGCTAAAGTTGTCGGGGCAAAGGGTACTTCCAACAGGTTGTAAAATTCAGTAAGAACATTATCAACTACCTTGTTCAAGATATCATCTTTACCCTTAAAATGGCTGTAAACAGTTCCGTAGCCAACTTTTGCCTGTTGGCTGATCTTGGCAATGGTCGTTTTCGCATAACCTTCTTTTAAGAAGACATCAAGGGCAGTATCTAAGATCAGCTTGCGAGTTATACGGCTACGCAGGTAACGGCGGGGTCGCTTTTGTTTGTTTGGTTCCACGGGTTGATCAACCTCCTCAAAATTGGTTCAGGAAACAAGATCATGCTGCGACATTATATCATTTTATTAAAATATTTGCAAAGCTTAATTTTTAAAATAATTCGTTTCAATCAGCAGACAAAAACACCTTTTGCATTCCTGTCGCTATTTTAGTAGTATGAAAAAAAGTATTTAACGGGTTTCTCTTTACAGGTAAGGTATTTTTATTGATGGAGTTGATCTGGTGGCGATCTATGCAATTGGTGATCTACATCTTTCCCAGAACCAGTCAAAACCGATGGATATTTTTGGTCCCCAATGGGTTGATCATCCAGAACGTCTTGAAAAAAACTGGCTTTCGCTAGTCAAGGAAAGCGATTTGGTGATTGTTGCCGGGGATATTTCCTGGGCGATGCATCTTCCCGAGGCCCTTGATGATTTGAACTGGTTGGATAAGATGCCGGGCAGTAAAATACTGATCAGGGGAAATCACGACTACTGGTGGTCTTCCGTCGGAAAAGTAAGGGCTGTCCTGCCTTCATCAATCAGTGTCTTGCAAAATGACAGTTTAAACTGGAGCGATTGGTCTATATGCGGTACCCGGGGTTGGATTTGCCCGGGTGACGAAGGTTTTGATAACGAGTATGATCAAAGAATATATCTCCGTGAAATCAAGAGGCTGGAAATGTCCTTAAAAAATGCTGCAGAAAATGGATCGGGAAAGATCATCGTTGCCTTGCATTTTCCGCCTTTTAACCGGAAAAACCAGCCAAACGCTTTTACTGAAATGCTTGAATCCTATGGAGTGAAGAAATGCGTTTTCGGTCATATCCATGATAGCGGCCGTGATGATATTTTCCAGGGTCTCCGCAACAATGTTGAGTATTATTTTGTTGCCGCCGACGGTATTGATTTCTGTCCGAAACTGCTGGTTCAATAATTGCCGTGGCTAAAAGAAAAACTAGGTTGACAGAGATCGAAGGCAGGATTAGCTACTGTAAGGGTTAATACTATCATCTATGCAGACAAAAACTGCAGTAAAAAAACGTGATTATTAGCAGGAGGGTGGTTTATATGGCTGGTTATTTATTTCCCAGTGATTTTCAGTGGGGTGCGGCGACTGCATCGTATCAAATTGAAGGTTCGATTGAGGCTGATGGAAAAGGAGAGTCAATCTGGGATCGTTTTACTCATACCCCGGGGCAGATCTGGAATAATGAAACGGGTGATCTAGCCTGTGATCATTATCGACGTTACAGGGAAGATGTGAAAATGATGGCTGATCTGGGGCTGAATACTTACCGTTTTTCGATTTCCTGGCCCCGTATTTTTCCTAACGGTAAAGGGATCCTTAATGAAAAAGGGCTCGATTTTTACCGTCGCCTGATTGACGAATTGCATAAACACAAGATTAAACCGGCAGTAACTCTTTATCATTGGGACTTGCCTCAGCCCCTCCAGGATCAGGGTGGGTGGAACAACCGTGATACGGCATACTATTTTGCCGATTATGCCGCTGCAGTTTTTGAAAGCCTGGATCTACCGGTTGAACTTTGGATCACCCTGAATGAGCCGTGGGTGGTGGCTTACCTGGGTCATGCTTTTGGAATCCATGCTCCGGGAATTTCTGACTTTTCGACGGCTCTTCAGGTCGGGCATCATCTGTTGCTGGCTCACGGACTGGCGGTCAGGGTTTTCCGGGAAGCAGATCGCGGAGAAGAACCGATCGGGATTACTCTTAACTTGGCTCCGGTTCAACCCAACACCGATTCACCGGAAGATATTGAAGCAGCAAAACGCTCTGATGGTTTTATGAACCGTTGGTTTCTCGATCCGCTGTTCAGAGGCTACTATCCTCCCGAGATGGTAGAGATTTTTGCCCGCCGCTTGAAATTGCCTGACCAGGAAGAGGGCGATGCTGCCATCATCTCTCAACCAGTTGATTTTCTAGGCATTAATAACTATACCCGGGTACTGGTTGAATCAAGCGGTTCTCAAGATGATTTTATGGGTAATCCGGTCAATCCTCCTGATCAGGAATACACGGAGATGGGGTGGGAAGTATATCCTGAAGGGCTATACCAATTATTGACCAGGGTTCATCATGATTACGGACCTCTGCCGCTTTATGTGACTGAAAATGGTGCGGCATTTCCGGATCAGCTGACAACAGCTGGAGAAGTGGAGGATCCTCGACGCATAAATTACCTGCAGTCATACTTACAAGCAGCCTGGAGAGCAATCGAAGCAGGAGTTCCGCTGAAAGGTTATTATGTTTGGACTCTAATGGATAATTTTGAATGGGCTTTTGGTTACAGCAAGCGGTTTGGCTTAATTTATATCGATTATCAGACTCAGAAGCGCTATCTGAAAAAAAGTGCGCATTGGTATAAAGAGGTAATAGCCCGTAATGGTCTCCTAAAATAGCTAAAGGCAGGAAAAAATAACTTGACATTCGATCGTACATTAGTAACAAAGGTTATCCGAATCGAAGGTAATCAGCAATCAGAATTAGATGATCAGGTAGTGGTTGAAGCTCCGGTTACAATTTACCTTAATGGATCAGAGCTGGTAACCTTGCTATGCACGCCGGAGAAAACCGATTGCCTGGCTCTCGGTTTTTTAAGGAGTGAAGGTTTCATTTCCAGCTGGTCAGAAGTCAAGACTATTAGGGTTAGAAAAGAAGAAGGCTTGGTTGAAGTAGAAGTTGAAGAGGGCAAGTTTCTTCCTGAAAAGTTTTTCGGCCGGCGGACGATTACTTCCGGCTGTGGAAAGGGTACCATCTTCTACAATGTTCTTGACTCACTGCGCAGTTCTCCACTGACCGGCGATCTGAAGTTCAGTGCCGCTAAAATATGGGAATTGAACGGCGATTTGCAAAAGAATGCTCTTCTGTTTAAAGCAACGGGTGGAGTCCATAGCGCAGCTTTGACCGACAGTGAAAAGATCATTTTTTGGCATGAGGATATCGGACGTCATAATGCGGTTGACAAAATAATCGGGGAGTGCCTGATAAATGATCTTCCAACTGATGATAAAGCCCTTTTCTCCAGCGGGCGTTTGAGTTCTGAAATCTTGCTTAAAGCAGCCAAGCTAAAAATTCAGCTAATTGTTTCAAGGGCGGCGCCCACTTCACTCTGCATTGAACTGGCCGAAGCACTTAACATGACCTTGATCGGCTTCGTTCGCGGCCGGCGCATGAATATCTACAGTCATCCCTGGAGGGTTCTCTGATTACCAAATATCTAGCCGGCGAATCGCTTGCGGTTCTAAGTGAAGAGCTGGTTGCGGATCGAGGTTATTATTGCTCTTCCAGGTCATGCCGATCAAACCCTAAGTGAAGTTTTTTAGCATTGATGTTGACCTGGTCAAGGTAAAAACCGGTTTGATGTTCTATCTCATTTTTTACTGTTTTTTGAATATCACGAAGCAGGCGATCTATTTTCTGATCGGGCACCTTTTTCAGATCGATACTGATATCGATCTGCAGGTAAACCTTGCTACCGCCGTTTTCAATATCAACATAAAGCGTCTTATAAACACCCTTAAACTGCTGAACAATATATTCAATAAGTTCAAGAATCACATGTTCGGCAATGAAAAAACTGCCCAGGGGGCTGTATATTGGACGCACGACCGATCGTTCAAAGGGCGAGCCGGAATGTTGGGGGGGGCGGCTGAAGAAGGAACGCAGCGGATCAATAATATAACCGGGAAAATCTTTCTTAATGGCAAAGGTAGGCAAGGGGATAACGTGGCGGTTTTCACGAATGCGGATGTCTAGAGCAGCTTTGATCGATTCCGGATCGGAAACTTCTTCAATGGTGAAATAGTAACGTGGATTATCCAGGTCAAGGTTCTGGGCAATTAAATCGGCCATTTTTCTTGATGTTGAGAGGATGAGCAGCCGTCCCGGTTTTATCTCGGCCAATTTATCTTTCAGCTGCTGAGCATGTTCCGGATCCTTGAACAAAGCTCGCTTTATGGCACCGTACCGGGTATTTTCCCGCTTTGCAGAGCGCCCGGCCAGAATAACATTGCCCTTGATCAGTAAACCATCATCAATAATATAGTCAATGTCGTGTTTTTTTGCCATCACCGGAGCCTGATGGCTTTTACCGGTTCCGCTGTGTCCAATAAGGGCGTATATATCCAATTGATCACTCCGTATGATAAAATAACTGGCACTTGCGCCAGGAGGTTAAGCTGCTCTATTATTATAGCACAAGCTGACAGACAGGAGATGCCGATGATAATCATTGTCTCGAAACCGAAAAAGCTCAGCGGAGAGCTGCTGCTGCCGGGTGATAAATCGATAACCCACCGGGCTTTAATGATCGGGGCCTTGGCCCAGGGAACAACGGAAATAAAAGGTTATCTGGATGCTGGGGATTGCCGCTCAACAATTAACTGTTTAAAGTCACTGGGAGTTTCCATTACCACTGGTAGCAATGGATTATTAGTAGGAGGAAGTGCTCTAAAATTGAGAGAGCCGCAAGAACCTTTATATGCCGGAAATTCAGGCACAACGGCTCGGTTGCTGCTCGGAATTCTGGCTGGTCAACCTTATAAGGTTAAAATAATCGGCGATCAATCACTCAGTCGGCGTCCGATGAAGAGAATAATTGAACCCCTAAGTTTGATGGGCGCATCATTTGAAGATGAACGTGATACTTTACCATTGACGATCAGCGGCGGGCCGGTCAAACCGATTACTTACAACAGCCCTTATTCCAGTGCCCAGGTAAAATCGGCGATCTTATTTGCCGCTCTTTATGCAGATGGAGCGACTACAGTCATTGAGCCAGCTGTCAGCCGCAATCACAGTGAATTGATGCTGGCCTATTTTGGGGCGAAACTGTCCAGTGTTGAGGAAAAGGTAATCATTGAAGGACAGCCGCAGCTTAAAGCAAAATCACTCCGGGTTCCAGGCGATATTTCAGCAGCCGCTTACCTGATGGTTGCAGCTGCAATTGTACCGCAAGCGAAAGTCCTCCTAAGAAATGTCGGTATTAACGAAACCCGGAGTGGGGTCATTGATCTGTTGCGCCAAATGGGAGCTGATATTGCGATCAGCAATCAGGTTAATTGGGGCCTGGAGCCAGTTGCCGATCTTCTAATCCGTGGTGGACAAAAGCTGCATGGGATAAAAATTGGCGGTAAGATAATTCCGCGAGTGATCGATGAGCTCCCGGTTCTAGCGGTAGCCGCTGCAGTTGCTGATGGCAAGACAGTGATTAGTGATGCCGCCGAGTTACGGGTTAAAGAATCCGATCGGATTGCCGTTCTGGCTACTGAGCTGCAAAAAATGGGAGTGATCATCAACCAAACCGACGATGGAATGATTATCGATGGTGGAGCACCGCTTACCGGGACAAGAGTGGTAAGCGGCGGGGACCATCGCATCGCCATGTCCTTGGCTGTCGCCGGCCTGACAGCAAAAGGTGATACAATCATTCACGGGGCCGAAGCAATTGCCATTTCATTCCCAGGCTTCATGACTACTCTCCGTTCTTTAATTATTTAATGATTGATCGATCGCAGCAGCGGAGCCCTGATTGACGCTTAGACTGCTGTATGTTAGTATATGGTTGTTATTTCCAGCGGTCCCCATATTTAAATATCCTGAGCAGTCAGGAGACTGATGATGCCAATACCCATCTATTCATACGAACAATACCGGCAGACAAGTAGAGGAACCAACCCGGTATACAATGAAGAAATTCGCGCGCAGGTTCTGGAGATTATCAACAAAGTGCGCAAAAACGGTGATCGTGCACTGTTCGAATATACAGAGCAGTTTGATGGCGCAGTTCTTGATCAGCTTCAAATCAGTGTTGCCGAGCTTCAGACAGCCCATCAGCAGGTCGAAAACGGTTTATTGACAGTGATGCACCAAGCCGCAGATCAGATCGAAAAGTTTCACCGGCGTCAGTTGAGAGATGAATGGTGGGAAGAAAATTCAGGCCTGCTTGTCGGCCAGCGCTACTTACCGCTTCAAGCAGTGGGAGCATATGTTCCGGGGGGGACTGCAGCCTATCCTTCATCGGTATTGATGACAGTTATTCCAGCAAAAGTAGCCGGGGTAGAAGAGATTATTGTCTGTACTCCTCCTGATATAAACGGCCAGGTAAATCCCTTAACCCTTGCTGCTGCTTATGAAGCCGGAGCCACGGCTGTTTACCGGATTGGCGGAGCACAGGCTATCGCGGCAATGGCTTATGGCACTGAAACAGTTCCTCAGGTTCAGAAGATTGTCGGCCCCGGTAATATGTATGTTACCCTGGCCAAAAAGGAAGTGTATGGCCAGGTTGGGATTGATATGCTGGCCGGTCCGAGTGAGATAGTTATTGTTGCCGATGATCAGGCTAAACCATCATTTATAGCGGCAGATCTGCTATCACAAGCCGAACATGATCCCTTATCCAAACCGATCCTGATTTCTACTTCCGAAGCACTGGCCAATCTGGTTCTGCAGGAGATTGAAAAGCAGCTGCTGAATTTACCGCGTCGGGAAATTGCCAGGACTTCACTGGCTAATCAGGGAGCGATTATTCTGGTCGCGACTCTTGAAGATGTTTGGCCGCTAGTCAATGACCTGGCCCCCGAACACCTGGAGCTGCAGATCAACGAAGCCTGGCGTTATTTAGATCAAGTTACCAGTGCCGGAGCAGTCTTTATCGGTTCCCATACTCCCGAAGCGCTGGGTGATTATTGGGCCGGCACCAACCATGTTTTACCTACCGGACAGGCTGCCCGTTATGCTTCTGCATTGGGAACTGATGATTTTATCAGAAGATCGCAGGTTATCTTTTGCCGGGAAGAAACGCTGCAACTTTCAGCTACAAAAATAGCAGCCCTGGCCAGGGCGGAAGGCCTCGAAGCCCATGCCCGTTCAGTATTGATAAGGGGGAAAAGCGATGAGTCGGAGCTCCAGGATTAAACGGGATACCACTGAAACAAAAATTAGTCTTGATTTCGAATTAGATGGAACCGGCAGGAGTAAACTAATAACCGGGTTACCCTTCTTTGAACACATGCTGGCCCTCTTTAGCCGTCACGGTCAATTTGACTTGGAAATCAAAGCCGAAGGGGATATTGAGGTTGATGCCCACCACCTGGTTGAGGATATCGGGATTTGTTTAGGCCGGGCGTTGAAAGATGCCTTAGGTTCCAAAGAGGGTATTAAGCGTTATGGTTTTACTGCCGTGCCAATGGATGAAACTTTGGTTACCGCCGCGGTTGATCTTTCCGGACGTCCTTGGCTTCATTATCAATTTACCATCCCTTCCGGAGAAGTGGGAGGGATGGACGGAGAACTTTTCCGTGAGTTTTGGCAGGCTTTTGTTAATGAGGGTCGCTTCAACTTGCATCTGGTTATGAACCACGGCAGCAATAAACATCACATCATTGAAGCAACTTTTAAAGCGGCAGCCAGGGCACTACAGGAAGCAACAGGAATGATGGATGGTCTGAAGGGAGTTCTCTCTACCAAGGGCGAATTGGATTGAGGTGAGCAAAATGCTGATTATTCCGGCTATCGACTTACACCGCGGGCGTTGTGTCCGCCTATACCAGGGCGATCCGGAGCGTGAAACGGTATACGGAGAAAACCCGGTTGATGTTGCCCGACAATGGGTCCAACTGGGGGCAAAAATGCTTCATCTGGTCGATCTTGATGGCGCCTTTACCGGTTTTTCTAAACATGCAGAGATTATCAGGGCGATTGGCGATTCGGTTCAGGTTCCGCTGCAGCTCGGCGGAGGGATCCGAACCAAGGAAGCGGCAGAGAAGGCTTTTTCGATCGGCATTAGCAGGATCATCCTTGGGACAATGGCTGTAGAAGATCCTGAAACGGCTGCCGATCTTGCGACAGAATATGGCGAGTCAGTCTTAATTGGTATCGATGCCCGAGAGGGCATGGTGGCGGTTAAGGGCTGGCAGGAGTCCTCGATGCTGAGTGTCCTTGAGCTTGCCTCGCGCATTGAGGAATGGGGGATTCAGGAGATAGTCTATACCGACATCCAGCGTGACGGTACATTAAAAGGACCAGACTTGAAGGGATTGGAGACAATTATTGAAGGTACTTCGCTACAGGTTGTCGTGTCGGGTGGAATATCTTCGTTAGCCGATCTGGCAGCCCTTAAACCCTATGGAGACAGAATCAAAGGGATAATTATTGGCAAGGCGTTATACTCTAACCAGTTAACATTACCCGATGCGATGGCTGTATTTAATTGAAACAGAGAGGATTATGATGAGCAAAAAAGACAGCAAACTAAAAGCAGGACCTTTAAAAATTGATGAATTGAAATATGATCAAAATAACTTAATAGCGGCGGTAATCCAGGATGATCGGACCGATGCTGTATTAATGGTTGGCTATATGAACAAAGAGGCGCTCAGGAGAACTATACTGAAAGGTCAGGTTTGTTTCTGGAGTCGTAGCAGGCAGGAATATTGGGTAAAAGGCGAAACATCCGGCAACCTGTTTTCCTTAAGATCGATCAAGGCCGATTGTGATGCCGATGCTCTTTTAGTGCGGGTAGATCCTCAGGGGGACGGCGTTGCCTGTCATACCGGCAGTTATTCATGTTTTTTCCAAGATTTAGCTGAAGCAAAAGGGATGGCCGATGATTGATTATCACGTTCATACTTACCGCTGTTGTCATGCTACCGGTTCTCCGGAAGAATATGTTGCTGAAGCAAAACGGTTGGGTTTAGCAGAGCTCGGTTTTGCTGACCACTTTCCATTGGGAATGCTTGATTATGAGCCGCGAGTTCAAGTAACCATGCTGCCGGAGGAGCTCGAAGAATACCTGGCACAAGTTGAAATTCTCAAAGGATACTCGGAATCATTAATCATAAAAACCGGTATCGAGATCGATTACCTACCCGGAACCGAAAAGAAACTGGAGAAACTTTTAGAACTTTATCAATTCGATTACGTGATCGGTTCGATTCATTTTATGGAGGGCTGGGATTTTACTCATCCTGTATATGCTGATACTTACCAGGATCGTGATCTGGATGCTCTTTATGATCAATATTTTAAACTGGTCTGGGCGACCATCAACACCGGCCTCTTTGATATCATCGGACATATCGATGTTATCAAAAAATTTGGATTTCGCCCTGCTGGTTCTTTGGAATATTACTGGCAGAAAACGAGCAAAATACTGGCTGAGAGTGAGACCTGTTTTGAGCTTAACACGGCCGGGCGTGATGCTCCGGTTGGTGATTTTTACCCAGATCGAAGGTTGTTGGAGCTTGCAGCGGCCGAAGGTGTTAGGGTGGTCACCGGTTCCGATGCCCACAGCCCTGATCAGGTGGGGCGCTATTTTGATGATGCGAGAGCCTTGCTTTTAGAGACAGGTTTCCGGGAAACAGTTTCTTTCCAGAAAAGGTGCAAAAGTTTTAGATCGCTTTAAGGGATATTATAACGATGCAAGCTTGTTGTTTCAACTGATAAGATTCGAAGCAGTTATTACATTTCACGGTGAGGGAAAAAGGGATTGAAAGAGTTATTTAAGTGTCTGCTCAGGACTGAAAGGGGTGAATTTGTAGTTCTTTTCAGCGATGCAGGCATTTATGAGCTGTTTTTCCCCGGTTCAAAACCGGATGATGATTATCAACAAAGGGATTTACCCTGGTTTGATTTGGCTGTTGATCTCAGGCAATACCTGGAAGGAAAGCCCGTATCCTGGGAGCATTACCCTCTTGATACCAGTGACTACAAATATTTTACTGCCACGCTGCTAAAAGCGGTTAGGACTATTCCCCGAGGCCAGAAATGCTCTTACCGCCAGATTGCTGAAAGAGCAGGTTTTCCCCTGGCCTGGAGAGCAGCGGGCCAAGCTTTGGCAAAAAATCGCCACCCGATCATTGTTCCCTGCCACCGGGTTGTTGGCAGTAACGGAAAACTCGGTGGATTCAGTGGTCCTCAGGGTTGGAAGGAAATGTTGCTCAAGCTCGAAGGAGCACTCTGAATTGGTTTGACACGAGGTGAAAAAAATGCGTTACCTGTCTGGAGGAGAATCTCACGGGCCTTGCCTAACTGCAATTATTGAAGGTTTGCCTGCAGGAATGGCTATTTATTCTGCCGACATTAATCTTCAGCTAAAGAGACGCCAGAAAGGCTATGGCCGTGGGGCCAGGATGAAGATTGAAAAAGACCGAATTAAATTCCTATCCGGACTTCGTTTTAACCGTACCAGCGGGAGCCCCCTTACTTTACAAATCGAAAACCGCGATTGGCAAAACTGGCATGATGTGATGAGCCCTGAAGGGGAAGAACCAGCAGATTTAAAAAAAATCACCGGACCCCGGCCCGGGCATGCCGATTTGGCCGGCGGTCTGAAATATAAGTATGATGATTTGCGATTAGCGCTGGAGCGTTCCAGCGCCCGTGAAACTGCGATCAGGGTGGCAGTAGGCACTGTCGGCCGCATTTTACTCAGTCATTTTGGAGTAGAAGTTTACAGCCAGGTTTGCCAGATCGGAAGAGCAAAAACCGGAAAGAGCTTGCAAAACCAACCGGAAATTGCAGAGGTAATTGAAAGTTCACCGGTTCATTGTGCAGATCAGTCTGCTTCCAAAGCGATGATCAGTGAGATTGATCAGGCAGCTGCAGCCGGAGATACCTTAGGTGGGATAATCGAACTTTTGGTCACCGGAGTTCCACCCGGCCTCGGCAGCCATGTTCACTGGGATCGCCGATTGGATGGACGCCTGGCCCGGGCCCTGGTTGCTGTGCCGGCTATCAAGGGGGTTGAATTTGGACTCGGCTTTACCGCTGCGGGATTGTGCGGTTCCGAGGTTCATGATCCGATTGTCAAAAGAGAAGGATTGATTGACCGTTTGACCAATTATGCCGGTGGTATCGAGGGTGGAATATCGAATGGAAAGCCCCTGAGCATAAAGGTAGCGATGAAACCAATTCCGACAATGTTCAGTGCTCTGCCCAGTGTTGACTGGATTACAGGTGAGGTGATAACCGCTGCCGTGGAGAGGTCTGATGTCTGTGCTGTACCGGCGGCGGCAGTGGTGGCCGAGGCTGTGGTTGCCTGGGAACTGGCAGTTGCATTCCGGGAGAAATTTTCCGGGGATTATCTCGACGAGGTTGAAGCCGCTTTTAGTTTTTACATGAAAGATGTCAGGTCGCGACTGGCAAAAGACTAATAATTGATCGATATATGCCGGGAGAAAAAAATGCAACGTGAAGTCAAGATCAAAGCAGTTAATTTCATATACAGGGTAATTATCGAAAATTCTGGGCTTGAATCGATTGGCAAGGCAATGCGTCTGCTTTTTCCTTCGGTGAAGGTCATGCTGGTTAGCGACAAGAATGTTTTTAAGATCTACGGTCAACAGGTTGTTGATTCGCTGGCAGCTGAAAAATGGCAAGTCTATCCGGTTGTCCTGAATGCGGGAGAAAAAACAAAAAATCTTCGTAAAGCTTCATATTTATATGATCAGGCTTTGGCAGCCGGACTGGATCGCAATACACCGATTGTGGCTTTAGGCGGCGGTGTGATTGGCGACCTGGCTGGTTTTGTTGCCGCCACTTACTTGCGCGGGATTCCCCTGGTGATGGTGCCAACATCTCTATTGGCCCAGGTAGACAGCAGTGTAGGGGGTAAAGTTGCCGTCAACCATCCTGGTGGAAAAAACCTGATCGGCTCCATCTATCCACCCCGGCTGGTGCTAATCGATCCCCAGGTTCTAAAAACTCTGCCCAAACGTCAGCTCAAAGCCGGCTTGGCCGAAGTTATTAAATATGGTATTATTGCCGACAGTGCTTATTTCGATTGGTTGGAAAATAATGTTGACAAGCTGATCAACCTTCATAGCGCTGCTTTGACCGATGCCATTACCCTGGCCGTGATGAACAAGGCAAAAGTTGTTGAAGCAGATGAGTATGAAACTGATTACCGCCGGATTTTAAATTTTGGTCATACAATCGGCCATGCCCTGGAAGCGGCGACCGATTATCGTCACTACCTGCACGGGGAGGCAGTGCATGCCGGTATGATTGCCGTAACAAAGATGGCCGGCGCGATGGGCATTTTGGATAGTGTGGCCCGGGAACGCATCTTAAATCTATTGATGCGGCTCTCCCTGAAAACTGCTCCGCCAGGCTTGACTGCACCGGAGGTAGTCGATAAACTTAGGCAGGATAAAAAGCGCCGTGACAGCGAGATGTTTTTTGTTTTGCCACGGACGGTGGGAGCTGTCAGTATTGAAGCGGTTAGCGATCAGGCAAAAATCCTGGAAGCGGTAAATACTATTTTATGATCTGAGAAAAGAAAGGCATGAACCATGAACAGGGTTAACCTGAGCGATATCCAAAGTAATGAGCAAATAAAAACTTTAATTAATAAAGCCGATGATAACCTCGGTATTTTAGGTTATACTGAGCATGGTTTTCGTCATTGCCGATTGACTGCCAAAGCGGCCCGGCGCCTGCTTCTTGAACTTGACTTTGATCAACGTGAAGCAGAACTGGCTGGTATTGCCGGTTATTTGCACGATATTGGTAACGTGATGGGTCGACGGGAACATGATGTTGCCGGTGCGATCATGGCCTTAAAAATTTTACAGGAAATGGGCATGCCTTTGGAAGAAGCAGCAGATATTGCCGCAGCAATCGGCAATCATGATGAGGGTGAAGGACAGGTTGTCAGCCGAATTACTGCAGCCCTGATCCTGGCTGATAAATCTGATGTGCATCGCAGTAGGGTTCGCAACAGGGATATCAGCACTTTTGATATTCACGACCGTGTAAATTACGCAGTTGAGGAATCACGCCTCAACATTGTTCCGGCAGAAAAGATTATTAGCCTTGATCTGCGGATCGATACCAGCATCAGTCAGGTTATGGAATATTTTGAAATATTCTTAACAAGGATGGTTATGTGTCGCCGAGCGGCTTCTTTTTTAGAAGCGCGCTTTGCGCTAAAAATAAATGAAGTTGATCTGCTTTAATTGCAGAAAGAAATGGAGAGTGGTGAGCGAATGAAGCCAGCGTTAAAACCTGGCCGCCTGATCCTTCTGCTGCTATTCTGTTTGCTGATTGTAGCCGCCGGCTACTGGGCTTTCAGAACTGCTTCAGACAGGGAAACTGGTATTAAGCGCGGCCTTGATATTGCCGGGGGGCTTTATGTTTTACTGGAAGCCACCGAGACCGGGGACCAGGAGCTTGATCAGGATGCCATTGAAAGAGCGATTACGGTTATCCGCATGCGGGTTGATGAACTGGGAGTTGCTGAGCCAATTATTGCTGCCCAGGGTGAAAACCGGATTCGCATTGAGTTGCCGGATTTGGATGATGTTGAACAGGCGAGAGATATCATCGGTCGGACTGCCTTATTAAAATTTGTCGGACCCGATGGGGTAGAGATCGTCACCGGTGCTAACTTAATCCGGGCCATGGCGGAGCGCAATCCCGAAACGACACCTTATCCTTTTGTGTCAATCGAGTTTGACCGGGAAGGAACACAACTATTTGGTGAAGCTACTGCCAAGTTCCTCAACCAACCGATCGCAATCGTCCTTGATGATGAAGTAATTTCTGCTCCGGTTGTCAGGGCGGTCATTACTGATGGAAAAGCAGTGATCGAGGGCAACTTTGGGATTGAAGAAGCAGCGAACCTGGCTTTACTGCTGCGCAGCGGTTCACTGCCGGTTGAGCTGGTTGAGCTTGAATCGAGGCTAATTGGACCGACTCTTGGTCAAAGAACAGAAGGGGTCGCTGTATACGCGGCCGGAATCGG
>Ga0180434_10002449_pt1 | contig 24780 bp, 15 predicted proteins | sample SS_ome_7_FD_132453 | JGI IMG/M metagenome (GOLD analysis project Ga0180434, IMG submission 132453) | Hypersaline lake sediment archaeal communities from the Salton Sea, California, USA - SS_1_D_2 metaG | ecosystem: Environmental > Aquatic > Non-marine Saline and Alkaline > Hypersaline >... | reverse complement strand
TTATAGTGCATAATCTCCTCCGATAATGTTCTGCTAACTATATGAAATATCAGCAGCTTATGCACGATATTTTTGCCCAATGACAGAAAAAACTTGACTCGGAATTCTCACACAGCCTCCATGGCGTGTCTCTACCTTAGGATTTCTGGTCCACAGTAAACGCAAGTTTGGCCCCACACTGCTGCCAACAATAGATTTGTTATGATTCGCAAACCTCATTTATGAATAATGCAGTTAGTAATTTTCATTTGACTCAAAAGTGAGCGTTCCACCAGATGTGATCACCGCATGATCTATCCGGTAGTCATCCAGAGTTTCACCGTCCCAAATTATGTTCGATTTATCCGCTGTTTTCACCCGTTCAATTATCAGGCTGTCCCCAGTGTAATACCGATCGTCCAGAGTGATGACCGCCTTCCCTACCTGTGGCTCGCCAAGAACATATTCGGTCGTAGCGAGCTCAACCGGGTAAAATCCCAGCGCCGAGAACAGATACCAGGCGGAAATGGTCCCGGCATCGTCATTACCGGGTAGTCCGTCCGGTCCCGTCCCGAAATCTCTTTCCAAAATTTCAGTGACCAGTAGGGGCGTCTTCTCCTCCTGACCCGATACGTAACGAAAGAGATAAGGATAGGCGATATCCGGTTCGTTATTGATAGTGAAGTGGCCTTCATCGAAGCAGCGGGATAATTTTTCCGCGTATGGTTCTCCCCCACCGAAGAGTGCGATTAATCCGGAAACATCATGCTGGACGAACCACGTATACTGCCAGGCGTTGCCCTCGACGTATCCCGGTCCACCGGATCCTTCCCAGTATCCTGAGCCCTCCGTAGCAAGCGGATCAAACGGTTCGAGCCAGGTACTATCCGCTCGACGGGGTCGCATAAACAACGACTTTTTATCGAACAGGTTACGGTATAGTTTTGCTCTGTCTGAGAACTCCTGTGCGATTGAAGTCCGGCCAAGGGTTTGGGCCATTTGGGAAATCGCAAAATCGGAGAGGTTATATTCCAGAGAAGTGGAGACCGGCCCCCAGACCCACCAGTCCTCGCTGGTATCCTGATCAAACGGAATGTATCCGTATTCCAGCAACTCATGATATCCGGCACGTATTGGTGGGGCATCCTGTCCGGCTTCCAACTGAGCAGGTTTCAACATCGCCTCAAGCGCCAGGCTTTCGTCAAACCCTCTAATCCCTTTGATGTAACTATCTGCAAGGACAATTGGGGCAGGATCTCCGACCATCATGTAAGTCTCATTGCTTGCCAACTCCCATTTCGGGAGATATCCTGATTCCCGGTACATATCCAGCATGGATTGGATAATCTCTTCCTGCCGCCTCGGATACACGAGGGTTAAAAGAGGATGGAGCGTCCGATAGGTATCCCAGAGGGAGAGAATGGAATACCTTGGACGCTCCGTGTTCCTTCCAACATCCTGACGCCCCATTTCTGGGTACTCCCCGTTGACATCGCTGATGATGTTCGGGTGAATGAGTGTATGATACAATGCGGAATAAAACTTCGTTTTTTCACTATTGCTTGCCTTAATGCGGACCTTCGACAAAACATCCTGCCAATGGTCTTCCGCCTGAGATCGGACTTTATCAAAATCCCAACCAGGCATCTCCTCACGCAGGTTTACCCGGGCATTTTCGATGCTGACATACGATATCCCGACTTTCACGAGCAGGGATCTATCCGTGCTCCCATCATACCGCACCCAGGCGCCAACAGGCATCTCCTCCGAGCTGGAAATCTTCTTATTACTTATCTCTCCTCCAGCCCAGGTGCCGACTTCTGATGCCGGTCTGTTAAACCGTGCGACAAAAAACACTTTTTGCCGGTTATCCTCACCACAAAACCCACCGGAGATATTATACCCCTCAATTTCGGTTGTCGAGACAACGGAAACTGCTCCTCCTTCCACTCCACCAAGGCTTCTTCCGGCATCAAGCAGGATGTGAAATGGTACTTCCTGATGGGAGACTATTTTGGTGAGTCCCGCCCGCAAACTCGCAGAGGATTCGAAAGATATTTGGTGCTCGGGAATATTAACTGCGTAATATCCCGGCGCCGCGATTTCGTTATCGTATTTGGTTCTATATTGATCTGGAAACGGTGATATATTTCCCCGTCCAGCTGTGAGGATTATGCTACCCAGATCTGCGCATCCGGTTCCGCTCAGGTGTACATGCCCGAGTCCGTAGAACCATGGTTCACCGTGAATATAGCCGGAAGGAGCCCCGGGATCGGTGTGCGGACTTATGGATACTAACCCCCATGGCCGCAAAGCCCCGGGAAAAGTATTTCCCCCTCCGGCAGTCCCAATAAAGGGATTGACATATGATGTAAGTCGGTCTCCAGAGCCATCAGCACGAGCGTCAATGGGTAATACCAACACTACTGAAATGAACGCCAAAAGCGCCAACTGATATATACGCATCCCCATTATTCTACCACCCACTCAAGTTGTCACAAGAAGGAAAATTATATACACTTTTATTTTGGTACTCAGGATCAACAGAGGATCGTGCATTCGTGGGAATCATAAATTAGTTAACCTCATAATTCAGCGATTGCCGGTGCCGGTGGATTGCTCCGCGGCTCTTGGACCATGATGAAGAGCCAGAGCACGGCGAGCAGCGCAAACCCGCCAGCCACATAAAAAATGGTGTCGTACCCGAAGGAATCGGCCAGCCAGCCTCCGAAGATACCGGAAAAAACGAAGGGCGCAGTGATGAGATTGGTTAAAGCCACGTATGTTGTACGTTCGCTTTCTCCGCTGAGTTCTGCAATGATAGTCAACCTGCTAATCTGGATGAGAGAGATAGTAAACGCCGATCCTATGAATGCCAGGTAGTATAACTCGACAGCCGGCGCAACCAAGGCAATGAGACAAGCCACAGCGGTCGAACCGGCTGCAATAATCAGATTCAATCGGTGACCGTACTGATCCGCGAGATATCCAAACAGCACATTTCCAGCAATCATGCTCACTGTCATGACGATTGTGAACGTTCCGGCATAGCTCTCTGCTAACGAGAACGTTTTAAGCGCATGGACCGTGTAAAATGCGTTCGCCATCACGGCCACCATGATTAAGGCATCTGCCACCAGATAGGACGTGAAGTTGGAGTTATTCTTCAGAATCTTCGGTAATATTCTGAAAAACTCCCGATTTCGCAGAATCTGTTTCGGGGCATTCGGCTCCTCTTCCCTCACCAGCGCGAGAAAGATATACGATCCCATCATCACGATGAATGCCAGTAAAAACAATAGTGCAAAGTTTTTAGGGAAATTCATGGTGTCCAGCACAATTTTAATGACCCAGCCGGCGAGGATTCCCAATATCGCTCCGAGAATCGTCCGAAACGCGAACAGGCGTCCCCTCAGCCGAACCGGTGTGACTTTATTGATAAGGTCAAACCACCCCGGCATGTTCAAACTGCCCCCAACAGCCGCGATAGTGAGACCGGAAAAGAACAGGATCAGTCCGGGGAGCGTGTTGATCTCGTCAAACCGGAAGAAGCACAACGCGGCCAGGACCAGCCATGGAATCCGCTGAATCAGCGCCGTTTTCAGGACAAACGGCTTTTTATACGGCTGCCTCCGCGCGGTGTTAGCGATAAAAATCTGTGGCAGATTAAATCCCGTGTTCCAGAGAACCGGGATCATCCCCACCGCCACATTGGTTCCGCCCAATTTTTGTACCAGGATCGGCAACACCGTTACCAGGGACACAAACTTAAGCCCGAAGGCGAACAGCGCTCCATCCATGGTATTGGCAAAAAAGTTCCGGCGGACGAACCGATCCTGGTATTCGGAAAAGTCCAGCCATTTAGGCACGGTATACCTGTACCTCACCTGGCTGGAGATCCACCTGAATTAATCGGCTCTTCTCAGATGGGACAGCCTTGACTGTTGCGCCCGTAAACTGTTCTTCCAGAAATTCAACCGACAGTCCCGGTATCCGCAAGGTGTCCCGGACCGGCTCCTTTTCCAGGTTCTGCACAATCACCATAACGTCCTCGTTCGGAGTTGAAATCACGTCGGATCGTATCCGGTGTCCGCTATCAGCTCCCGGACGTTCCAGGTCGATGGAGTTTTCCACTAATTTCCCGATAAAATCGCCGTTCGGTCTGTGACCTGTTCTCTGGTATGGCAGTCCGATATACGAGCCGATCAATATCGCTTTGCCGTCTCCATAATCCGCCTGAGTGATTGCCGGCTCGCCGGTGTCAAACTCCGCGATGACTTCCGCGCCTTTGGGAACCAGTATTTCCTTCACGATGCTCGCTTTTATCCTGTCACTGTTTCCAAAGATTTCCCCGGCCGGCTGTATGACCTCAGCATCGCTTCCATGGATTGGCACGGCATCCTGCTGCCGTACCTGGAACACTTCATGGAATCCGTAGCCCGGCACGGTGGTGTTGTGATGACCATTTTCGGCATTCCAACCGCCGAAGTATGCCTCGCCGATGAGCACTCCACCATTTTTGACCCAATCTTTGACTATGCTGGCAATCTCTGCATTCAGCCGGTAAGGGAACGGGATATAGAACACCCGGTATTGACTAAGCAGGTCTTCCGAGAATTCCATGGGATGGATAAAGTCGATATTGTAATTATGTTCATATAACGCTTTATGGGTTCCAAGGATGGAATCCGTGGCGGTTTTTTCATTCCCGGTGGCCATCCAGGCAAATACCTGGTTTTCCGGGTTGTAGATCATGGCGATATCTGCCGGTCGCGGCGTTGCGTCCAGCAGGAAATCGGCATTGGATTGCAGGACCTCTCCACATTCGGCAAATGCTTTGAGCCGGTCCGTTTCACCACCGTCCAGCGTAGTCAAGCCCCAGGTGGGCGTTTCTCGTCCCAGTATTTCCGGACGATACTGCCAGTTGATGAATCCCTTCAGGTTCCCGGCGATACCGCCGAAGATATACCGCTTGATGTCGTTTTCATCGATGGGATCGGGCATGTCCAAAGTATAGCCCGGCAGCATCAACATCTCTGCGGAGATGACCGGTTTATCTCTTGCACACGATCGTAAAATATCGATCATGGCCGTGTCGTCCCGCTGGGTAAACCCATGGAGATCGCCGTACTGTCCCACATTCCATGGATCACTGGCAGTGGAGGTAACCGGAAAACCCTGAATGAACACGTGATGACACATCAACGGATGCGCTCCTTGATCCACCTCCTGTGCTACCTCGAAACGCCGTCTGACGTTTTTGCCAAGGGAATGCACAAAAAACATGCGCCAGTCTGTGATATCGTTGATGGTATTGCGGGTCTTGGGAACTTCTACCTCATCAAAGGATTGATAATTGCGGTTCCAGGAAATATTCAGGGACCCGATATCTTCGTATTTTTCCCGGAGCCACTGAGGGAACTTGCGCTGACAATTGTCACAATAACACAGCATGTCATCGATCTTGTCGGCATCGTCCGCCCAGAGCCGCATTTCTGACATACTGCTGGTGAGTTCCGGCTCGCTGCCAACGTTCCAAATATCCAGCGCCGGATGATCCTTATATCGCTTGACGGTCTCTTCGAGAAAGTGAAAAAAGTGTTCCATAATTCCATCGTGGTTGTAGCAGTATCCCAAACCACCGATCTGCCGGTGGGGCTGTGATTGCGGGCCGATCTTCTTCCCACCGAGTGTGATCATACTGGCGTCAGGGAACTTTTTATATATCCATGCCGGCGCTATATCAAAGATAGTGTTCAGCATGACTTTGAGATTGTGCTTTTTGGCGAGGTCCATCAACTCATCGATATCAGAAAAGTCGAACCGGCTTTCCTCCGGGTGATTCCAGCGCCACTGGACCCAGAATTTCACCATGTTGAATCCCAGATCTGCCATCTTTGCCAGATCTCTGTCCCAGTCTTCCTGTTTGGGAGAGGGCGCCCGGTAATATTGGGAGCCGAAGGGGATGTAAACCTCACCGTTAAGTATATCGCGCATGATATTCCTTTCTGCAATTATGTGTTCAGCGAATCAGACAACAAACTGCTGCAAATGCTTTAACCCGAGTTTCAGTCCATCTTTGACCTTCTCCACAGAGCCTTCCCACACCGGGTCTTCATGCTCGATGGAAAGCACATAGTCATAGCCGTATTCCTGCAGCGTCGTGATAAACTGCTTCCAATCGATGTCGCCCCAGCCGGGCATGCGGTATCGCCACCAGCCGGAGACCCAGGGTGTCGGATCAACCTGCTCTCCGAACAATCCGTAACGATATTCCCCCTCCGGGAGTATCTCGGCATCCTTGGCATGGGCGTGGAAAATTTTATCCGCATAATCCTTCAGCACCTGGATGTAATCAATCCCCAGCCAGTACAAGTGCGACGGGTCCATGTTCAGTCCAAAATTCTCCTGTGGGAGTTCATTGAAAAGGGCATCCCAGAGCTCGGGTGAGTAAGCATAGTTCCCGGGGAGACCGAATTTCACCCAGTTCTCCATGGGACAATTTTCGATCATGATCTTGACATTTTTATCGGCGGCATACTTCAGGATATCCGGAAATACTTTACCGGCTTCCTCGATGTTTTCCTTTGGGGATTTGTCGGGATCGCTGCCGATAAAGGTACCAACGAGTTCCACATCCAGTAGCGAGGCTGTATCAATGACTCGCCGTAAGTGGTTGAGATTATATTCCCGCTTGTCTTTATCGGGATGGATATTGTTTTCATAAAACGCAAATCCGCTGATTTCCAGATCGTGTTCCTTGAACAGCTCCTTCACCCTATTTGCATCACCCTTGGTAAAATTGGCCGCATCAATCTGCCGGGCCTGGTAGTCCCGGTCGGACTCAAAAGGCCAGGCAGCGAGTTCGAGACTCTGAAATCCCTGGGCTGCCGTCCATTCCACCACTTCTTCCAGGCTTAATTGTGGCGCACAGGCTGTCAGAAAACCTAATTTCATATTCTGTCCTCCCTCATATCTGTTTTCATCATATAAATTTTATTTACGGCCATTTAATTGGCCCAAGTTATACACGCCTTCTGGAATAACTCATCATCTTTGTGCTCCCAACGGCTGAACAGGTGCCGGGAATCGGCACGGCTCATGCCAATCCCTGCATTCTCACTGTTGTCCAATCTTGGAGAGGAGACAAGTCATTGTTACAACCCCCGCTTTCTTGCTCCCCCTTTTTTCTTGATAAAAAAGGGGGAGAAAAAATCAAGAAAACTTCGAACTCGCACGCCTTGATACCGACAAAATTTCTTGTAGACGGAACTCGGAAAGAAAATTTATTTTTCGAGATTTCCCGAAAGGTGCTCAGACACGAAGTTTTCGACCCAACGATTACCTGGTATGAGGTGTTCAAATTCGGAACCCCACTGGGGAAGCTCTGCATGTTTCCTGAAGAATCAGTTTCTTGAGCAAACGTATTATTCATAACTTCATTCGACTGCGATCCACTGCTGTTTTTCGTTGCTCTCCAGGACCGCTTCCATAATTTTGTTTTCATAATGACCGTCTGCAAATGTCGGGAAACTCACTTCTTCCGCTGTAGGGTCACCACCCCGGCGAATGAAATCGTAGACATCTCTGAACAAATTTTTTGGACCGTCGGGATATCCCTCCGGATGTCCACCCGGAAAATGTGCGTATCGCCTGGCGTCCTCATCCAGAAGCGATGGATCCTTGGGCAAAATCTCATTCGCTTTTTCCCGGTATCCGATCCAGAGTGAGTTCGGGTCTTCCTGGTCCCAGGAGATAGCCTTTTTACTGCCGTCGATCTCAAACCAAAAGTGGTTTTTCCGGCCGGCGCTGACCTGTGACACCGTAAACACGCCCTGGGCACCGTTATTGAAGTGCACCAAGATGGATCCGGCGTCTTCGGTTCCCACCGGCACTTCCGTGTAATCTTCAGAAAGCGCTTCTTCCTTGCCCTTGAACGTTTCCGCCTGTTTGGTCGGCTTTTTCCTTGTCTTTTGGATAGTCGTCAGATCGGCGAAGACCTCTGTTATTTTAGCGCCGGTGACAAACTGCACCAGATCGCACCAGTGAGAGCCGATATCTGCCACTGCCCTCGATTTCCCGCTGATCTCAGGCTCAAGACGCCAGTTGTAATCCGTGTCGTAATAGAGCCAGTCTTGCAGGTAATGTCCGTGTACAAGATAAATCGATCCCATCTCTCCCCGGGAAACGAGATTCGCCGCCTGCCGCATCAGCGGGTAAAACCTGTAGTTAAAATCGATGGTGTTCACTAGACCGGTTTCCTCTGCGATTTTTACCAATTCAGCTGACTCTTCCGATGTCAGGGTAAGCGGTTTCTCAGAGATGACATGTTTTCCGGCCTGGAGCGCCGCCTTATTTATTTTAAAATGCATGTTATTCGGCGTACAGTTATGAATTACCTGAATCTCGTCAGTTTTCAGGGCTTGTTCCCAATCTTCATATACCTGCGGAATATTATACAGATCGGCAATCTCCTCTGCTGAAGAAATCTCGCTGTCGACAATCGCCTCCACTTCAACACCACCGATCCGCTTCAGCGCCTCGATATGGGATCGGCCCATAAATCCACCGCCGATGATTGCTGTCTTAATATTCTTCATATAAACCTCCGACTGCCTGAGAATTATCACTTATTGATTTGGCACGTTTCATAACCTGCCGCACTTTTGGTGAATCCAGTGGTTGGTTTTTTCTGTAGAGACAGACTACCGGCATAACGTCCAGCTTTTTATACACGGCCTCCTGAAAATCGAAATCATGATGGTCAGGATGTTTGGTCAAAAGGTGCGCCAGGTATTTTGTGTAGGGACGAAACAGGTACGATGAAACGGGATGTGCCAGCCGCCATCCCACCTGCCCCTCGATTCCGTGGATGCCGGATATACTGTCTATCCCGTGAATCTGGGCAAACGGAAACGGCGCCAGTGTGTGCTCGTGCAAACCTTCTCCGGCGAACAGCGCGCCGGGAAACCGGGTCTGCAGCGTCTCCACATGCTTTCGCATACCCGCCAGGAAATTGGGTCCCCGGCTATTGTTGAATGCCAGCAACGTCTGATCCAAAAAGATACCATCAACCTGGTAGTCGATGATTAATTCACCCAAAATATCGGTCATTAAATCGGTCCACGTATCTTCGCCGGGATTCATATAGGCGAAATACGGTTCCGTTAACCAATCGCCGTCCATATCCAGACCCCAGGTTTGCGGGCGGCCGAACGGGTCTACCACCTGGTATTGTCGGAACTCCTCGTATTTCGGATGGGTAAACGCCATGGCCAGCACGTTGGTATGCACCATGACTCTGAATCCCAAGTCGTGCGCTGAATCGATTAGGTGTTTAAACCCGTCACACCCGCCCAGAAGTTCACTGGGATTATAGCTGGGTGCGTTGGAATCGATGCCGTGTTCGGCAAATCCCGGGAGGTATAGCAGTGTTTGGTTCGGCGGATGGAGTTCCTTCCATTCGTGCAGGCGATCCACCATATCCTGAAAGGTATGCCTTGGTTGGTTCGATCTCTTATCCGCTCCCCAGATTTCAAGGATAATGTTGATGTCCCTGGTCCATTCCGGGTTGTTTCGCTTTTGCTCAAACTCCTTCACGTCAAACGCCGACTCCATCCAGATGCGGTGGTCGTCAACCGGCTTTTTCCAGTCCTCCTGGAATCCGCGCAAATACCATTCAAATTCGAGATGATTTTTCAGTATCGGCGCCTGCGCTTCATATCCGAATTTCAGCGTAAAGGCGTTATTTTCCCGTTTTAGTCGTAAAAGTTTTAAATTGGGTGCAGTGTCCCGGCTCTGCAACCAGATTCCGCCATTGCCTTTCTGACCAACAGCGAACTGGGCGTTCCACCAGAAAGGGTACTTCAGGGAGAGCTCGTTTAGGTCGGGCATGGAGTCCGAAACGATCTGCCCACCCAGGGCTGGAACTAACCATTCCTCCAACTCCAAACCGGAAAGGCACCATTCGGCGAGCCAGATCGGATGGTTTCCGGACAGCGCCACTCTGAATTTAAGTCTATTTTCCTCTGCGGAGCAGCGTAATTCGCCGTAGAACTCGCCATCGGGATCCCTGAGAAGCCAGGTGATCTCCCCATCTTCGGTCTTTCCAATGGTAAAGCGATCAAGGATATACGGCTCCGATACTGCAAGAGGAGTCCGAACCAGTACGGACTGCTTTCCGCCAGCACAAACGTTTGTGCTTTCTGGCAAATAAAAAAGGCCCGAAACCCTAGAGGGTTCCGCAGGATCCACCTGTAATCGCAAACCTTTGGCAGCGACCTCTGTTTTTTTATTTTCAGTTGGTGTCATTACTCAATCCTGACCGGTTCAATTTGGGCAGTTTCCACATCATCATGCGGAGTTTTGTGCCTGAAAATAACAAAATAAGTAGCCTTCTCCGCCTCAGCGGGCAGGCATGGCCCGTGCCAGATTCCGGGATCGATGACGACCGCCTGCCCGATATCCACATGAAATGCATCAATCCCGTCGTCCGGGTTTTCCGATTTTAAAACCGGTAGCACAAAAGGGGCGTCGACAGGGATGAGAATTTCAGGTGTACGAAGGTGTCGCTCGATCCCGCTGACCTGTTGCACTTCCTGTCTGTAGACCTTACAAAGCCCGATTTCCGTCCTGCCGTCAATTTCATAATTGGCGATATCCGACCAGAACTTGTATGTCTCGTCCTGGGATGTTGCTTTGCCTGCCGTGCCCTGGACTACCTTGCCGTAAACACTGAAATTATCGACGCTAACCTTTTGTACTGGGGTCTTCAATGGGTTTATGCTCCTGTCATTTTTTGATTTTTACAATTGTGATTTCTCCACCCTTCATAGTGAATTCCGGGATGATCGTCTCATTCCGTTTCTGCTGAATCTTGCCGTTGTATTCTGAACTTTCCCCGAGTTCGTTATACAGGGTGGCTTCGCTTTTCAATCGCTTTTTAACGGTGATATCCACCGATTCGACTCTGGTATCCTCAACGCTCCCGTCACGGATTTCTCCGGATTTTCCGGGAACATGGGTGTGAACCCAGCCAACGATAACAACGTCTCCGCTCTCCGTTTCGAAGACACGGACCGTATTTTCAGCGCCCAACGATTTCCGGATGATGACCTCATCGGTCAGCGGTTTATAGTCTTCCGAAAACAGGTCGATGAAAAAGGACAGCGCACGCTGGGTGGGTTTGGGCGAATGGTCTTCATACGCCACGCCCAGATACCTGTTATTATACTCGTCCCCTATCACCTGTTCTGACTGGGGCAGATCCTTGATCTCGTACCAGGCGATCGCCGCCAGTTTTTCCGTGGCAACGGACAGCGTTAACCGTTTAAAAAGATCTATTGCCTGGTATTCCGGTGTATGCTCATAGTCGTAAAACGCTTCATAGACGCTGGAGACGTAGCTGTCCTGCCGGAAGGTGCTGTAGCCGACTTCCGCCATCCACAGCGGCTGTTCGTCGCCCCACCGCCAGATGATATCGTGAATATCCTTGATGTACTGGTCGATGTTCTCCACCGGATCCTGGTGCCAGGTTTCGAAGTAGTTGTGGATATTAACGATGTCAACGTACGGGCTGATACCATAGTCCCGGAATAATTCCCTGGTAAACTGAATGCGGTGCGCCAATCCCGCCAGCACAACGTCTGCATCCGGGTCGGCTTTTTTCACCGCCCGTGAACCGATTTTGGTAAATTCCGCAAAGTCTTCGGTCGTCCCCTGCCAGTACACACTGATATCGGGCTCGTTCCATAATTCCCAGGTTTTGATATAATCTTTATATCGATTAACCAGGTCTCCCATAAATTCGCCGAATTCGTTGAAATCTTTGGGTGGATGGTTCCAGAAGAACATTGAATCCTCCACTGCCGCCGTCGAGTTCCACTGGGGTGTATAGCAAATGTAGGGAATCAGGGTCAAGTTATACTCTTCCACGGCCGTCTTCACAAAGTCATCCCAAAAGAGCCAGTCGTATTTATCTTTTTCGTACTCGATGGCATCCCATCCGAATGAAATGCGTAAAAACTTTACGCCGGACTCTTTCAGCAACTCGAAGTCTTTGCGGTAGGTCTCTTTTGTCGTGGTCTCTTCCGGATAATCTTCACACAGCCCTATAGGCACGTGATAATACTCATCTGATGGAGCCGTTGTGAGTTGATCGTAGATTAAGGACTCTGTCTGAGCATGGCTTGTGTCAAATAACCCGACAACAATAAACGATATCGCAATAAAAAACCCAATTTTCTTCACGGGACCCACTCCTCTTTTGTTAGTTATATATCATTAGTGTCTGCTTCAATTAAAAGAATGCTCTCAGGGAAATGTTACCCCGGATATTAACACAATATTTGCGTACGGGGTGGCCTCCCCGGTTCGTACAAACGCGATATTTCCATTTTGCGTTGCATCCCGGGTCAACTGTTTAAACCGCTCATGTGGCACTTCCTCGAAATCGATATCCGGCAATAGCTCCTGTACAGACGTCATTAAACCATTGGAGACGGTTGCCATTTCCTGGGCGACGATGGCGCCCTCAACCTGTAATTCTTCAAGAATAACCTCCAGTGTGTCAAGAAATCCGGGCAAATTCTTCCGGACTGCCAAATCGACGAGTTCTGCATCTCGGGGAATTGGGAGTCCACTGTCACAGAGAACCAATTTGTCCTTGTGCCCCATCGAGGCTATTATACACGATAAATGAGAATTTAACGTTCCGATTTTCTTCATGTCTGCATCCGTATCTCAATAGTTAACTGTATCAAACCCTGTATATTCCACTTCGGAGATTGTTGGCATAGAAGGTTGTGCCCCCATTCTAGTGACTGATTGCGCTGCCACCTGATTGGCAAATTCGATGGAGTCATGCAGCGACATTTCTTTTGATAAGCTAAAGGCGAGTGCACCGTTAAATGCATCACCTGCCGCTGTTGTATCCGTAACATCCACCGCCACACCTTCAAAATGGTGGGTTTCACCCGGGGTAACGAGAAGCGCTCCATTTTCACCCAATGTGACGATGACCTGATTCCCCCCTTTAGGGAACAATGATTCCACAGCTGTTACTGCTGAATCAATAGTATCCACTTCATATCCACTCAAATACTCCAACTCAGTCTCATTGGGTGTCAGTATATCTATATTATGGTAGATAGTATCCGGTAACTGTTGTCCGGGGGCGGGATTGAGTATGGTTGTCAAGCCCGCTTGTTTGGCTATCCGGAAAACCTCCTCGACCGTGTCCAGCGGAATTTCGAGTTGGGCAAGCACTACATTACCCTGTGTGAATAAGTCAGCATGGCGCTGAATATCTTCCGGAGTTAATTTAGAGTTGCTGCCGGGCACCACCACAATTTCATTTTGACCGGATTCATCGATGGTAATGGTCGCCACTCCTGTGGAATCACCTTTAGCCTCCATAAGCCCATCCAGATGTACCCCGTCATTTTTCATAGTTTTTCTGAGCCGCCTTGCGAAGATATCATCGCCCATTTTACCCATGAAATATGCCGGGCCACCCAATTTTGCAACACAGACAGCCTGGTTTGCGCCCTTCCCACCGGGAAACATATCGAAACTTGTACCCAGTACCGTTTCCCCGGGCCTGGGAAAGTGATCCGTTTGAACTACCATATCCATGTTTGCGCTTCCGACAATCAATACTCCCTGCTTGGCCAAAATAACCTCCGTCCCTCTACTCTGATAACTTGTATTCACTGGCATGAATCAGTGTTGCGTTGCCCCGCAAACCTGAGGCATTGGGCTCTCCTTCCAGAATATTTATGGATGAGTTCGTCACCTTTAATTGCAGATTGTTCTTGCCTGCAACCACTTTATCCGAGATGTCAACCCGGTAGGGATGCCAGGGTATGACCATCGGCTGTGAATCGTTGATACTGCATTCCAGCACATCCTCTCCGCATTCGACCTCCAGAAATAACCGGCCGGAGGTATACTCCTCGGGAATGGTCACTTCCGTGGTATATATCCCTGTTCCTGAATAGAACGGCAGCCCCTGCTTGGTCCAGTCACCGGCACGGATGACAGTTTTCGGCTGCACGATCTTGTGGCCGTCTTCGATGTCAGATAACCAGAAATCGCCGACGATTTTCACCAGGTCGAGCAGGCCGTGGGTCCGTTTCGAGACCGTTAACCTCAGGGCGATGATATTTTGACCTGTGTGGAGATATTGTGTAACCGGGATTTCCTTAATCTCCGCATCCAGCGAGCTCCTGGTTTCCTCTTCTGTGATCTCCGTACCATTAATGTAGAGTGTAAAATCCTCTCCGGAAAAGCCGTCAATCAGCAGCCGCATGTTGTCTGACAAATAATCCGCCTCAAACGGGATACGATACCAGACATCGACGGGATAGGTTTCCTCCTCGCGCTCCTGTGGCAGTTGCATCTCCCACGCGCCCATGGTTACGTCCAACCAGTCCGAATCGTCGAAATCTGCGGCAAAGTATCCGTTTCCGACACCAACACCTTCCTCATCAGGTTGCATACGCCAGTCCCTGAGACACAGGACGTTGTCGCCTTCCAGGGAAAAGTCGTAATCGGGACCGGTCTCAATTGCCGATTTGGGTTCTGCTGCATTCTCCGAAAACCGGGTACCTTCCCCGTCGACAACTACCTCTGCAAAAGCTTCTGTGGAGTCATTCGTCAGATAACCAGTTACGGTGTCCCCGTCAAAATCTGTGACCTGCATATTTGTTTTTTCCACGTGGGTGTCGGACAACTCGCCGCTCAACAGGACGAAGTGGGACTCAGTGGCGGGAAAATCAAGGGTGACAACGAGCCTTCCGTCCACAACCTGATAGGTGTGAACCGGGATAATGTCGCCGGTATCCGGATCCCAGAGTTCCGGCTGCGCCAGTTGCTCGAAGGTGATCCGAACCTCGCCCTTATCCTCCTGTGCAGTATTCGCAAAGAAATAAAGATCGTATTCGTCCTTGACACGGTGGAGGTAAAAGACATCGTCCTCATCGATGGTCACATCCGGTGAAATAACTTTTCTGAGCGCCTGATCCAGTTCTTCCCGCTTCCGCTCCTGGTTCATCCCTTTCCCATGGATGACAGTCACAGAGCCGGATTCCCGGTGATGCGCAACCTCGAACTGCGCGCCGTTCGAGAAATTATCGTACATCTCTTTGGGATCGACGTGGAACAGCTCCCGCGCCTCCTCGACAGCGCCGTTTTTCTCTGTCTCCAGGAATTCATAGGGGAGCAGCGTATCCGCAATCACGTGACCGCCGGATTCCACAAACTCCCGGATCCTGTCAAAAACCGGCTTGGTAATATGGGTAGTCGGAGGCAGAATAAGGACTGAATAGGCTTCCTCGTTTATGATGATCTTGCCATCTTCAACTTTCGCATCCTTCAGGATGGGTTCATCCGTGTAATCGAAATCGTAATGGAGGCGAAGCAGGATATCCGTCAGGTAGTAAAAGTCATTCTCGATGACATCCCCGACAGCTGTACGTTGTTGCGGGGTGTAATTTGCCCACAAGCTGTTCAGCGGATACAGCATTAGCACCTTGGCCACATGTGTACCACCGGAAAGCATGTGCCCCAGTCGAGCCATATATTCGGTGAACTTGTCGTAATATTTCCACCAGGTGTGATGATAAAACTGTGAGGGCGGCCAGTCGCGTTTTCGTTCTCCCTCGATGGAATAATGATACCCGTGATTATTAAACAGGTTGACGCCGAGGACGTACTCCCAGTCCGCGATCCATTTCATGCGCTCCAGGCTGCAATCCCAGTAGGACCCTCCCATGGATTCGCACAACAGTCGGTTGCTGCCGAAGTGATGGGCGGCGGAGCTGCCTATCTTCAGGGCGATATGCTCGGCCGGGGCATCTTCCGTGCCTATTTTCGGATAGAGGTGGTCCACGCCGGTGATATGCATCTGCTCCAGGTGCCGGAAGATGTTTCCCTCCGCCCTGGGGGAAGCACGGAGCCAATCCTCGAATAAGACATGGCCGGTAAAGAGAACATTATTATCCTCGCACCAATCCCTGATCCGTTTGTAATAGGTATTGGTGTACTGTTCTGACAAAGTATTCCAGAAGTCGTAACGGATACGGCTGGTCTTTTCTCCCATATCCAGGAATAGCGCCGGGAGATACGGCTTGAGATCATAGCCGCACCGCTCACGGAAAATCTTGAACATCTTCCTGGTCCATGGGACCACAAAATTGTCCGCTCCCACGTGATAATAGTGCATAGCCGGCTCGTCCGTGTAGAAGCCGGGCATGATGCTGGTAAAGTCGTCGCCAATCGCGGTTTTGTATTGCTCATGGGTATATTCAATGAATTTGTCGGTGGCGTCCTGATTCAGCGCATCGATATAATAGTCGACTTCCTTCTCCAGAAAGTACAACAGCTTCCAGTGTCCCTCAGGCGCCTCCCAGGGAATGATTTTATCGAAGGACAAATTCGGCGTGAGATCGATAAGGTTGGTAATCCCGTTCTGAAATTCTTCCGCCGAACAGGCATACGCAACGATGGGTTTGGAATCCCCGGTATTCACATAGCGTTCGTCTCGCGCTTCCAGATAGGTGAACAACGGACCGTAGACATCGAGAGGTACCAGCTCCAGGTATTTTTGCCGCAATTCCGGATGGTTCTGCGGCACCTTGCGGTCGGCCGTTCCGCTGGGCCAGTTCATCTCGTCGTACACCCAGATATCCACCCCGACATCTTTGGCGAGTTCGACCACGTATTTAACCCGGTCGAACCATTCCTCAGAGAGATACGGCACAGTTAACCCGAACCGGCCGTGCAGAAACAGTCCGGTGACTCCTTTATCTTTGTATTCCCGGAGCTGCCATTCCATTTCCTTTTTGTCTAATTCGCCATTCCAGAACCAGAACGGCAGAATCCCCATTTCCATCGGCGGGGATTTGAAATTTTTCCGGGTGAGCGTGTGTCCTTCCAATACAAATTTTGCATACGACATCTACTAAGTCTCTCTTCCTATTTATAGTGAGTAACAGTTATTTTTTTTCAAACTCATAAAGTTAAAAACCAAAGGATACGGTGAACCGATGTGGAATGCTCAGATATTTATATCCAGTGTAAGCATAGTCTACTTGTACTAAACTCCCAGCAATCGTTGAGTTAATTCCAAAGCCCAATGCTAAGTTACCATCGGCATGATTAAACCGATATCCTCCTCGTAAAGCGACCAAATCCCTGAACCAATATTCCGATCCGAAGTAATAACGCTCACCAAAATCGTTGGTATTAACGGCATCAAAGGCAATAGAAAAATGGCTATTCTTTCCAAGGTCCAAGAACCCTGATTCGTGATCGACAAGCGCCAAGGACGTTCCTACTTTGAATAAGAATGGTATATCGTACCCTTCATCTCCTCTGTCACTCTCTTTCTCGCTCAGGAATCTCACAGAGTTGAAAGTAAAATTTTGAGCACTCATCCCGATGGTGATGCCCTTGAATCCCGTATCATAATATGAACCTATATCAAAGGCGTACACCTCGCTCTTATATTTAAAAAGCTGTTCTTTTAAATATTTTCCTGAAATGCCAAGCGAGAGCTTATCTGTAAAATTTCGGGCATAGGTTAGGCCCAACATCATATCACTACCAGTAAAAGTTTCTCCGGTCCTTGAATCATGCGTGCCTTGCTGGCCAGTGACAAATGCCTCTGGAATATCTCCGTAATCAAGGCTCGTTGCTGTGAGCGCGAATGTACCTATTTTGTCCCATGTAATGCCTGCCACCCCGGCATTATAATTCATATCAGCGAACCACATCGTCTGTGATACTGACAACGAAAGGGATTTTACACCTGTAATCCCGGCAGGATTCCAAAAGACACTATTAACATCTTTGACATAAGCGACACAGGCTTCACCCAACCCAGCCTGTCTGGCACCAATACCAATTTTCACAAATTGAAATGATGTTCTGCCCCCTTTATTAAAATCCTGACTCCGTAACGGTGAATAAAAAAGTAAGACCGTAAAAAATATGAATATTACCTTGAGGAAATTTTGGTTTCTCATAACGTACCTACTTTTTTATGAAGAGTTATCATTTACGTTACTATTTCTATCGAATTATATAGAATATCGGTCACCTTATTATCATAAGTTTACCTGTAAGTTCATCTTTGCTGACCTGGTCCGACTGGTTTTCGACGTGATATATATAAAGCCCTGGGGCAACCAATAAACCGGACTCGCTTTTTTGATCCCAGGATTCGCTCCCAGTAAGATTGCCTATTGCATCGGGTTTATGAACGAGCGTTCTAATTAAATCTCCGGCAAGGGTATAAATTCGGATTGTACACCTGTCCGGGAGATTTCTAAATTCAATCTTGTAGGGATCGCTCAGACCAAAGCTTCGATCCTGCTGATTATAGATATACGGATTGGGTGCCGCATAAATGTCAAATTCGTAAACCGGTCCGGGGGTAGCTGATGTAGGAGGAGTTCGGTTATAACTTCCGCTTTCGAGTTCGGGTAAATCCGTTACTACTTCACCATTAGCTGATGTCCATGAATTGGGGTCTGAATCGTATGCGGAAACATAATAACCATATCTGTTTCCAAACTCCACGTCCGCATCTTCATAAAAATACTTTCCCTGATCAGGATCCCAATAGGAGGCAGCTTCGGAAGCTGGGATGGTATCGATACACGTCCATGCCGCTCCTCTGAGAACAGGAGCTTGTGTCTCGCTTACATACTGAAAATCTCTTGATCGATAAATTCGATAACCATCTAAATCGGTCGCCCCATCATAAAACACCGATCCGGAGTTGTCCGTGATTGTCTTAGTTTCAGCGGTTTTATCCCAAGTGACCGCAATAATTGGTGTTTCACTTCCAACAGAAGCATTTACCGCACTGCATGATGGTCCTGGTGGTGGTTCTGGTACGTCTGCAGCTAATGGCATTCCATCTACGGTCGCCCCGCGACCCCATTGTACTGCTTGTTTGGCAAATTCTGCATTCCGTCGAATTGCTGCAATTGTACTATCCGGAAACCAACCGCTCGTATCACCTTGAATCACCTGGTTGTAATCCATGACACCAGCTATTTCGGCAACAATGAATCTTACGGAATCACCGGGATCTAAGGTATACGGACCATATGAAAGCGAATACATATTCATTCGGTTACCATCGTTACCCCAATCTTCCTGTACGGTTGGTGTTTGTGCAAAGTCGTGAAAATCTTTTTTAGGGCGTTCAAGCGGTGTAAATTTTTCCAAATCCAGATCTTGTCCATTAAAAGTGCCCCCTTTATGAACATCCACTCTGAGTACATCCGGAGCAGGTGAACTACGATCGGTACCATTTGTTGGACTGGCATAAAGAGCTAACCAACCAAATGCAGCTGGACTTTGCAGCTCGTCTCCGAATTTTTGCTTCCAGATTTCGTTTTCCTTTACATCATATTCTGCGGCTCCCCAAGGTGTCGGGGCTTTTCCACCATTGTAATTATATGAATAGACCAGTTCGTTATTCATATCTATTCCATAAAAATCGTGATAGGCTTCTGCCTTCCATCCAAACGCCCCTGCAGCGACTGCCCCAAGAGCGTCATAAAAATTAATCTGACTTTTTGTGGAGACAGAGATAGCAGAATGAAAAAGAAAAAACACATCAGATAAAGTCTGTGAGGCAATGTTCTCAATAAGCGTGTCTCCCTCAAGAGATACGATTTTCCCGGTATTCTTTAATTTGTAATCGTAAATAATAAAATCATCATAAGAGGGATAGCTCCAGACATATGACCTTCTCGTTACGGAAATTCCTGTATTGGTATGCCATTCGCCATAAATCATTTCCTCTGGCAGGAGCGGATTAAAACCTTCATTTTCAATATAATTTTCTGAAAATTCCAGGGGCTTTCTTTCGGATAATACGCCGTAGGGATCTCCCTGGTATCCGGAGAGATATAATTCATAATCAACTTTTTTGGGATTATATTTTGGAGGTGGGCTTGGGACAGTCATATCCTTTACCATAATCCAAAGCCCACTTCTGAAATTATGGAAATTTGCATTTGCATACGTTCCTATCGCATCAAATTCATTGCCAACCGGATGGGTATACCCTCTAAACCCCGGGTATAAACCCATAGGAACTGATGTTTGAAAATCCCATGCAGCCATACTCCCTATTACCCCATCATTGGTGATATTTTCCCAAAGATTTCCGCGCCTATGCTGTCGCTCGTATCCGGACTGCCCGAATACAGTAGTCCACGAAAAAAGTAAAACCACAAGGGCACTTAAAATGATCCCGGGAGTATAATTATTTTTTACCTGTATCATTTGATGCTCCCATTTAAAAGATTCGAGATATTTCCTTTTTTTCAATAGGACTGCATTATAACCTGACCTGCAATCCGAAAAGGAAAGACCGAGGTAAATTGCGGTATTTAGCTATCCCCATAATCGGTTTGCCAGTTGCAGTCTGACTCGGTAAATAATCAAAGTCGCTTTTGACAAATTTCTCTTGGTCTTCCAGGGATGCTCCTTCAAAAGTTTCCAGATCAATCCACTGGCTGTTGAATACATTGTGAACTTCAATATAGGGACTTAGCGTAATCCGATTTTTTCCAAAGCTCACACTCTTTTTAATGCGCAAGTCAGTGTTCCTGTCCGGAGGGCGCAAGTATTTATCGCCCTCATAGGAAAAATAATCTGAGCGGATATATTCATTGGGGTAAACGGACAAATGTTCCAGCGAGAAGGTTATCCCTCCAAAGACTGAAGATAATGCCGGAAGTTTGCCAGGTGTTCTATAATAAACAGCCCATTTAAGGCGTGGGTTGTTATAGTCAATATTATCACCGCTGGGACCATATTTCACGGTGCCATCATATCTTAAGACCTTCGGATCTCCACTCCTTCCGTACACCCCCTGCCGCGTTGTGAAATTCAAATACCCCCAGAGCGTACCAAAGGAGCTCGGCGTTGGTAACTTCCTCATTGATAACTCAACACCACGGACATCGGCATAGTCCCCATTGCCATTTGTTGCATAAAGATTATTTTCACCTTCGATCGTGATTGGGCGAATGGTATTTCGGATATCCTTATAGTACACTGTTCCACCGACTACGAAAAGGTCCCACAGGTTGCGCTCGAGACCGACCTCATACGAAACCGTTTTTCGTGGTTCGAGCTCACGATTTCCTAACACCCACGGTGTATTCGATTCTTCAACAATAAAGGTGGTGAGATTCCCGCGTTGCTGTGTGAAATCGTTTCCTTCTCCGTAATCACCAAATGGCGGCCTCTGGAAAAAATGTCCATATGAGAAATGCAGAACAGTGTATTCGTCTATTGGATGTGATACACCAAGTCTCGGACTGAGCTGAGTAAAAGTTTTCGTTGGTTTGGTTTCTGAACCAAGCGGGTCAAAATTATCAGTATAAACCGTGTCATTTGGGTTATAGAAATCCAGGCGTAAGCCCGCATTCATAATAAATCCACCAAATTCCAATTTATTTTGAAAGTACAACGCTCCCTGGTAAGGACGGTAGATCCTGTCGTCATACCGAGTAGGAAATTTGGCTTCATTGAAATGATCCATACGATAATAGGTGAAATCAAGCCCAGTCTTTACCTGCCAGAATTTATTTATCTGACTACTCATAAAACCATTTAAATTCCATTCCTGATTCCTATCATGGTACCGGTAATAATATCCCTGAGTATGGTATCCAATTCTGTTACTATAACCACCCGGGATTGGATTACCGAGAGAATCAACTGCTCTCAAATTGTCCCGATCCGGGCCGCTTGCCTCCCAACCTATCGGGTCGTCTGGGAATACTGTCACTTTCCGTACGGCTTCCACCCTACTTAACGTAATCTCGTACAGGGTGTTTGTACTTAATCCATGAGAGAATATGAGAGACTGACTACTTGTACTGGAATGTGGTAGTCCTTCAATATCGAAATATGCATATCTGGAATTGAGACCGAAATTACTTAAATACCACGCTCCAGGAAGATTATTAACCCCCCAGGATGTTTTATCTTTGCTCCAAAAACCGGAGTAATTCAATTTGATGTTTGGGTTGAACTTATAAGTTAACTTGATAGTATTATTATAAAATTCTCCTTTATCGCGATAGGCGTTACCATAGAGCGGTGCTTGTGAACTATATTTTCCTGTTGTAAAGAAGAATAACTTTTCCGTGAAAGGAACAGGTCCGCCAACACTTATTTCAGTTTGGTAAGATGGAGTCTCCGTGTAATTTGTCAGAGGTTGATGCCTTTCAATGTAAGTCTGATAGGCTTCCTCGGGAGTCAGTTCACACGCAGGATCATAACCGGGAGTCCCGCTGGCATCAACCCATTGATCAGTATTTTCAATCCACCAGTCCAAGTGACGTGCGTGGGTGTTTTCCCAGTAAAAATCTGTACTTCTGTCATATAGTGCTTCACCCCAATGCCTTTTTCCTGGTGGAGTATAACGGGTATCAAGATACACCTCATAGTTCTCACGACCTTCTCTCGTAATAACATTAACGACCCCTGAAAGTGCTTCTCCGTACTCTGCATTATATGAACCAGTTATTACTTCAATTTCTTCAATTGAGCTCAAATTCAAACTGGTATATGGTGAATGGTCCAAGGGATTTCGTACACGCGCTCCATCAACCATAAACGCGACCTGATCCAACCCACCACCACGTATCCTTAACTCTCCATCCTCCTCGTTTACACTAGGCAAAGAAGTCAGCACCTGCTGAAAATTCGTTGTGGGTTTATCACCTATTTCCTCTCCCGAAAGGATTCGAACGGTCGAAGTTTTATCTTTTTCGACCAGCGGGCGTTCTGCGACAACGACTACTTCCTCCGATTCTAGCGCCTTCTGTTGGAGAGTAATATCAATACGGGTGGTTAAATTCATGGTCACACTTACTTCCTCAACCCGCGTAGTTTGATATCCAATCATAGTGAACACCAGCGTATATTCTCCGGAGGGTACATTGGCAATAAAGTAATCTCCTTCATCATCTGTAGCCGCTCCCATTGAGGTGCCTGTGATTACTACGTTTACTCCAGGAAGTGGCTCGTCAGTTTCCTGATCTGTTACGTTTCCAACAATTTTTCCTCGCCCCTGTGATAATAAAAACGCAGGGATCAGAACAAGAAATACCAAGAACGACACCTTCATTATCCTGAAATTTTGCAGGCTCACATTCTTATTATTGTTAATGCTTCTCATGGCTTGCCTCAATTGGTTGACACGTTCACATTATTTTCATTCAAAGATGATGACACCTTTCACAAAATCATCAGACTTTTGTGTGGCGGTTCGGAAGGCTTCATTGATTTCAGCAAGCGGATATCGATGGGTCACCAGATCATCCATCACCAATTTTCCGGATTCCAAAAGTTGTAATCCGATTTCCATGCCCTCTACGTAAATATGGGCACTCCGGGTATGGCCGTTGACTAAGTCGAATGCCATCCAGTTCCAATGCGCCATATTGATAGTTCTTGGTTCACCCTGGTGAAATCCGAAAATTTCGAGTTTTCCCTCCATTCGTACTAACTTAGCAATTGAGTCCAGTGTGGCTTGCTTACCTGCGGCTTCGACTCCAATATCCACGCCGGCTCCATCTGTGAGGGCTTTGACCTCCGACACCACATCATTTTCTGTCGGGTTCAGTGTATGTGTGGCTCCACATTTCTTTGCGAGTTCCAGCATGCTTTCTCTGGTATCAATCGCAATAACTTTTCCTGCACCCCGAATCCGAAAGAGTTGAGTCATAATTAGCCCCATAAAACCAGTCCCGACTATCGCAACGCTGTCGTTGAATTGTGGATCCAATTTCCTTACCCCATTCACGGAACATGCTATCGGTTCTCCCAAAGCCAAATCAAATGGGGTTTCCTCTTTCAATACGTACAATCGTGAGACATCTTCTACAATGTATTCAGCGTATCCCCTGCCTTCAGCGAATACGGCCACCCGATCGCCGTTCTGGACTTCCTGAACTCCATCCCCTACTGCAACCACCGTTCCGGCAACTTCATGTCCGATGAACCGTGGATATTCCAAATCCTTTGCTTCACCGGTCCACATATCCAGTTCCGATGTACACACTCCACACACCCCTGTGCGAATAAGTACCTGTGATTGTCCGGGACTGGGAATATCCCGGGTTTCTAAAATAAATTTTCCGGGTTCCTGTAAGATTGCTGCTTGCATTTTTGGTGAATTAGTCAATTCAGTCATCTTTCTGTTTCACTGTGTGTCGAAATTCATATTTGTGGTGTAAAGGAAGCCGGCAACAGCCAACGCAGGCTGCTGCCGTATTCCTTTATACATTACTATCCTACTTCATCAATAATGCTCTCTTCGTAGATACGGTTTTTCCATCAACACGTAACACGTAGAAATAGAGACCACTTGAGAGATTTTCTGCGTTCCATTCGACAGCATAATCGCCAACGGACTGAGTTCCCTTCACAAGAGTCTCAACGCGCTGCCCGAGGGCATTATAAACCGTCAAATTAACATGCCCACCTGCGTCGAGTGAGTATCCAATCGTCGTATTCGGGTTAAACGGATTCGGGTAGTTCTGCTTAAGATGGATCGCCGTTGGTACGCTTTCGTTTTCCGGTTCCACAGCCACGTTGAATCCGAGGTCGAGGGTGCTAAATGATGCCCCTTCGATATTAATATTACCGGGATCGCCTTCCTGGTGGTAGGCAAAATAAGCGTATTCCGCCGCGCCATACTCCGGTTCATACATGTACGCCGAATCCGGATGGGCTGTGGCGCCACCCACGTTA
>Ga0180434_10002448_pt1 | contig 24789 bp, 30 predicted proteins | sample SS_ome_7_FD_132453 | JGI IMG/M metagenome (GOLD analysis project Ga0180434, IMG submission 132453) | Hypersaline lake sediment archaeal communities from the Salton Sea, California, USA - SS_1_D_2 metaG | ecosystem: Environmental > Aquatic > Non-marine Saline and Alkaline > Hypersaline >... | reverse complement strand
CTTCTTCTTCTTCTTCTTCTTCTCCTTGTTCTTCTTTGTGTTCTTCTTCTTGTTCTTGTTCTACATTATTTTCTTTTTTATTTTCTAATAGCTTATCAGTTCCTTCTTCTTTAACTTCTTCATCAATATTTTCTTCTTCTGATTCTTCACTATCTTCTTGTGAGTCTTCGTCAGATTCAATATTTTCTTGCTCAATTACATTATTATTTGATAAAGTAATATTATCGTCCTCTCGATGGTCTGCTACATCTATAGTAACAGTTTTAGTTGTTTCATTTAAATTTATATCATGTTTTATGGTATTTTCATCACTTTCAGTTTCTAGATTATCTTCATCATCATCTTCATCATCAGAGCTATTAGATAAAATACTCATTTCTTGAGAGATAGAAGTATTACTAGTTAAATTTATAACTTTATTTGCTGTAGATATATTATAATCAATAGTATTGTTATTATTATTAGTTTTATCGGTATATTTTTCAGTAATCTCCATTCTGATTGCTTTATTATTTAAATGTTTTTTAAGACTTTCATGTTGTACTTTTAACTCTGCTAATTCTCTTTCTAGTTCTTTATATTCAGGTAATGAATAAAGTATATTTTTAATAGCATTTAAACTACTGGAAGCCAATTTCATATCAGTAATTAAAGGAGTTAAATGAGTACTAATTAATTTAGTAATATCAAGATTTAAATTATTACAAACGGTATCAATATCTAATAATGGTTCCTCCATGATAGTAAATTAAAAAAAAATACGTTTAATATATTTTTTAAAATTAATTATTTATATTAATGCAAAAATTAAATTTAGATAATGAGAAAGTAAAAAATGAGATAGTAGAACTAGTATTAAGACAAACTGATTATTCTAAAGAAGATGCAATATTAAAATTAGAATTAAATAATTATAATTTTCATAAAGTAATTAAAGAATATATGACTCCTGAAAGAAATCAAGAAGATAGAAATGATCAAAAGAAAATTAATGTAAATCAACAAATTTTTAAAGAAATAAGAAATATGATGGATAGTGGAGAGAGAAAAAAAAGATTTGCTGATGAATTAAAAAGTAGATTAAATACAGAAGAATAATTATAAGTTTTTATTAAATTGATCATTCATAATAGATGTTTTACTTATATTGCCTCCTGATTTTTTAATTCTATATCTAGAATTATTAACGCCTAATTTATTATTAATTAAGAAATCATCATTATCTTCATGTAATTCTGGTAATTGTCTAGATAAAGGTTTATCCACTATTAATAATAATCTTTCAGTTTTTAACAGTTTTCTATATTCTTGAATAGTTAAATTTCCATAATATTTATCAAGTGTATAGTATGGATTAGGAGCTGGTTTAATATTTTTTTCATAATTATATAGTTTTCCATAAATATAATTAAGTAAAGCATATCTTTCAAATTTACTTGCTTGATCAATATTTTCTTCCATTAAATAGGCACACGCACATTCTAGTGAACAAAAACAGCCATAAACATAGTATTGATTATTAATTTCATGTTTAGGTATAAATATTGGAGGATTATCAAAATCATATGTACACCAAAAACAGCATGATTTTTTATCAGGAATATTATTTGTATGTAAATTAATAGATAATTCTTTTAATTTTCTATGAATTTCTTTATTAGTAATTTTATTATCATCTTCGGTATCGCTTTCTTCTAAATTATTATTAATTTCTTCCTTTACATTATTAACAATACATTCAGAATTATTTTCAATAAAATTATAGCTTAAATTATTAAATTTATTTTCAGGAAAAATATAACTATCTAAATTCTTATAAGTAGACTCTTCATCTAGATCTTTGGTTGTACATTTTAAATGTAAAATAATATTAGGTTTTAACTCAGTGGGTAAAACAGTATTTTTAATTTTTTCTATTATTTTACCTCCTTTTGGTTTTCTTCCTCTTTTTTTTGGTTGAACTTTTTCTAGATTTTCTGAATTTTCCTCATTGATTACAACATTTTCTTTTTCTTCAAAATTAGATATATTTTTTAGCATTTCTAAATCTTGTTTAGATTTTCTTCCTCTTTTTTTTTTTTCAGTAATAATCATTTATATCCAAATACTTTTTAATAATTTAAATTGTTTTAAAAATTATATTAATAAAAAATTTTTAAAATAATTTTTAAAATTTAAATTTAGAGTCCTGTTAAGAGGTTAATTAAAACAGCTAAACCTAATATTTGCCAAATACTAGTAATAGGTTTAACTCCAGAAACTAATTTAACAAGAACAGAATTCCATAACCATCTTCCAAGAAATAATACTACTAGTAACCAAATTACAAAACTAATTAAAAGTCCAAATAATTCTTTACCAGAAACTTGTTGTCCAGCTAAAGCTTTTCCTCCTACTTGAAAAGCGGGATGCATTATATATATATAACTTTATAAATTAATATTTTGAAATTTAGGTTTTTTCAGTGAATTTTCTAATTTATTTTCATTATCAAAGCAAAATCTACAAATAGGAATATAAGTTTCTTCAGATCCAACTAAAATTTTCTGTTGTAGTTGTACAATTCTTTTACTAAAAATTCCTTTTTTTTGATGACAGATATTACAAATTGATTTTAACTTGGTAATATTATCACATATAGGAATTAAATCTAATATTTGACCAAATTTTTCTTGTTTGAAATCCCCATCTAATCCAGAAACATAAATATGTTTTTTTTTACTTAATAAATTTTTAACAAATTTAATTAAATCTGGAAAGAATTGTCCTTCATTAATTATAAAGATTTGAAAATTATCTATAGAATTAAGAGAGATTTCAGATAAATTATTTGCCTTTATATTTATTGGGATTTTAGTTCTATTATGTGAAACAATATAATTATTTTCATATCTATTATCAAAATTATGATTAATGACAAATATATTTTTTTGATCTTTAAATTTATTATAAATATTAATTAAATGTTCAGTTTTACCAGAGAACATACTTCCTACAACTAAATCTAAAAATCCTTCTTCTCTCTGAGAGATTTCCATAATTATTATTTATTTTAATATTATAAAATATTTCAATATTTTAGAAATTAAAAAAAAAATTTTAAAAATCAGTTATTTCATTTATTAATAATATTTTTTTAAAATTTATTATAATAATCATTTTTCATCGTTCTTTTTAAAATTTTTTTTATTTCTTCTGAATTTGTTTCATATTTTTCTGCTATTACACTCGGGAACCATGGCTTTTTCATCGCCGAAACAGTATAGAGTTTTGTAGAAGGATTGATTATTTTTGAAAAAGCAGATAAAGCACTTGATGTTTTAATAATTTTATTACATTTAGATAGTGCTAACATATCAATTATACTAGAATTAGTTAAACTATCTCTAGCAATATCATTACAATTATTTCCATATTTATGTAAACCTCTACCTTCTGAATTTATACTTCTCATCTGTTTATATTTAATTACTTTATTAGGATATAGTCTAATAATTTGATTTAAAAATGATTGTTCATCACTACAACAAAATATTTGTGATACAATATTATTCTTCATATAATCTTGAATAATTAAAATCATTTCTTCTTTAGTAATATAATTGGATTCTCCTTGATCACGCTGTTTATCAGTTCCACGATAATGAATTCCTAATGTTTTATCATTAATGTTTAATTTATTAACCTTATCTAAAATATAACTATTAAATTCAAAATATTTATTAAATATTTTATTTGCTTTTTCAAAACTTTCAGTATTTATTCCTAATAATTTATTATTATTTATAGTATAATTAAAAAATTTAAAAAGTGATATTTCTGTTAAATTAATATTAACTTGATCAAATGTATATTTTTTTTTTGGTTGGATAAATTTTGGTATTAAATTTTTATTATTTTGAGTATTAATATCAAAAATAATTTTTGTATTAGAATCATTTATATTATATAAATTTTTTATCTCCAAATAGTATAATAGTTCTAATAACCAAGATAAACATTGACCAAATATACCTTCAGTAAAATCTTCTGGATTAGAGTATATTTTTATAATATTTTCCATATATTTTTATATAAAAAGTTTTTTTTATATAAATATATATTTTTATGAATAATTTTAAAGAAGAATTACTAAATAATGGTTTTTGTATAATTAAAAATGCTTTACCTAATTATAATTATTATTTAAATTTATTAGAAAAATCCGATTATGAAATTCACCAAGATTTTCTTTGGGATTTAAGAATTGAAGTCAAAAAATATTTTGAAATAATTTATAATTCTACTAATTTAGCTTGCAGTTTTGACACATATAGATTAGGAAATAGTCCATCTTTAAATTGGCATATAGATCAAAATCAATCACATAAAGATTATTTAAATTGTGTTCAAGGAGTAATAATACTAAAGGATTCAAATGTAACAAGATTACTTAGTAAGTCACATTTATATTTTAAAGAATTAAGTGAAAGAATTAGTGATAATGATAATAACACTTGGGAATTTTATGAAGTTCCAGAAAATGACAAAATTTGGAAATATAACTTAAAAATAGAGAAACCTGAATTAGAAGCTGGTGATATATTATTATTTGATTCAAGATTAGTACATTGTGCAGATGAATCTAATAATCGTGCAGTAGTTTTTATATCAATGATGTTACAAGATAATATTAGTAATTGTATAAAGAGAAAACGAAAACTAGGTTTTTTAAATGGAGAACAGACTACACATTGGTGTGATAGATATATATTAGTAGATATAAATGGTCCTAAACGTAAAAAAATACCAAAAAAATATAAAAATCTTATATCAGATATATAAATATTTATTTTTGTAAATTTATAGATTCTATAATTGAAGATGCATCTATTTTATTATTAACAATTTTTTGTTTTAATAAATCAAAATTTAAACTAGGGAAAGCATTTGTTAAAGCAGTTTTAGCTTTATCTAAACTTTGAGAGGTTAATGCAAATTGACAAGTTCTATCATAATGTTTAATAATATGTAGAATATGTAAATAAATCATATTTTGATTAAGATTAGCATGAATTTCATTTTCTCTTTTTAGGTTTTGATAAATGGATTTAAGATTATCAATAATTTCATCACTATTTTCTCCAAAAATTCCTATTGTTTCTTTTAGAATAATAAGATCTTCATGTAATTTTTTTTGAGTATTTTCTAAGCTATCAATATTATCTTCTAATTCATCAATATTTTCTTTAAGTTCTTCATTATTTTCTTTTAATTCTTCATTTTCTTCTTTAAGTACATTTACAGATTTTTGAATAGTAGCTCTTAATCTCATTCTTTTAATAGATATAAGAGAGATAGAAGAAAAAATTCCAGTTAAAATATAACCAACTCCAGTTATATTGTCAATAATAAACCAAGAAACTATTCCAAAACCGAATCCAGAAATAATAAAAAATAAAAGAATAAGATCAAATAATTTTGTAAAAAAGGAAGATTGAAAATATCTCCTGAGAGAACAGAAATTATACTAATATTTGAAAATTTACGATTATTTGTTTCTTTTATAAGATTATCTGTAATAGGTGGTGGTGGTATTAATACTTTTGGAACAGTATTCTCTGTATTTTCTGTATTTTCTAAAATAATATTTTCATCTGTTTTCATTTATTTAATATAATATTAATATATTTAATAAATTTTTAATTTTTTTAATAGTGATCTAATTGAGTAAGTAATTGGTTGATAGTTGTTATTAATTTTTCACCATCTATATAAATATTTTTCTTGGAAATTGGATTTTTATTTAAAAAGCCCCCATCATATTTTATAGCCTCAATTTCTAAGTATTTTTTTCCTAATAAATAACATAGATTATGATAATCTGCTTTATGGAAATATGGTCTATATGTTAATTTTCCATGACATTTTGTATTCATACAAATTTTTCCGTCAATATGTAAATTACATACAGGATCACAATACCAATATTTTCTTAAATTAATTTCAATAAGAGGAGTATTTTGTGGAGTAAAAATTAGATTAGTACAGCCAGCACCATGTGCAGCTATTAAAATTTTGGCATTATTACATATTTTATATTGTTCTTCAGGAGGTATTTTTGAAAAATTACAGAATATAAAAGGAGCATTTAATCTATTTTGATTATTAGTTAAAAAAGATTCTAATTTTAATCCAGAATTATAATCATATAGAATTCTTTGATCATCTCTAATATTTAATAATATATATTGTCCTTCACTTATATTAGAAATAATTTTTGTATAAATATTTTTGATATGTGGGTCTTCATTATATTTTATAAATTGCCAACAATTATAACCATTATGTAAAGGTTTTATTGTTTTTAATCTTTCTTTTATTAAATCAGGTATTTCTATATCAATATATTCGCAATGATATAGTTTATTCATTACAAAATATCTCCATTTTTGAGTATTATGATTTTTATCTATATTTTTAGAGCAAATATATGCTTTTTCACTATTATTATTATAATATTTTATGATATCAAAAGCAAAAATATGAAAAATATTATTATCAGAAATGTTAGAAAAAACAAATTTACTCATTTAAAGATGTTAAATATAATAAATTTTTATATTTAACAATTTTTTTTAATTTTTTTTGATTTATTTTGTATATAAGTTTGATGTTCTATTTCTCTAATTTCATCATTTAAAGATTGTTGTACAGGAATAGAAATACAAAGACCCATTAATAAAAGTAAATAAATTATTATATGGTTAAAATTTAATTATAAATAAAAATAAGTTAAAAATAATATAATAAAAAATAAAATGCAAAGAGAAAATAAACATATTCCTTGGGTAGAAAAATATAGACCAAAAAATTTTGATGAAATAGTTTTAAGTGATATAAATGAAACTATATTTAAAAATATCCTGAATGATAATTATTTTCCAAATTTATTATTTTTTGGTCCTCCAGGAACAGGGAAAACTACAACAATAATAAATTTGATTAATAAATATCAAGAAAATAATAATCAAAATAAGAAAGGATTAATGATACATTTAAATGCATCAGATGAGAGAGGAATTGATATAGTAAGAAATAATATAAGTAATTTTGTTAATTCAAAAAATTTATTTAATAAAGGAACAAAATTTATAATATTAGATGAGGTAGATTATATGACTAAAAATGCGCAACAGGCATTAAAATATTTATTAGAAATAAATAATCAAAATGTTAGATTTTGTTTAATTTGTAATTATATAAGTAGAATAGATGAATCATTACAAAATGAATTTATGAGATTAAGATTTAATCAATTACCATCAGATAAGATAATAAAGTTTTTAAAAGAAATAGTAGTAGAAGAAAATTTAAAATTTACAGATATAGAGATAAAAAATATACAAGAATTATTTCAGTCGGATATTAGAAGTATGATAAATTATATGCAATCAAATCAATATATTATAAAAAAGAAGAATATAATAAATAATGAAATTTGGATAAATTTAATTAAAGAGATAGGAGATAATATAGATTTGCAATCATTTAATAAAGAAATAATAGGAATAAGTAATAAATATGAAATAGATATTAAATATATAATAAAAACTTTTATAGTTTTTATAATAAATAATTATATGATTACTAATAAATTTTTAAATGAAATAGAAATATTGATACATCAAATAGATAATAATTTAAATACTTCTATTTCATATTTATATTTTTGTTTGAAAGAAATATTATAATAATTTTAATTAGATTCAGAAATATTGTTAAGATTATTAAAACTATCAAATTTTGCTAATCTAGCTTTTAATCTTATGTTCCACTCACTGGGTGGAGAAGCATCTTGTGGATCAAATATCTGAGATGTTACCATAACGGCTTCATCCTCAGTAAATTTATTTAAATTTTCCTTACTAATATTAATATAGATAGGAATACTTTTTGAAAGAGGTTTTCTTTCTAAAGGAACAGTGACAATTTGAGTGAGCGAAGACATTTTATTATATTAAGAGAAAACAAAATAATTGAAATAGAATATTTAAAGAAAATACAATAAAATAAAATATGACAGATGTAGATTTAGCTTGGGAGGAATTTTTAGATACAACAATGGATTTTGATTATAAGAATGAAGATAATGAAAGTAGTAGATTTAATCCAAATGAAATTCCTAAAGCAACGGATATTTATATTTCAACAAAGACAATAATTGGATATGTAAATACTTCATTAAATTTATATGATATATTTTGGCAAATTCCAATATTATTTTATCATGAACCTAAAGAAGGAATTATTAAAAAACAAATAAAATTAAATTCTACATCAAAAGAACAATTAGAAAAAAATCAAGAAAATTATAAGAATTTAGAATATTATGAAGAACAAATAATAAATCATATAGAAAATCCAACAGGTAGAATAAAATATAAAGATACAAGAAAGATAAGTATAGGGACAAGTAAAAAAGATATATTAAGTTATAGATCTAGAAAGAAAGGAGCATTTTATAATTGTTTTGTAGTTATCTTAAGAATAAAAGATGAGAATATTTTTAAAGAAATACATATAAAAGTATTTAATACAGGAAAATTAGAGATACCAGGTATTCAAAGGGATCATTTATTGGAAAAAAGTCTAGGAATATTAATAAATATTCTTCAAGATATTACAAAAAATAAAGAATTAAAATATATAAAAGAGTCGGAGAATACAGTATTAATAAATTCAAATTTCAATTGTGGATATTTTATAGATAGAGAGAAGTTATTTAATATTTTAAGATTTAATTATGGTATAAATAGTTGTTATGATCCATGTTCATATCCAGGTATACAATGTGAATTTTATTATGATAAAACTAAAGAATATAATTCAGGTAAACAAGAAAGTAAAAAAGAAAAAAAATTAGAAAAGAATCCTAATATATTAAGAATATCTTTTATGATATTTAGAACAGGGAGTTGTTTAATAGTAGGAAAATGTAATGAACAGATATTATTATATATATATAATTTTATAAAGGATTTATTAATTAAAGAATTTTCAAATATAGCTACATCAATTTTGACAGTAAAACCAATAGAAAAAAATAAAAAGTTAAAGAAAAAAATAATTTATTTGGAAAAAAGTTAGGAACTTTCAATTAAAAGATCAATAAATTTTTTAGGAGTTTTTGTAATTAGATCTTTAATATTATAAGTATTAATATTTTTTAAAGTATTATCTGAAATTTTATATTTTTTTAATTTGTTTATTAAGGGAGTTAAATAAATCTCAATTTTATCTAAAATATCATCTTCATTTTTTAAATAAATAATTAAATGACTAATAAAAAGGTCAATAAATGAAATAACTAATTTAGTATAATTTAAATTAGATTCTTGATAAAAAGTTTTAATAGAAAACAAATTTACTATTGAAGTTAATATATTAATTTTTATGAATTTTTGTTTATTAATTACTTCTTTAAATTCTTTTAAATTATCAATTTCTGATTTTTCATCAATATTAAAGATTTTTAATAAAATAGAGAAGAATATATTAACAATATCAAGTTTATTTTTTTCTTTACAAATATAATCTTTTCTTACCGTATTATCTAAATCATAAATTGTTTTTTTATAAACAAATAAAGAAGCATCTTTACCTGTCAATTGTAAAAAACTATGATTTTGATTATCAATTTGAGAAACAAATTCTATGTACATATAATAACTTTTTTCACAAAAAAAATTAGTAATAGTTAAATTTCTAGTATACATTAAAATAAATATAAAAACATTATTTACTGTTTTAATTCCATTATTTAATAAATATTTATAATAAAATTCATTATTTATTTTTATATTTTCTAAAAAAAGACTTATATAGTCATCTATCAAATGTATATATCTTTGTAATATTAAATCTATTGTTTCTTCTAATGTATCTTTATATATATTTTGATTCTGTAATGATGTATTAATTATAGATTCTGGCAAATCTGTCATTATTGTCATATTAATATAATTTTCAATTATATAATTATTTTTATTATATTATTTATTTAATTATATTATTTAAATAAATAAGTATTTAAAGTTTTTTAAGTAGAAGGGTATATAATGACTGAACAAGAAAATAGTGCTTATAAACTTCCTAATAGTCAATTATGGGAGCATGTGGCTAAAATTGCTATAGTTGAAGATAAACCTATTATGATGGATTATTGGGTTGATTCTCTTGATAAAAAAGCATTAATTGGTGTTAGAGATGGAGGAGAAAAATTATTAGTTAAAAATGCTGAAGAATACACAAGTCCTATTGCAAAGATTTATAAAGTACAAGATACTTACATTATTTGTACAGAAAATTCTATTTATCTAGCTCATTCAGATATTCCTACAAAAAAAATAACCTAAATATTTATTTTATTTAGTAATATTCTAGTATTTTTACATGATCTAAATACTAACCATGTTAAAATTATTGTACCAATAAAAAGACATCTACCACTATAAACGTAATCATAATCAAATAAAATAATTAATTTTTAAATTTAATAAAAAAATTAATTATCTTCTAATGCATATCTTTCTGTATATAATACTGCATTCATATCATGTTTAATTTTATTATTTTTATATAAATCTGCTATCTCTGGCATTAAAGGATCATCTGGATTAGGATCATCCATTAAACTACAAATACTTAATAATATTTTACTTATAGTAAGGGCTGGACTCCATTGATCTTTTAAAATATCTAAACATATTCCTCCACTATTATTTATATTACAATGATATATTTTTGTTACAAATCTTATTTTAGGTGGATGAAATGGATAATCCTCCGGAAAATTTATTAATAGTTTGAATATACCACCTTTATATGGACTATTTTCTGGACCTATAATACTTGCTGACCAATTATAAATATTTTCATCTAAAATTCCAGCTGAACAATGATATGGAGGATTTTCAGTTATATCTTTTAATTCTTTTTGAATTCTTTTTAATGTGCTCATAAATTATTTAATTAAATATTTTTAAATAATTTATTAAAAAATTATAAAATCTCTCTTAATTTCCATTTTTGATTTACAGTGATGGTATCTGGCATTCTTATATTAAATTCTATAATTAAATTTCCTATATAATTACTTCTCTTCATTCCTAAATTACTGATTTTTTTTATTTCATTATTATTAATTACCATTTCTCCATCATTTTTTATTAAATATTTTTTTTGATTTAAATGTAAAATTTCAAAATTAACACCACATAATGCTTCTTTTAAAGAAATCTCTTTTTTATAAATTAAATCCATTCCATTTCTTATAAAAAAATTATTTTTTTGAACTTTGATAAATACTTTTATATCACCTATTATTATATTATTATAATTATTTCCCTTTTCTTTTATTAATATAACTTCATTATTATCTATTCCTTCTGGAATTGTTACATAAATTGTTTCTACCTCTTCTTTTTCTTGTCCCCAAAAAAAAATTTTTTTTTTAACTGAAATTGGCTTTAAACAACCCAAATATGCTTCTTCTAATTTAATTTCTAAATCTACTCTAATTGTTTCTGCCTTAAATTCTTCACTATATTCTTGAATTTTGTTATTTTTGTCATTTTTTGGCATATCATTTTCTATAATCTTTTCTTTATTAATAGATTTATCATAAATTATTTTTTTTTTACAATCACCTAATATATCATAAGCTTCAACTATTTTTAAATATTTATCTTTTATTATTGGATCTTTATCCTTATCTGGGTGAAATTTTAATGATAATTGTCTAAAAGATTGTTTAATTTGTTGATCACTAGCATCTATTTTTAAGTTTAAAATATCATATAAATTTTCTGAAAAATTATTTAACATATTAACTAATAAAAACAAAAACTTAAATACTTATTAACGAATTAAAATAATGAATGACTCTTTAATATTTAAATATTCACCAACAATTATAAAAGATTTGGAAATTAATGAGAGTACCAAACAATTATTAAATACATTTATTGAAATGGATAATTTAAATATATTATTTTTAGGTGATTCTGGTTCTGGTAAATCTAGTTTAATAAAGGTGATAATTAATGAATATTATAAAGACTGTCCACCTAATCTATTAAATAATAATATTTTAACGATAAATAGTCTCAAAGAACAAGGAATTTCTTATTATAGATCTGAAGTTAAGACATTTTGTCAAACCACATCAAGAATTCCTAATAAAAAAAAATTTTTAATTTTAGATGACATTGATATAATTAATGAACAAAGTCAACAAGTTTTTAGAAATTGTATTGATAAATTTAGTAATAATGTAAATTTTTTAGCATCATGTATAAATCCTCAAAAAGTAATAGATAGTTTACAATCTAGAATAAATATTATAAAACTAACTCAATTCTCTGAAATACAATTGGAAAATATTTTAAATAATATATCAAAAAATGAAAATATAGAATTAGATAAAGAATCTAAAAAATTTATTATATCTATATCTAATCATTCTATTAGAATATTAATCAATTATTTAGAAAAATTTAAATTACTTAAACAAAATGTAAATCTAGATTTAGCTCATAAAGTTTGTACTAATATTTTATTTATAAATTTTGATAATTTTACAGATTTGTGCAAAATAAATGATTTAAATAATGCAATAAAAATCATTTTAAATATCTATAATGAAGGATTTTCTGTAATGGATATTTTAGATAATTATTACTTATATATAAAACTTACTAATAAAATTGATGAAACACAAAAATTTGAAATTATAAAAATAGTTTGTAGATATATAACTATATTTCATATTATACATGAAGATGAAATAGAATTATCACTATTTACTAATAATATTATATCTATATTATTTAATAAGGATGAGTCAAATATTTAAATCCATTCCTCCAATTAATATTTTATTTAATTTATTAGAAAAAATTTGTAAACCTGATAGTAAATATTATATTATTGATAAATCTGTATTTAAATTGGGTATTTATAATAATTCTATTCAAGAATTTATTAATATATTAATACCTTTTTATCATAAATCTAAAAAATTTTATCTTGAAAGAAAGGTGGATTATAAAAAATTTTTAACTATTGTACGTCAAATATGTAATTCTAATGATATTCCTTTTAATTATCATAATCATTTTGATAAATCAACCTATGATATTGTATATAAAATTTTTAAAACTTCTTAATCTTTATCTTTATGTTCTTTAAATAGTCAAAATTCTTTTGGAAGTTTGGTTGATATTTTATCTATTGAGGTTTAAAATATTGTATTTTTGAACCAGGACCTTTTAAAGGAACAATCATTCCACCACCCCATCCTACAAGAAAAAACATAAAATGATATATAAAATATGTAATAACAAAAGTTAAAATAAATGAAAAAACTAATCTTAATATAGAATTTTCACTTCTTAATTCTGCTTCCAGGCCAAATGTTTCTCCTATCCATTGTCTTATACCATATCTATCTTTATCAAAACTTAAACGAATATGAACAGCTAATGAAGCTATTAACGATCCTACTAAAGCATATAATAAAAAAGCCTTGAAATAGTTAGTAGATGTGTATTTAAATAGTGACATAATTAATATATAATAATAAAAAATTATTGTCCTATTAAAAGATATTTACTTAATTGACAATCGCTATTTAATACTTGATTAATATCTAAATAAACATACCAATTATAATGGGTTCTTTTTAGTAGTTCTTCCTTATCTATATAAACTCCTATTCTTTCTTCACATAAATCTATAAATGTTGATCCTAATAATCTATCTATATTTACTTCTTGTCCGATATTATCTTTAGTACCTAATAAATGTGGAGGTATTACTATCAAATTATTTGAATTAGCTATAAACCATTTGTTTGTATCATTATTAAAAGGTATACTATCTGTAAAATTATTACTATAAATTTTTTCTAAATATTTAACATATTCTAACATTTTAGGACTACCAGCTAAACAACCCATAAATTTATGACTTGGTGTATATTTAATATTATCATTAGAATTATTATTTAACTCCCCAACTAAAATTTCATCTTCAGTTAAATTATCATATAAACCTTTAATTGATTTATTTGCTATAAATGAAATTGGAATTGTAATTCCTCCAAAATTGTATAATAATTGAGCTATTCCTAGATTTCTTAATCTTTCTCTTAAAGGATCACTAGAAAAAGCTAAATTCATAGGCATATAAGGTAATAATTTTTCAAAACTATTATCATTAATTAAACATATATGAAAATCATCACCATATTTATCAATTATTGTTCTTAATGTTAAATATAAATAATCTTGATTTAAATTTAAAGTATTTCTAGAGTAAAAACTTTCCCATTTTCTTGCATTCCAATCATATGATACATGAATCCATAAAAAAGGTTTTTTGATCTTACCTAAAGATTTTTTATCCCCAATAAAATATTTTTGAACTAATTCATATCCATTTATTTGTTCTTTATCTTTATTTTTTTCTTCCCATCTATTGTATAAAAATCCTACAAATAATATTATTAATATAGAATATATAGCTTTTTCACTAATCATATATATAATAAAAATATTATTTATTATATATTTATTACTATCTAAGTTGTCTCATTATTCTCAGTGATTCTTCATTTCTTTGTCTCATCATTTCATCCTCTCTCATTAATCTAAATGCTCTTTCTGCATTATTTTTGTTATCTTTACTATTATTCATAGCTAATAATTCTTTAGCTTGTTGCATACTCGGTAATATTAATTTCTCATCTCTTTCTTCTTTTAATTTTGAAACACTTTTATGTTCAATACTATTTAAATCATTTGATGTAATAGGTATAATACTCTCTTGATGAGCACTTTTAATATCTTCAAAAGCTAAACTACTAAATATGTCACTAGAATAACTATCAGGTCTTTCTCGTAATAAATTATAACCATTACTTTGTATTTCTTGAACTTCTTTATATTTTGTTAATGCTTGAATTTTATTCTTTTTAGCCTCTAATTTTTTTTCTTGTTCTTCTCTTGTTAATCCTATAAAATCTTCTAGATCTTCATCCGATTTTAACCATTTATCATATCCTGAAGAAGTATATTCATCTTCTAATCTAGTTTTTTCAAATAATTCATTAAACCATTTGTTAAAATCTTTTTTAACTGTTTCACTTTCTAATGCTTTTTTTATTATATGTTCATTCTTATTATCTAAGGTTGTATATTTACTATGATCTTTTGAATTTGTTTGTCTAAATTGATAAATCCCATAAATAATTTTGTAAGCTTTTGAAAAAAAATGAAAATATTTTGGATCTAATTTAGATTTATCTGGATGAGTTTGTAAAACAATTTTTTTAGCATCTCTCATATCTTTCTCCGTAAAATTCTCAGAAATTGAAAATAATTTTAATATATCCTTTAAATTATAATTATCTATATTTAAATCTAAATTTTCCATCTATATAATTTTAAAATACTATTATATATATGAAAAAAACAAAAAATAAAAAAAATAGATTTTCCAAAAAAAATGAAAGTTTAATCTCTCAAAAAAAAAATAATAACAGAAAAACTAGAATGAAAAAAAATAAAGTTAAAAGTAGAAAAAGAGCCAGAGGTTTGTCTCAAGATCAACAAAATTTACTTTTAGATAATTTAAGATTTTTAAGTTATAATCATCAACCTCTATCTTCTATTCTAGATTCTATTTCTTTATTTGATTTGCATTCTATAATTAAAAATTTAACTTACCAAATTGATCATAATTATATTTTACCTGAATATATACAATTTAATAAAGATTTACTGGATACATTAAATTTTATTGCTTTACAAAAAAAATCCAAAATTGATTTCTCACCAAAAATACCTTCTTTAACAAAAAAAAATTCACCAGATAAAAGAATTAAATATAATTCTCCTAATATTACCTACTCCCAACATGCTCTTGAACAAATGGCTTTACCAAAACGACAAATTTCTTTTGGAACTATTGAAAATATTATTAAAAATAATAAATATGAATTAACAGATCAAGATAAAAGACGAATTTATCTATCTAGAGGTGATGATCCTAATAATTGGCTAAAAATAATTACTAGTAATAATGATAATCCTCATGTTATAACTGCTATTAGAAATGATCCTATTGATAACCTATTCACCTTTGGTGCATTAAAAGTTATTGAAAAAAATAATTTAGATAAACAAGATATATTAAATTTAGTTAAAAAAGGTAAACCAACTGAATTTGAAAATGAAAAATTAAAATTTGTATCTAAAAAACTATCTGTAATTACTGATAAAAATAGGTATAAAATTTTATCAATTAGAATTAATAGTTAGTTTTTAATAGAATTTAACTGATCATTTGCTAAACCATTTTTAGCATATTTATGACATCTAATAAAAAAGTTAATCATAGATTGTTTATCAGCACCTGTATGTGAATCATTTGGAATAAACCATTCTGATTCATCATATCTTTTAGAAGAAAAAGCTAAAAAAGCAGGTATTCCATTAACTTGTTTTTTTTGTTTTAAAGCTCCATATAATTCCATATATTCATCAACATCTATTTCAACAAAAGTTACATTATCTCCCATTTGATTAACTAATTTTAAACAATCATCTTTAATAGTTCTACAAGGACCGCACCAAGTAGCCGTAAATTTTATAATTAATATTTCACAATTAGGTTTTTTTTGAAAATTAATTACCCCAGCTTTTGTCATGCACTCTTCTCCTCCAAATTTGACCATATTATAAATATATAATTTATTATTAAATTAAATATTTATCTTAAAATTATCCTAAAAGTAATTTTTCTAATTCCGAAACACAAATAGTTTCATATTTAACATGACTTTCCCAAAAATATTTACAGAAACTCCACTCAAATTCATAATCCAATTTATAATATTCATTTAAATTTTTTAATAATTTATCTCTAACTAAATCAGGTAGTAAAATCAAACTATCTCTTGGTAAAACATAAGCTAATTGAATTTGCCAATTAATAGGATTTTTAGGTTTTTTATCTAAGAAATTACTTTCAAAAAATGGGATAAATTCTAATAAATCTTGAAAAAGAGGAGGATAATGATATTCATATTTAAATCTCCAATCTAAACAATCACTATTATAATAATAAAAATTCCATTCTAAAATTTTTAAATAATTTATACATATGTCTTTTTTTCTCTCATAATCATTTTCAATATCAAAGAGAGTTATATAATATCTATATTGCCACTCTTTTTCATATGGATTAATAAAATATTCTTTTTTTCTATTTAATAAAGGAGAATTATTTAATTCTTCTTCTTGATTTAAAAGATTATTATTATATTTATTTTTAATAGAATTTTCCCATTTTTTTCTAATTTTATATTCTTCTTTAAATAAATTTTCTTCAATTGAAGAGAGAATTTCTACTATTTTTCTGAGAGATTTCCAATTTATACTATTATTATTTATTAAATAATCTTTTCCATTTTCATTTACTTTATTATAAATATTTAATAAAATATCTATTCCATTTGTTCGTATATTTAAAGATGGAAAATGTGGCATAAAATCATTACCTAATAAGAAACATAAAAATACATAATCTTTTATTAATTTATTTTTAGTTATATCAGATATATTATCTTTATTAATCATATCTTGAGCTAATTTTATTGCAAATAAAGGAATATCTATTATATAATTTTCATTTTCTATTAATGATGATTCTAGATTTTTAATGAAATAAGGTGTCTCTCTAAATAGATATAAATTATTACAATACTCTAAATGATTTAAAGTTAACATAATAAGATCAGCATCTAATCCATAAATTACTGTAGTCTCTTTTTTATGTTTTTCTGCATTATTTCTAATAAATTCAAAAATTTTATGTTCACCTTCTCCTTCTTCTTTACTTGTACTTAAAATTATATTATTTTCTTTAAATTTTTCTTTAAGTTCAAGATCTAAATTGTTCATAAAATTAGTACCTGGAGTAATTGAACATGTATTAAAGTTATTTGTAATTGATGAACTATTAATTTGATTTAAATACCAAGATTTATATCTTCTATCTTTTTGTTGATTTAATTTGGCAACTGGAGCAATTCCATCAAAGGCAATTAATATATTCTTATTAGGTTTAATTAAATCTATATAATATTTAATTTTTTCACATGTTAATTTAATTAATTCTTTTTCTAAATTATTATTATTTGTATTATTTAATTTTGATAATGAATCATAGATAATTCCATTACAATCTAGATACAAATTATCAAAATTAAAAGAAGAATTTGAAAATTTTTTTAAAATATCATTATGTTTCTTAACAATATAAGAAAAGTAAGATGGAATACCCATAATATATAGTTTATTAATTTCTATTTATATCTATTAATAAATATTTTTTTTAGTAAAAATAATTAAAAATTAAAATATAAATATATTAGATGATGCAAAAAAAATCTAAAAATATGGATTGTAATATCAAATTTATAACTGAAAAGATAGCTTATTTTCAAGATATTATTCAAAATACAATTATTTCATCCCAAAAATATAAGGTTTTAGATATTTTATCAGCTAATGAAATTAATGTTTGCATTCAAAATTTAGAAATTTTATTTGATTCTTTAAATTCTATTTCTAATAAATTAAATCAATTTATTAATGAGGGAATTCAACCTAATATAGATGAAATAGTTAATAGTTTACAACAAATTAATAATGAATTATCTGGAATTATTAAAAATAATGGTACAAATAATTTAGATGATTTAATTAAAATATGTTTAGGGAAAGATTTTGAAAAAAAATTTTGTATTACTAGCGATTTAAAAGATAAATATGGATTATTAACAAAATATATGCATCCTATTGGATATAAGGTAATTCCATGGAAATCTCAAGATAAGACTAAAAATGAAGGAAAAGATATTATATTACAAAAAAATAAAATTATTGAAGATTGTGCTATAGTTGATCATGCTAAAAGTTTTGATTGTTTTGATTTAGCTAGAACTAAACGAAATTTTCAAATAAGAGTTTATGGAATAAAATTAGCAATTCAAGATGCAGCTCAAAAACAAACTTTAATTATATCTGGAGTTGTAGATGATATACTATTAGATTGTATTAATAATAATTATTTATCTAAAAGTTTAAAAAAAATAGAAGAAGAAAGACCAAATGATAAGGATTTTCAAGAATTATCTTGGAATAAATTTTTAGAATCTTTATCTCTTAAACAATTATTTATTTATGATAATAATGAGATATATGAAAAATATCTAGGATATATTAACCAAACTCATTTTATTAAAAGAAAAACTATTAATCAAACTATCAAAGACTTTTTAGGATCAGAACTTTATATGCAAAGAACAATATTAATACAATTACTTATAAAATCTTATGAACCTGATTTTCAGTATCTTGCATATTTATTATATGATTTATTGTCAAATGATAATAATAATAATGTTGATACACAAGAACAAACCTTATTATTTGATAGTTTTCCTTGGACTGTTAAAAAGTATTTTAGAGATTGTATGAAACAGACAATTGAATATACACAAAATTTATCTAATTTTGATAATAATAAAATTCCAATAGAACAACAAATTTGTTTATTAAAAACTACTGATAATGTTAAAGAAAAAGCTATGCAGAAATTAAAAGAAGTTAAATCAAAATCTGATGATTCTGGATCTAAAGCTAGACAATATTTAGATGGATTATTAAAAATTCCATTTGGAATATTTAAAGAAGAAAGTATATTAAATAGAATTAATAGTATAAAAGAAGAATTTCAACAAATTATTACATGTATTACTAAATTAAATATATTAGAATTAGAAAATAAGTCTGATTATAATAATTTGGAAATTATGTCTATTCTCTCACAACTTAAGAATAATTCTGACAATTTAATAAATAAAAAAATAAAAGAATATTGTTATGATCAAATAACATCAGTTAATAATCGTGCAGAATTAGTAAGTATCTCTAATATGATTAATAATTTAATTAAAAAATATGAAATAAAAAATTTTAAATTAACTTGTTCCAAAAAAAATATTAATGAAATTAAAAATCAAATTAAACATTTTTTAGATCTTTCTATTAATGATAATGATCTTTTGGATGATGTTATCAAGAATTTTATTAATGATAAAACATCTTTATTAACTTTAAATAATCTCTCACATTATACTAAAAAAATTGAAGATAAACAAGAAGAAATATCTAATTTTATGACTTCAATGACTCAAACTTTAGATGATGCTGTTTTTGGTCATTCTAAAGCTAAAAGACAAGTTGAAAGAATTATTGGTCAATGGATTAATGGAGAAAAAACTGGCTATTGTTTAGGTTTTGAAGGTCCACCCGGAGTTGGTAAATGCTTGGCAAAAGACATACCTATTATGCTCTCAAATGGTGAAATAAAAATGGTTCAAGATATAACTATGGAAGATAAATTAATGGGGGATGATAGCACACCACGAAATGTATTAGCATTAGGAAGTGGTGTAGAAAAAATGTATAAAATAGAGCAGATAAAGGGCGATGATTATATAGTAAATGAAAGTCATATCTTAAGTCTTAAAATGACTAAAGCAGGTAAGAAGGGAGATAAACATCAAATGATATTAGGAAGAAGATATTTTAAAAATGATATAGTTGATATTTGTATAAAAGATTATTTAACTTTACCAAAAGGTCAACAAGAATGTTTAAAAGGATATAAGGTAGGTATAGATTTTATAGAAAAAGAATTGGATTTAGACCCATATGCATTAGGATATTGGTTAGGAGACGGTGATTCTTCAACATTTAGAATAACTACAATTGAAAAAGAAATAGTAGATTATTTTAAAGAATATGCATTATCAAATGGTTTACAAGTAAGTCAAGGAAAAACTGAAAAAAGTAAAATAACATATCATTTAACAAGTGGATTTACTGGAGGTAGAAATGATAAAAATAAACTTTTAAATTATCTAAAAAATCATAAGTTAATAAATAATAAGCATATTCCAGAAATATATAAATGTAATTCCAGAGAGAATAGATTAAAAGTGTTAGCGGGTTTAATTGATAGTGATGGTTATTATAATAAAGTAAATAATTCATTAGAAATAACTCAAAAAAATAAGAAATTAGCAGATGATATTCTATTTTTAGTTCGCTCATTAGGATTTTGTGGAACAATGAAAGAATGTAGTAAATCTTGTATGTATAAAGGTGAAAAGAAATCAGGAGTATATCATAGAATTATAATAAGTGGTAGTGGTCGTGAAGAAATTCCAGTGTTATTAGAAAGAAAAAGACCAAAAGAACATAAACAGATAAAAGATGGATTAAATACTGGTATAAGAATTGTTCCTTTAGAAGAAGATAAATATTATGGATTTCAAATAGATGGTAATTCAAGATTTTTACTAGGAGATTTTACCGTAACACATAATACTAGTCTAGCAAAGAAAGGAATTGCTAATTGTTTAATTGATCAAAATGGAGAAAGTAGACCTTTTGCTTTTATAGCTATGGGTGGTTCTTCTAATGGCTCTACATTTGAAGGGCACAATTATACATATGTTGGATCTACATGGGGTAAAATAGTAGATATATTAATAGAAAAAAAATGTATGAATCCGATTATATTTATTGATGAATTAGATAAAGTAAGTAAAACTGAACACGGTAAAGAAATAATTGGAATCTTAACTCATTTAATTGATTCTACACAAAATGATAGTTTTCAAGATAAATATTTTAATGGAATAGATTTAGATTTATCAAAAGCATTATTTATTTTCTCTTATAATGATTATGAATTAATTGATAGAATTTTATTAGATAGAATACATAGAATTAAATTTGAACATTTAACAATAAATGATAAATTAGTTATAACAGAAAAATATATTTTACCTGAGATTTATAAAAAAATTGGCTTAGAAAATGTTATTAATTTTCCCAGTGATGTAATACAATTTATAATTAATCATTATACTTATGAATCAGGAGTAAGAAAGCTAAAAGAAATATTATTTGAGATTTTAGGAGAGATAAATTTATCTATATTAAAAGATGCAAAAATTTTTGATATTCCGTTAGAAATAACTATTGATCTTGTTAAAAAATATTTAGTGGAAAAACATGAAATTAATAAAGTTAAAATTAATGATAAATCTAAAGTTGCTATTATCAATGGTTTATGGGCTAATGCATTAGGTCAAGGAGGCATTTTACATATTGAATCTAATTATTTTCCTTCATCTACTTATTGTGAATTAAAATTAACTGGAATGCAAGGTGATGTAATGAAAGAAAGTATGACTGTCGCTAAAACCTTAGCTTTCTCTTTATTAACTCCTTCTCAATTAACAAAAATAAATGAAGAATTTGAAAAAGGTAAAAAACAAGGAATACATATACATGTTCCTGAAGGAGCTACTCCTAAAGACGGTCCTTCAGCTGGAACTGCTATTACAACTGTTATTTATAGTTTATTAACAAATAAAATTATTAAAAATGATATAGCTATAACGGGAGAGATTTGTTTACAAGGAAAAGTTACTGCAATAGGAGGATTAGATTTAAAAATATTAGGCGGATTAAATGCTGGTGTTAAAACATTTATATTTCCAAAGGAAAATGATAAAGATTATAAATTATTTATGGATAAATATGAAAAAACAAAAAATTTAGATGGAATTAATTTTATACAAGTTGAACATATTTCTGAAGTTTTAAAATTAGTTTTTGTCAAATAATAAATTTTCCATAATATATTATATGAATTACACTAAAATTCTTATGTTTTTTATTCTTGGATTATCTGTTTCTAATATAACAAAATTAATAGAATTTAAAAATGAAGAGTTAATAAATCAATGGGGAGGAGATCCTAGTTTAGTATCTTGGTGGAACTAGAAGTATAATATATTTATCTTTAATATATATATTATAATGGCTGTATTAGATGGAATGCAATTTACTTTAACTAATTTATTCCAATTTTTATCATTTATAAGTCCTTTTTTATTAGGATTCTTTTTAGTTTTAAGTTCTATATTTAATCAAGATCTTAAAGGATTTATTTATTTAGCTGGTGTATTAATTGCTACTATTATAAATATTTTATTATTAAACATAATTAGAAGTGAAAGTAAACCAAATAGATCACCTATTTGTGATTTAGTTAATTTTAATATATTTAATATAGGAGGGACTTTTGATAGTCCTAGTTTAAGTATTTCATTTATTACTTTTACAATGGTTTATTTACTGCTTCCAATGATTTATAATAAGCAGATGAATTGGATTGTTTTAGTATTTTTATTTTTATTATATTTTATAGATGCATTTACTAGTGTTATAAATGAATGTACACAAATACCAGGAATATTTGTAGGTACAATTACAGGAGTAATATTAGGTTCTTTATGGTATTCAATTATAAATGTAACAGGTAATACAAAATTATTATATTTTGATGAATTTGTAAGTAATAATGTAATATGTAGTAGACCTAGTAAACAAACCTTTAAATGTGCTGTATATAAAAATGGTGAATTAATTAAAAATAATATAGTTTAATTGTATGAAAAATGAAATTATATTAAATCATGTGAACCCATTTATAATTTAAAAACACCACTTTGTAATAAATTATTTAAATATTCATCTAGTTCTCTTTTTACACCTTGCATCGTAAAACTATTAATTAATAATTTATCATTATATGGTCTGTTATAAAATTTTTTTTGAAAATTTATAACTACATTTCTAGGGACAGCTCTTTTATAAATGGCTAAATAATCAAATTCAACTATTGGATTACCTATTTTATGATTTACAATATTATGAAATGACCAAAAAAAGTATTTTAAATGTTCTTTTGTTTTAATACTATCTAAATTAGCATTTTTCAGAGTTTCAGTAGCATGAGCAGCGCAATCAGGACAAGGTAAATTTTGACATATTAATAAGATTATTCTTTTAAGACTTGCATTATTATTTTCAATATAGTTATCTGATAATTTTTCTGCAAGAGTATGAAATAATAACCAGACAGCATTTCCCCAAATTTCGGTATTTGGCATAATATTATATAAAGATAATTTTTTTTATTATAGTATGGATTACGAAATAGAAAATAATTATGATTGGAAAAAATATTTATTAGAAGAAAATGAAATTATAGATAATTCTAATTGTTTAATTTCTGATTTACCATTATCTCTTGGTTTTATTACTTTACCTTGTAATCATTCTTTTAACTATTATTCTATTTTACAAGATGTTATAAAACAAAAAAAATATAATTACTTAGAGACAGTTAAATTGAAATATAATCAAATAAAATGTCCTTATTGCAGAATTGTTCATAATAATATTTTACCTTTTTATAAAATTAATCAAACTAAAAAAATATATGGTGTAAATACTCCAGAATCTGTAAGTTTCCAATTTCATCACTGTAAATATTGTTTTACCTCTGGTAAAAAAAAAGGAACTATTTGTTCAAAAAGTGCTATGATGACTGAATCAGGTCCATTTTGTAATCAACATTTAAATATTAGCAAAAAAATAGAAATAGATCCATTACTTAAATTAAAAGTATTAGAATTAAAAGAAATATTAAGGAAAAATGGTTGTAAAGTTGGCGGTAATAAAACTTTACTTATAGAGAGAATTAAAATGGAAAAAAATAATAAAAAAGAAAATTGGATAGAATAAT
>Ga0180434_10002447_pt1 | contig 24806 bp, 14 predicted proteins | sample SS_ome_7_FD_132453 | JGI IMG/M metagenome (GOLD analysis project Ga0180434, IMG submission 132453) | Hypersaline lake sediment archaeal communities from the Salton Sea, California, USA - SS_1_D_2 metaG | ecosystem: Environmental > Aquatic > Non-marine Saline and Alkaline > Hypersaline >... | reverse complement strand
CGCCAGCCGCCGGGTGACTACGGCGGCCGGGTGAGCCTGACGGCCATGCTCATGCCGTGACAGACGCCTCCGTTTCGCGTATACTTCCTTCGTTCCGGCCGGGGCCGAGGCAGGCGCCGGGCGGGACACTCCCGGCATCAGGCAGCGGGCGGCACGGCCGCCCGCGGTGTCGGGTACCTTCGCGCAGACCGGCGGAGGTGCCCGGCATCTTCCGAATGCGCCCGCGGCGTGCGCGAAGGAGACGACGGGTGAGCGAAGCCGAAACGCAGACCGGCGCGGACGGCGAGGTGCAGGACGAGGCCCAGGGACTGCCTGCCCGGCTCGTCTCGCTGGCGGCAGCGCGGGCGCTCGGCGACCTCGAGGCCGCCTGGATGGAGGCCGTCGAGGAAGACGCCCTCGACGCCGAGGCCGCCTGCGCTGTCCTACGTGCCCTGGCCGAGCAGGAGGCGCCCAAGGCGCTCGAGTCGCTTCTCTGGATGGCGATGGAGACGTGGGGCGAGCGCGGGCAGGCCGACCAGGCCCGGGCCGTCGTCCGCGACACGGCCGATCGGCTGCCGGCCAGCGGTCTGCTGCGCGAGGCCGCCGCCGCGACGTACCGCCGGGCCGCGGCCGGCGCGGCCGGTCTCGACACGCTGCTCGCCATGACGCTCGGCCGCGACGACCTGCCGCTGGGCACTGCCGTCGAGCGGCTCGAAACGCTGCTCGACCTTGCGCCGGGCACATTCGTTGTGGATCCTCGGCGGCGGCATCCGGGGTGCGTCGTCGGCGTCGACACGGAGCGGAAGGTGCTGAAGGTTTCGTTCGGCGAAAGCGAGCGCGGGTACGATGCCGAGAGCGTCACCCACCTGGAGCCGGGCGACGAGGACGATTACCGGGCGCTGGTGGCGTTCGCGCCCGATCGGCTGCGCGAGATGGCCGACGCCGCGCCGGCGCACCTGGCGCGCGTCGTCCTTCGGGCGCACGGGCCTCGGCTGAAGTTCCGCGAGTTCAAGGCGGTCCTCGAGCCGGCCGTCGCGTCGAAGGACTGGACGAAGTGGTGGGCCGGGGCGCGCGACGCCGTCAAGCGGTCACCGCACATCGAGATGAGCGACTCGGCCCAGCCGGCGCTCGCGCTTCGGGCCCAGCCGGTGGCGTTCGAGACGGAGCGCGAACACGCTTTCCTGGAGGCCGAGGGCGAGGATCGGCTGGCCCTCGTGCTGACGTATCTCGATGAGACGGGCCACGACCCGGAGGCCGAGGCGGCGCTGCTGGCCGACTTCGCCGAGGCCTTGGCCGAGACCGTGGCCGGCACGGGTCCCGCCCCCGAGCGCCTGGGCGCCCTGGCCGTCCTGGCCGAGATACGCCGCCGCCATCCGGAGACCGTTTCCGAACCCGCGGCGGGCGTCGCCGACGTGGTCCCGCCGGAGCGCCTGCCGGCGGCGGTGGCGGCCCTGGCGGACACGTCGGTGGTCGGCTGCGCGCTCGCGCTGGTGCGCCGCGCGCTGCCGGAGGCCTGGCCGGCCGTGTTCGCCGAGGCTCTGGCGGCCAGCCGGCTGCCGGCGGCGTGCGAGCAGATGGCCGCCGCCTTGAACGAAGCGGGGCACGGCGACCGGCTCCGCGAGGCCGCCGAGGCGATCCTCCACCGGCCCGACGACGCGCCCGCGGCCGCGTACTGGCTGTGGTCGGCCGTCACGGCGGGCCGGTACGGCGACGCCCTGGCGGGCATCGACCCGGTGGTGCTGACGATCCGGTTCCTGCTGGCCGTGGACCACCTGGGCCGCGACGCCCGCGACGACCGGTCGCTCCGGCCGGTGGTGGCCGAGATCCGAAGCGCGCTCGACCCGCGCAGCAACCCGGCCGTGGAGCGCGTGCTGGAGGCGTCCGACGATGCCCAGGCCCGCGACATCCGGGCCGGCATCGACCGCAACACCGTCCTGACCGACGCGCTGCGGTCGCGGCTGCTGGACCTGGTGCGCCGGACGCATCCCGAACACTTCGTCGCGCGGACGGTCGAGCCGTGGGAACAGGACGACGTCATCTACACCAGCGAGCGGGCCCTGCGCCGGCAGGAAGAGGTGTACGGCGAACTGGTGACGACGAAGATGATGGCGAACGCCCAGGCCATCGGCGACGCCGCCGCCCGCGGCGACCTGAGCGAGAACGCCGAGTTCACCGCCGCCCTCGAGGAGCAGCAGCGCCTCTCCGAGCGGGCCGAACGGCTCCAGGCCGACATCGCCCGGGCCCGCATCATCTCGCCCGGCATGGCCGCCGGAGAGACCGTCACGGTCGGCTCGAGGGTCCGGGCCCGCGACTCCGAGACCGGCGACGAGGAAACGTTCACCTTCCTGGGCCCGTGGGACACCGACGTCGAGCGACGCATCTTCTACTACCGGGCGCCGCTGGCCCTGGCGTTCATGGGCAAGGCCGTGGGCGAGACGGCGGTCTTCGGCGAGGGCGACAAGCGGCGGTCGTGGCAGATTCTCGAAATCTCGTCCGGTCTTTGACGTGCCGCTGTGCCCGCAGCCCGCGAGGCGACGCGGTCCGGCACGGCCCAGGGAGCCGTAACGTGAAACCGTTCTGCATGGCCGCGATGCTTCTCGCGTCCGGCCTGGCGCTGGCTGGCGGGTGCAGCGGCCCGTCGCCCGATGCGGGAGAGGAGGACGGCGGCCGGGCCGGGTCCGAAGGCGGCGTGCTGGTCTTCGGCGCGGCAAGCACCACCCAGGCGCTCGGCGAGGCCTGCGCGGCATTCGAGACGAAGGAGGGCGGGCGGGTCGCGACGAGTTTTGCATCGTCGTCGGCGCTGGCGCAGCAGATCATCCACGGGGCACGGGCCGACCTGTTTCTGTCGGCCAACGTCGCGTGGGCCGATGCGGTCGAGAAGAAGGGCCTGGTGGCCGAGCGTGTCGACCTTCTGGGAAACCGGCTGGTGCTGATCGCGCCGGCCGGGTCCGCGCTGGCGGCCAAGACGATGGACGACCTGCCTTCGGCACCCATCCGTCGGCTGGCGCTGGGCGACCCGGCGTCGGTGCCGGCCGGCATCTACGCCCGGCAGTCCCTCGAGAACCTGGGCCTGTGGAAGGTGCTGGCGCCGAAGGTCGTGGCCGCCGCCGATGTCCGCCAGGCGCTCGTTTACGTGGAGCAGGGCGCGGCCGAGGCGGGCATCGTGTACGCCACCGACGCCGCCATCACGGACCGCGTCCGCGTGGCGCTCACGATTCCCGAGACCGCGCATGATCCGATCGTCTACCCGCTTCTGCTGACGAAGTCCGCCGAGGGCAACCCCGCGGCGCGGCGGCTGTACGGGTATCTCCGGTCGGCGGCGGCGGTGTTCGAGACGTATGGATTTACGGTCCGCGCCGATCACGCGAAGGCGGCGCCATGAGTCCTCTGCCACTGGCATTTCTGACGGCCGGCGAGTGGTCGGCGCTGCGTCTCAGTTTGCAGGTGGCGGTGTGCGCGGCCACGGCGGGGCTGCCGGCGGCGGTGCTCATCGGGTACTGGCTGGCGCGGAGCCGGTTCCCGGCGAAGTGGCTGGTCGACGTGGCGGTCAACCTGCCGCTCGTGTTGCCGCCGGTCGTCACGGGATACCTGCTGCTGGTGCTTTTTTCGCCGGCCGGGCCGATCGGCGGCCTGCTGGAATCGTGGCTGGGCCTTCGGATCGTGTTCACGTGGCTGGGGGCGGCGCTGGCGGCGGGAGTGGTGAGTTTCCCGCTGATGGTCCGGGCGGTGCGGCTGGCGCTGGAGCAGACGGACCCGCGTCTGGAATCGGCGGCCCGCAGCCTTGGGGCCGGCCCCGTCGCCGCGTTCTTCACGGTTACGCTGCCGCTGGCCCGGCGCGGCCTGGTGGCGGGGTGGATGCTGGCGTTCGCGCGCAGCCTGGGCGAGTTCGGCGCCACGATCATGGTGGCGGGCAACATCGCGGGCCGGACCCGGACGCTGCCGCTCGCCATCTTCTCGCTGGCCAATCGGCCGGGCGGTGTCGATCGGGCCTGGCGGCTGGTCGCCCTGTCGATTGTGCTGGCGTGCGCGGCCCTGGCCGTGAGCGAAATCCTGGAGCGTCGCGGCCGGGCGAAGCAGGCCTGACGCGCCCGCGCGCGTCGCATGGCGGAATAGCGACATGTGCCTTCTGAGCATGCAGTGCCGACACCGGTACCCGGGCGGATTCGAACTGGACATCCGCCTGGACGTCGACGTGCGGTTCAGCGCGCTGTTCGGCCCCTCGGGCAGCGGCAAGACGACCATCCTGTCGATGATCGCCGGCCTGGTCCGGCCGCAGGCCGGCACCATCGCGGTGGCCGGCCAGACGCTCGTCGACACCGCCGCGGGCCGCTGCCTGCGTCCCGAAGAGCGCAGCGTGGGGTTCGTCTTCCAGGAATCGCTCCTGTTTCCGCACATGACGGTGAAGGCGAACCTGCGCTACGGCGAGCGGTGGCGCCGCCGCAAGAGGCGCTCCGTTTCCTTCGACCGCGTGGTCGAGGTGCTGGAGATCGGCCACCTGCTGGGCCGGTATCCGCACAACCTGTCGGGCGGCGAGCGGCAGCGGGTGGCGCTGGGGCGGGCACTCCTCAGCGGCCCCGAACTGCTGCTGATGGACGAGCCCCTGGCGGCGCTCGATGCCGCCCTGAAAGCCCGCGTCCTGGCGTACCTGGAACGCGTCGTCGCCGAGTGGGACGTGCCGACGCTCTTCGTCACGCACGCCCAGGCCGACGTCCGCCGGGCGGCCGACCAGGTCATTCTCGTCGACAAAGGGCGATTGCTCGCCAGCGGCCCGCCGGACGAGGTGCTGACGCGCCGCGAGCCGCTCAGTTGGACCGACGCCGCCGGGCCCGTCAACCTGCTGCGCATCGAGCGGCTGGAACCGTGCGGCGACGAAACGCACGTGCGCATCGGCGAGCAGGTCCTGCACCTGCCGGCGCGGCGGCCGGCCGGGGAGGCGCCGCATTTCGTCCAGTTCAGCCCGTCCGACGTGGTCCTCAGCCGCCGCGATATCCCGGACCTCAGTTGCCGGAACCACCTGGTGGGCCGCGTGCGGCAGGTGGTCCGGCTCGACGACTCGGTCTTCGTGGCGGTGGACGTGGGGCAGATTCTCTGGGCCGTCGTCACGCCCCAGTCGGCCAGCGACCTGGGCATCGAAAACGGCTGTGAAGTGACCTGCCTGATGAAGGTCCATGCATTGAAATTCGTCGGCTAGTGCGCCGCGCGGGCGTACTCGGCCATCGCCAGGAAGTTCTCGGGAGGCGTGTCGCGGACCACCTCGCACCCGGCCCCCACGACGTACGCCTCGCCCGCGTCGGCGTGGCACCGGGCGAGGGCCTCGCGGATGCCCTCGGGCGTGCCCTCGCGGACCGTGTGCACGGGGTCCAGGTTCCCGCAGAGGACTTGGCCGGGCCCCATGGCGGCCCGGGCCTCGGCCACGGGCACCATGAAATCCAGGTCGACCATCTCGCACCCGAGGCGTCCGACGGGCTCCAGGATGGCCCGCGTGTTCCCGCAGATGTGCAGCCGCACGCGTCCGCCCGCCTCGTGGACGCCGTCGAAGAGGCGCTTCTCGTACGGCCAGACGAATTCCTCGTACAGGTGCGGGCCGATGAGGCTGGCGGCCGCGTCGCCGCAGCCGATGAGGTCGCACCCGGCGGCGATCTGGGCCTTCGCGAAGTCCAGTTCCAGCGCGATGACGAACTCGAAGAGGTCCCGCACGAACGGCGGGTCGTCGAAGAAGTCGAGCATCAGCGCGTTCAGGCCCCGCAGGTCGGCCCCTTCGGCGCAGGGGCCCTCGATCCAGCCCTCGATGGCGTACGTGCCGCCCGCGCGCTCCTTCAGCGCAGCGGCGGCCTCGATGCGGTCGAGCATCCGGCTGCCGGGGGCGTGCGGGTCGGGCGCGGAAAGGCGGGCCAGGCGCGACTTGTCCCCGAGCAGCGTGTTGTCCTCCTGGACGGCGGGCGGCAGGTCGTCGAAGAACGAGATCGGGGCGCCCAGGTCGCACGCCTCGCGCGTCGGGTCCGAGATGCACGAGACGTAGTCCAGGCCGTACCGTTCGGCGGCGGCCAGTTGGCCCTCGACCAGCACGCCGTGGTCGGTCACGTAGTCGCGGTACGGCCGGCCCACGAGGTCGGCGGCGAGCATCATGGTGATGGCCATGACGGGCGGCCGGTCGACGGGTTCGCCGGCCAGTTTCGCCAGGACGCGCTGGCGCGGGGTCATGGTGCGGTCTCCGTCGGGGTCCGGTAGCGTCTGGCCGAGCCGTTCAGCGCCGCAGGGGAAGGATGCGGACGCGGGCCTTGTCCTCGTCCAGCACGATGAGCGCCCCCGCGTGTAACTCGGCTTCGTAGCGGGCCAGGGCCGTGGCGAGAAGGTGCTCCGCGGCCGCCGGCAGCACGTCCCGCGTTCGCATCTGGATGACGCTGGGACCTTCGGCCTGCGTCGCGGCAAGGATGGCGCCGAAATCCAGGTCGTGCGTCACCACCACGCAGCCGTTGCGGCGGGCCCACTCCATCAGGACGGCATCGGCAGCGCCGGGGTCGCCCACATCCGACCAGTGCGTGCATGCGTGGCCGTGCCGGCGAAGCACGGGGCACCACGCGGGAGAGAGGTTCATGTCCACGAGGAGGTTCATGCGGATTCCGGAAGGGATACGTCGATCTCCTCGGCCCGCCAGGCGGCGTAGGCGAGGGCCTCGCGCAGGTCCGCTTCTTCCAGGTACGGGTAGGCCTGGAGGATTTCCTCCTGCGTCCGGCCGGCGGCCAGCAGGCCCACGACGGTGCCCACCGTCACCCGCGTGTCACGGATGCACGGCTTGCCGCCCATGACCGCCGGGTCGAAGGTGATGCGATTGAGGTTCTTCATCGAAGCCTCCACGTCGAATCATACAGCGCCCCGCCGCGGCGGGCAAGCCAAGAGGTCGTGAACCCGGACGGGGCGGCTGCCGGTCCGGGCCGGCCTCGCGCCTATCCCCCGATGAGCCGGATGGCCACGTGATACGCCGTCACGATGGCCAGCATCACCGCCGCCGGCGGCGCCAGGCCCCGCAGGCTGTGCAGCAGGTTCACCCGGAAGTGCTCGTTCGTCACGATCAGGCACAGGTGCACGGGCGAGAGCATCATCCCCATGTAGCCGAAGCCGAACGCCAGCGTCACGGCGGCCAGCAGTTCGGCCGGCGGGGCGTCGGCGGCCACCAGGCTGACCACGATCGGGAAACTCGCCCCCACGAAGCCGATACAGATGCCGGTCGTCAGGCCCGCGATGAACGGCAGCAGCATGATCATGCCCAGCACCGGGATGCCCCAGCGGTCCATGTCGCCGCGCATCGCGTCGACCATCGACCCGCCGCCGGGCAGCGGCGCCTCGATCAGCGCCCCGTAGACCCGCAGGACGACCACCAGCAGAACCATCATCGCCGTCCGCCGCGAGAAGACGATCCCCCGCCACCGCCGCCACGCCAGCGGCCGCTGCCGCTGCTGGACCGCCACCGCCAGCACCAGGCCCAGGATCATCGGGGCGTACGTGTTCAGCGCCGGCAGGTCGGACCACCGCCGCCGGGCGGCCCACCATCCGCCTTCCACGACGGCGTACGTGCCGATGACCACCACGATGGGCAGGATGAGCCGCACCAGCCCCGGCCGCGGGGCGGCGTTGGCGCCGTCGGGGGCTTCCGGCGCGGGGCCGGACGCGCGCGGTATCCGCCGAAGCAGAAAGACGTATCCCGACGCCAGGCTGAAGAGCGTCAGCGGCACCTGGAGAAGCATGAATTGCCATATCTCCAATTTGGTGGTGCTGATGGCCAGCATCACGCCGGGGTACAGCGGCCACCAGTATTCCCAGATGTGGCGGAACCAGTAGTTGGTCTGGGCCTTCAGGAGGGGGCGGACCGCGCCGTCGGCGTCGGCCCGGTCGACCATCGGGGCCGAGAAGATGGCCCCGCCCGGCATGGGCAGCATGCCGATGACGGCCGGCAGAATGGCCATCGCGTGCCGCTTGCCCGCCCGGGCCCGGACGGCGTGCACGAGGTCGGTCATCACGCCCGCCGCCGCCATCTGGCCGCTCAGCCAGATCACCAGGAAGATCGCGCCCACCAGGCCCAGCGTGGTCGGGTCCGAGACGCGGCGCCAGGCGGCCTCGGCCATCGCCCCGGCCGGCGCGCCCGACCAGAGAGCCAGCACCGCCGTCCCCGCCAGGACGCTCGCCAGCAGGTTCCGCGCCAGGCGGTTCACCGCCAGGATAAGCGCCAGCGAGCCCAGGACCTTCGCCAGCGTCGGCACGTTCAAGAGGGCATCGATCATCCGTCTGCGGCTCCGGGACAGGCGTAGCGGGGGAGTGTACGCCCCCTGCCGCGCAAGGGCAAGGACGAAGGGCGCCAAGGGGAGAGGGGCCATGTGAACTGCCAACCGGGAATCGCGCCCGCTGGGCCCCGCGCCGATGGTACAATCTCCCCGCCGCCGTAGCCGCCCGTTGGAGCCGCGCCGTTCGAGCCGCGGCCGTGAGGTCGCGGGTACGTGCGGAGGGCGCGCTGACGACCGCTTGGGAGGGCATCGACATGGCGTCATCCTGCATGACCCGCCGGGCGTTTCTGCGGACCGTGGGCCTGGGCCTCGGGGCCGCGGCCGTCGGGTCGGGCTGCGCGCCCGTGGAGCAGCGCGACGAGGCCGCCGGCGCACCCGCCGGCGCAGAAAGCGGCGCCCGCGCGCCGGGCAGCGCCGCGGACGAGGCCGCTGCCGGGAAGCAGGCCAAGCCGGCCGGCGCGGGGCTTCGCCGCGGCCGGCACAACGTTCTCCTCATCTGCGTGGACGACCTCCGGCCGCAACTCGGCTGTTTCGGCTGCGACTTCATGGTCACGCCGAACATCGACCGCCTGGCCGACGAGGGCCGCCTGTTCACCCATCACTACGTCCAGTCGGCGGTGTGCGGGCCGTCGCGGTGCTCGATGCTCACGGGCCAGCCGCAGCATTCGTGGGACTGCTGGAAGAAGGCGCGAAGCCTGAAGGCCGAGCCCGAGCGGCCGGTCTCGGTGGCCCACCTCTTTCGCCGGGCGGGGTACCGGACGGTCTGCATCGGCAAGGTCAGCCATCAGCCGGGCGGCGTCATGGACCCGGAGCAGACCGTCCACCAGGTGCCGTTCAGTTGGGACAAGGCGTTCGCGCCGGTCGGCCCGTGGCGGACGCCGTGGCGGGCGTTCTTCTCGTACGCCGGCGGCAAGGCGTACAACAAGGTCATCCGCATGGAGAAGGACGAGCCCCGCCTGCCGTACGAGTGCACCGACGTGCCCGACACGGGCTACGCCGACGGCCTGAACGCCGAGGCGGCGGTGGCGGAACTGCGGTCGCTGGCCGAGGGCGACGCCCCGTTCTTCCTGGCGGTCGGCTTCTACAAGCCGCACCTGCCGTTCAACGCTCCGAAGAAGCATTGGGATCTCTATAATCCGGATACGATTGCCCTGGCCGAGAACGCCTTTCCGCCGAAGCACGTCGACGCGGCTGTCAGCCTGCATCGGAGTTTCGAACTCACGACGCACTACGACTGGCCGGCGGGCGAGGGCAACGTCCCGGAGGAGAAGGCCCGCCTGCTCCGCCACGCCTACTACGCGTGCACGAGCTACGTGGACGCCCAGATCGGCACGGTGCTGGACGAGGCCCGCCGCCTCGGTCTCATGGACCGGACGGTCGTGTGCCTGTGGTCGGACCACGGCTGGCACCTGGGCGAGCACGGCATGTGGGGCAAGCAGACCAACTTCGAGGTGGCTGTCCGAAGTCCGCTTATCCTGGCTGCGCCCGGCCTCCAGGACCGCGGCCGGCGGGCCCACGGCCTGGTCGAGACGGTGGACCTGGTCCCGACGCTGGCGGACCTGTGCGGCCTGGCGCCGCCGGACGGCCTGGCGGGCACGAGCCTGGTGCCGCTGCTCGAGAACGCCGACGGCCCCGGCAAGGCCGAGGCGTGCAGTTTCCATCCGCGCGGCAACCTGATGGGCCGGACGCTTCGGACCCTGCGGTACCGCCTGGTCCACTGGACCAACAGGAAGGGCGAGACCGCCCAGGTGGAACTCTACGACCACGCCATCGACCCGGACGAGAACACGAACGTGGCCGGGCGGTACCCGAAACTCGTGGATCGGCTGCTCGCGCAACTGAAGCGCCGCAGCGGAGAAGGGTAGCCGACACCTCGCGCGGCGGGTGCGGAGAACCGCCGCGCGGGATGCGTTGGTCGTCAGCGCAAAAAGAAGCGCGGCGGGTCGGGAGTCCCGCCGCGCGGAATGCGTGGAGCCGCGTCGAGCCGCGCGGTCTGCGTTGTTACGCCTGGCGATGCCGGCGAAGGACGAGCGAAGCGGCCGCGCCCAGGCCCAGCAGGGCCAGCGTGGCCGGCTCCGGAACGATCTTCACCGTGCCATCGGTCGTGAAGTTGCTGAAATCCCACGACTGGCCGGTGCCGGGGTCGGCGCCCGTGGTGTCGAACAGGTCGGCGATGTCGGCGTAGTCGCTGGTGATGGTGGCGGCGTCGACGATGTCCCAGGTGTCGTCCAGGACGGGCACGTAGGAGCCGAGGTCGAGGGCGATCTTGCCGCCGCTGTTGAAGGCGGCCGTGCCGGTGACGTTCAGGAGGTCCCAGTCGACGCCCTTGGTGCCGCCGCCGTTCGGGTCGACGAGGAGTTCCATCTGGACGTCGCCGCCGCTGAGGGTGTAGTTGCCGGTGACGTTCATGGTGCCTGGCGTACTGCCGATGACCAGAAGGCTGGCGGAATCGGTGTCGTCCTGGACCAGGTTGCCCTGGAATTCACTGACGTTCTTCAGGGTGCCGCCGGTCCAGTTGAAGGCGTTGGTGCCGGTGGTGTCGGCGTCGATGATGCCGCCCGTCAGGTCGAGGGTGCCGCTGCGGAGGTTGAGGGTGTCGGTGCCGTTGTTGCGGTAGGCGATGCCGCTGTTGTCGTTGATGCCGATCTCGACGAGGGGGTTGGCGCCGAGGTTGTCGCCGATGGTGAAGGTCAGGCTGCTGGTGGCGGAGTTGGTGAATTGCATGGCGCCGCCGACCAGGACCTGGCCGCCCAGGATGGTGGCCGTGTGGATACCCTTATTGATGTTCCACTGGCCGGTGAGTGTGCCGAGCGAACCGGTCAGGTCCATCGTGCCGCCGTAGACGGTCGCGGTGGACTGGACGCCGTCGACCTGACCCTGGACGAAGTTGCCGCTCTCCTGGTACCAGGTCCCGCTGTGCATCTCGAAGACGCTGGGGGTGCCGTCGCCGCCGTTCTGAGGAACCTCCGTCTGGGGCACGTAAACGGTGGGGTTTCCGCCGCCCTCGCCGATCTTGAGGGTGCCGCTGGCACCGGCGTTGGTGCCGACGCGCAGTTCGCCGCCTTCCAGGTGGGCGATGCCGGCCCTGATTTCGAGCGTGCCGACGCCGTTCATGCCGACCTCGGTGGCGCCCGTGTTGCTCAGGTAGCCGCCGTTCATGATCATGGTGCCGGTGGCCGTGGCGTCTTCGCCGATGCGGATCTGGCTCTGGACGTCCACGACGGCGCCGTTGTCCATGGTCAGGGCGCCGGTGCCCGAGGCGCCGACGACCAGGTAGCCGGTGGTCGTGAGCAACTGGCCGTTCGTAACGGTGTAGGCGCCGTTGGAGCCGATGCCGTCACCCGTGCGGAACGACTTGCAGGTGATGTCGCCGGCCACGGTCAGGGTGCCGCCGCCGATGTACACCTGGGCCGCGCCGCCGGTGCTCGTGTAGGTGATGGCGCCCAGGATGGTGGTCGAGCCGCCGGTCATGCGGAACGTGCCGCCCGTGCCGACGCCGGGCACGCCGCCGAAGTCCAGGTTGCCGTTGATGGTCAGCGCGCCGCCGGCCACGAGGATGTCCTGGTCCGCGCGGGCGGTGCTGGCATCGCCTTCGATGATGAGGTTGGGCTCGGCGAGGTCGAGGGGGTCGTTGAGGGTCAGCGAGCCGTCGTAAATCTCCAGGGCGGCGGCGTCGAAGCCGTACCCGGTGACCTTGCCGATCAGCAGGTCCGTGGTCCGGCCGACGACGTCGCCGGGGTCGCTGATGGTGGCCGTGGCGGGGCCGGCGCCGAGGGTCGGCCCGGTGCGGGTGGCCTGGAGTTGCTGCGGATTGGTGACGATGTCCAGGGCCCAGTTGGCGGCATCGGGGCCGACCAGGGCGGCGTTGGCCAGATTGTTGCCGGGGGCGGCCGTGGCGGTCGTGCCGTCGATGATGACGTAGTTGGCGCCGTTGACGACCGGGTCGGCGGCCTGGCTGGGCAGCATGTCCGGGAGCCAGTTGGCGGCGTTGGCGTCCCACAGGCCGGTGCCCGCGCCGTTGTCCCACTCGACGATATCCGTCGTGTCGACGATCTCGTCGGCGGCGACGCGGAGGTCGATGCGGGCGTTGTCGCCCGTGTCACCGCCGCTCTCGAGGTCGAGCGTGGTGTTGACGGTCAGGGGCAGGGCCAGGCCCGACAGGGTCATCTGGAGGGTGGCGCCGTCCATCATGGTGAACGTATCCACGGCGCGCGGCGCGTTCGCCGCATTGGGGGCGGTGATGACCGTCGGGGTGCCCAGGTGGAGCCGACCGCCGTTGAGGTTGATGATCGACGTGTTCGCCGTGCTGTCCTCGATGTGCTTGTAGATGGTGACGAGACCGTCGTTGATGTTGATGGTGGCGAGAGCGGAGCCGACTTCGTCGCCGTTGGCGGCCATCTCGACGCCGCCGTTGATCGTGACGGTCGAGCCGGGGTTGTAGACGTTCAGGGTGCCGGTGGTGCTCTGGGTGCCGGTCTGGCTGTCGTTCTGCGACGGGGCGACCTTCATCTCGCCGTTAAGCGTCAGCGTGCTGATCTGGGCGGGCTCGCTTGGGTCGCCGACGTTGACGACGCCGATGGCCGACCAGACCCGGGTGTTCTTCGGGTCGTTGGCGACGTTGCCGATGACGAGGGCCTCGGAGTCGTTCAGGATGGCTGTGCCGCCGTAGATGTTCCACGTGGCGTCGACCGTGGTCTTGGCGCTGGTGCCGCCGACGGCGTTGCCGGCGGAGTTGCGGCCCACGTCGGTCCGCTCGCCGGTGACGATGGTCTGGCCTGGGCCGAGCGTCCACGAGTTGGTGACGGTGGTGTTCGCGCCGGGGGCGGTGTCGACGATATTGAGTTCGTCGACGCGGGCCAGGGTGCCGGTCCAGATGAAGGCGCCGCGGTTAATCGTCAGGTCGATGTTATTGGGGTAGAGGCTTGCGGCATCGGAGGGGTCGATGTCGCCGTTCAGCGTCAGGCCGACCGTCGTGTTGGTGGTGTTGACGACGATGTCGTTGTCCGCCGGGCTGCCGGCGTAGATGTTGCCGTCGATGGTCATCGTGGCGTTCTTGTTGTTGCCGACGGTAATCTGGGCCCAGCGGTCAACAGGATTCAGCGGGTCGGTCAAGTCGACGCCGCCGAGGGTCACGTGGCCCGACACGGTAAGGTTCGTGGGATTGGTCTGATCCGCAGCGCCGTTCTGGAGGTGCAGGGTCATGTTGGACAGGCCGCCGCCGACCACGAGGCTGGCGATGCTGCCCGCATCGACGGCCGCGGCGCTGCCCAGGGTGACGGTCGTGCCGGACCCCGAGACGTTCGCCAGCACCACGTCGTCATCGGCATTCCCGTTGCCGTTGATGAGCGAGCCGGGCGGGGCGGTGGCCTCGACGTCCCAGTTGCCGGGGGTTTCCCAGTAGAGGTTGCCGCCACCCTCGTCCCATGTGTACATGATACCGGCCTGGGCCGCCTGAATGGGCAGGAAGGCGACCACCAGGACCACGGCAACGGCCAGACGGACAGTGCGTTCGAGACGTGTCATCGCTTCACCCTTTCACGAAAGAGGTTGCCCTTCCCATCGTTACCACAGACAACAACCGCGGCGACGAACGCATCCGCCACCACGGCATTCGATTTCTCTTGGCGCCCTTACGCCTCTCAGTGCGTCACGATAGACGCTGAGACCGCCAACGGCCACGGGACGTCTTCACTTCTCACCCCGCACGTTACGACCGCTACCGGTCCCTTGTGGGCGATATCCGATTGTGTGTAGTTGTTCCGACGCGTTGGCCGGTGGTTCCCTCCTCCCCGGTACATCACACCCGGCCTGAAACATCGCGTAACCGGCACAATAGTGTATCCCAAAATGGGGAATAGTCAAATCGTCCGGGCGGTTTTTTCAGGGGGCAGGCAGAAATTTCTTGCGTGGACGCCCGTTCGGGGAGTGGCTGGAGTCATCCATCCCGCCGGCCTTGCCCAAGTTCACAAAGGGCGTCTTTGCCGACCGCCCGGACGGGCCGCGTGCGCACCCCGCGGATTCGCCGGCATGCCCGCCCCGCGCTGTCGGACGGCGCAGCCGCACCGGCGGATGTGGCAGGTGAGCCCGCGGGCAAAGCGCCCAAGCCCGCGGGCGCCACCCCCGAGCCCCGACCGTGATCTCGGGGGTGCGTGTGGTTCGCGAGGCCCGCACTGCCGCGCGCCAAACCGGTGTGCACGAAGCGCAAGTTGTCATTTCGACTGAGCCCTCGCGTAGCGAGGGCGAGCGGAGAAATCTCGCTCTTGCGCGGCGGGTACCCTTCGGCAGCGCTCAGGGCAGGCTCCGAACCACCGCGCGACCAGCCGGCGTGAAACGGCGTCAGCGCTCGCCGCCCTCGTCGGGCGCGGGGGCGTCGCCCTCGTCGGGCTGAGGCGGGACGCCGGGCAGGGGCGTCATGTCAGGCTGATCGCCCTCGGCGGGTTCGTCCCCCTCCTCGGGCGTGTCGGGCTCGTCGGGCTGGTCTGGCGTGTCGGGCTTACCGGCGGGACCCTGGCCGATCTCGTCGGCCAGTTGCTTGGCGAGTTCGGGGTCGAGTTCCTGGAGGCGCTGGCGGGCCTGGCGGAACGGTTTCTTCTGGCCGGTCTTGTTGGTGATGAGGGCCACGACGTAGTAGGCCAGCGGCAGGTCGGGGCGCAGGCGGACGGCGGTATTGGCGAACCCGGCGGCCTGCTTGGCCCGGCCGCTGCGGAAGATGGCCAGCGCCAGGTTCGCGAATGCCTTGGCGTTCTTCGGGTTCAGGGCGACGACCTTCTTGAAGGCGTCCTCGGCGCCGTCCCAGAGTTCCTCGGCCAGGTAGGCCTCGCCGAGGCGCATCCAGGCCTTGCCGTCCTCGTCGTCGATGCGGACGGCCTCCTTGAGGGCGTTCAGGGCGTCGTCGGTGCGGCCGACTTCAAGCAGGGCGGTGCCGAGGATCCGCTGGGCCACGGGGTCCTCGGGGACCAGGTCGACGGCCTTCCGAAGGGCGTCGGCCGCCTCTTGCCACTCCTTGTTGCGGACGTGGACCAGGCCGATGCCGAGATGGGCCTCGGGCTCGTTCGGGTCGAGGCGGGCGGCGGCCTCGAACGCCTTCAGGGCGTCGTCCATGAAGTTCATACGCATGCTGATGCGTGCCTGAAGCAGGCAGACCTGGGTGTTGTCGGGGAACCGCTCGGCCAAGTCCTTGACGATGCCGGCGGCATCCAGCAGTTGGTCCTCGCCCAGTTTCTCGTAGGCGCGCGTCAGGTCGGCGCCGGCCTGCTCGTCCAGGGGCCGGCCCTCGTGGGTGACGCGCCGGTCGCGGGCGGCGCGGGCCTTGTTGAGGATGGCGTGGACCTCTTCGCCGGCGACGGCGAAGTTGAGGTTCTCGACGATGTGGCCGGGACCCTGCGCGCGCCGCACGTACGTGTTGACGCCGATCACCCGGCCGCGCGTATCCAGCAGCGGGCCCCCGCTGGAGCCCGACCCGATCTCGGCCGTCGTCTGGACCACCGACCGGTCGTCCTGTTCCCGCAAGCCGCTCACCAGGCCCTGCGACAGCGTGTTGGTGAAGCCGGACGGCGTGCCGATGGCGAACGCCGGGTCGCCGACGTTGGGCTTCTCGCCCTCGGGCAGCAGTTCGACGTACGGCATGTTCCGGCCGTGGATCTTGATGACGGCCAGGTCCTTGTCCTTGTCCTGGGCCAGGATGGCCGTCACCGGCAGGGCCCGGTTATCGCCGAAACGGACGAACCCCCGCAGGCCCAGGTGAATGACGTGGTGGTTGGTCACGATCAGGCCGTCGGGCGACACCACGAACCCCGACCCTTGGCCACGCTGCTTGTATTCCTCGTTCATGACGTCGATGCGGACCACGGCCGGCGAGACGCGCTTGAACAGGTCGGCGGGCTGCATCGGCTCGGTCGAGGTCACGGCGGCCGGCGTCGGCGGCGTGACCGGCGTCTCGGGCGTGGTCGGGGTGGTCGGTGTTTCAGGCGTCGTCGGCGCGGGGCCGGGCGTCTCGGGCGTGGTCGGGGTGGTCGGCGGCGTGACGGCCACGGGCGGCGGGGTGGGCGTGGACCCGTTGCGGGAAACGGCCACGTAAATCAGGACGCCCGCCATGGCCGCCGCGGCGGTTCCGCCCACGATCAGGCCTGCCAGCAGGCCCGGGCTCATCTTCTTCCGCGGCATCGGCATCGGCCGGCCCGGCTTGCTGCCGACCAGGCGGACGGGGGCCATGTCGGCGGCCGGGCCCTTCGGGGCCGCGGCCTTCGGCGGGGCCGACTTGGGGGCCGCCGCCTGGGCCGGTGGACGCCACTTCAGGCGCTGGCCGCACTCCGGGCACTGGATCAGGCCCGCGGCATCGGGGCCGGCGGGCTCGAAGACGCTTCGGCACTTCGGGCATCGCATGCGCATGCTGGGTTCGCCTCGTTCACTCGGCTCGTACGATTAAACAATGGTACAGTACACGTCGGGCCGCAGGATTGCAAGCGCGACGGGGATCCTTCGAGCCGCGGGCGTCGAGCGGCATGCTTCGAGCCGCGGTGCCGTGTGGCCCGGCCAGCTTGCCCGGCCGGGGGTGACGGCCGCGGCGGGTACGGAGACCCGCCGCGCGGGATTTCGGCGGCTCGAAGGCGTGCTTCGACCGTCGCCCCGTCCTTAGACGCGTCACGGACGGCTCGGTTCAACGATTTCGAACGGGATGGCCGGCAGCGACCCGATGGGCACCCGCCGCCGCGCCCGGTTCTGGTTCTCGGATTGCCGCGGCTTGGGCGTGAGGAAGACGTTGACGATCAGGTTCCCCTGAAGGCCGGGCCGGGCCTTCTCGTCGTCGCCCGCCAGAACGATCTCGGTGGCGAGGCGGTCCGACGACACGTCACGGATGGCGATGCCGTCGGGCGGCTCGCTCAACTCCAGGTCGATCTTGCCGAACGGTGTCTCCGACGGGATGCCCACGCGCAGGCGGACCGTGCCGCCCGCGGGAATCTTCAGCGGCAGGCCGGTCAGGATGCGGACCGGCCCGCGCCCCGCGCCGCGGCCCGACACGGTCGCCAGGAAGTCCTCGGCCGGCACCAGGTGCCGGTACGCGAACGCCTGCATCAGGTCGTCGGCGGGCACCGCCCGGTGGACGACCTCGCGGCCGGCGATGTCGGCCCGGCCTTCCAGGTGCAGGTGGTAGGGTTCCCTGGACGGTCTCGGCGGGGCGCTCAGCGTTGCGCGGACCTGGTTCTGTCCGGCGGGTACGCGGCCGCCCGCCAGCGCGAAGCCGTCCGGCGCGTCCGCGAGCGCCAGGTCAATCGGACCGCTGAAGCCGTCGCGGCGGAGGGCGTAGACGGCCAGGGCCACGCTCAGCCCGCCCCGCAGGCTCACGCTCGACGGCGCCACCCGCAGGGCGAAGTCCGGCTGCGGCGGCCCGATGCGGAGCCGGTACGCGTACGCCCGGCCGCCCTCCCGCTGGGCGTCGCCCAGGTGGGCGTAGTACCGGCCGTCGGCCGGCAGCGTCAGGCGCAGGAAGGAGTCGGCGTGGTGCGTTTCCAGGCCGGCGCCCTTGTCCTCGTGGTCGTCGTTGACGGCGAGCGGCTTGCCCTTGGCGTCGGTCACCATCAGGACCGAGTCCAGCGGCGACTGGAGCCGGCGGGCCACGACCTCGGCCACGATCGCCTGGCCCGCCCGGCCGTCGAAGCCGAAGACGTCGCGGTCGCCGGGCTTGCCGATGCGGCCGTTGACGATGACGGGCAGGGTGACGGCCTGGGCCTGGGCGAGGGTCCCGGCGGGTGCCGCGGCCGGGGCGTCGTTCGGCTCGGTCTCCAGGCATTCCGGCCGCGTGTCGACGGCGAACGGGTGGGCGTTGGAGAGCCCCCGGGCGCCCTCGACGGCCAGCGTCTGGATGCCCGGCCGCTGCCGGCTGAGCGTGATGCGGTCGGCCGGCAGGTTCCAGCCGGTCAGTTCGACCGCCGTCTCGGTCCCCGCCGGGCCGCCCAGCGGAAAGATGCCGGTGATGAACGGCAGTTCGCCCAGGGCGATGCGATAGACGAAATCCTGCCGGCCGCGGTAGATGGCGTCGCGGATCTCGACCACGTACTCGCCGTCGGTCGGCACCTCGTACACCAGGACCGGGTCGGGGTGGAAGCGGAAGTCGTCGGTGTACGCCACCTCGTTGCCGTCGGCGTCGTAGAGGGCCAGCGTGGCCTGGAACCAGCCGGGGACGGCGTCGGCGATGTACGGAATGAGGTCCCGGGCGCAGACCGACGCCACCAGCCGCTGCCCCTTCGTGGCGTGGAACCGGTACCGGTCTACGTCGCCCGGCATGATCTGGCCGTTGATGACGGTCGGCAGCGTGACCGGCACGTCGCGTTCCGACCGCGCGAGGGCGGGCACCCGGCCGTACATCGGCGACCCGGGATACGCGTTCAGGTTGGAGGTCTCGTCCTCGCGGCACTCGGGCAGTTGACCGATGCAGAAGACGAGCGGGTTGGTGACGCCTATGCCGGTGGCAAGGCGCAACTGGCGCCGTCCGGGGGCGGCGTCGGCGGCGACCGTAACCTCGACCACGACGGTGTCGGCCAGGGCGGGGCTGATGTTGCGGCTGAAGGTGGAGATCTTCTTGCGGATTTCGGCGAGGCGTTTCTGGGCCTCCGGGTCGCGGCGCTTCTTCAGGAGTTCCCGCATCTCCTCGCGCAGGTCGTTGAATTCCTTCTGCGACATCGGCCGGATGTGCTCGACCACCTTGGCCTGGACGCCCGTGCCCGAGACGTAGGCCTCGCGGGCGCCGCTGAGGAACTGGCCTCCGACCCGCACCTGGAACGTCTCGCCCTGCCGGCCGCCCGCCGGAAAGACGTAGGCGATGCTGGGGTGGAACTGCTGGGCGTGCGCCGCGGAGGCGGCCGCCAGAATCGCCGGCAGCGCCAGCACCGCCGTGCTCAGGCATCGTGATGCTCGCATAACATTCTCCAGCGATTCAGGTCTTCTGTGCTGTGCCTGCTTTTCGAACCGCGATCGGTGTCATTTCGACCGAGCCGCAAGGCGGCGCAGCCGCCTCGCGGCGAGCGGAGTTCCGTACTCCGAGCGCTCGCAGGAAATCTTGCTGTCCGGCCGGCCGGAGCCAACGGCAACGGCGAGATTCCTCGACTCGCTGCGCTCGCTCGGAATGCCAACGCTTGTGCTTTCACGCGCGGCCCGAACGTACGCCGCGGATTACAGGATTTCCACCAGCCGGCCGCCGGACGGCACGTTCTCGGCGGCGGCGGGCGTCACGCGGACGTCGCTGCCCTGGGGATGCGGCAGTCTGGCGTCCAGCGGGATGCCCAGCCGCTCGTAGATGGCCGCGATCAGGTCGCACGGATACACCGGCCGGTCCTTGACCTCTTCGCCCTTGGCGTCGGAGGCGCCGACGACCACGCCGCCCTTCAGTCCGCCGCCCGCCAGGACGGCCGAGAAGACGTTGCCGTAATGGCCCCGGCCGCCGTTCCAGGGAGGTTCCCACTGGACCTTGGGCGTGCGGCCGAACTCGCCGCTCCACCAGAGGATCGTGCTGTCGAGCAGGCCGTGGTCGGCCAGGTCCGCCAGCAGCGTGGCCATGCCCTTGTCCATCTCGGGCAGTTTGCGGCGCATCATCTGGAAGTGCTGCTTGTGGGTGTCCCATCCCTTGTAGTTGATGGTGACGTACGGCACGCCGCGCTCGACCAGGCGGCGGGCGGTCAGGCACGATTGGCCGAACGTGTTCCGCCCGTACTGTTCGCGCAGGTCGTCCTTTTCCTGGGACAGGTCGAAGACCTTGCCGGCGTCGCCCAGGATGAGGTCGTACGCCTGCTTATCGGCCTCGCGCAGGTCCTTGAGTTGATCGCTGTTCTTCATGGCCCGGCCGAGCGTGTCGAGGTCGTGGAGGAACCGGCGGCGGTCGCGCTGCTGCTCGTCGGAGATGCCCTCGGCCACCACGCCTTCCACGACGAACGGCGTCCGGGCCGGGTCGCCGCCCGTGGCGAACGGCTTGTAGCGGGAGGCCAGGAACCCCGCCTCCGAGAAGCGGCCCTGCGGCTCGGTCACCACGATGTACGGCGGAATGAGGCCCTCGTACCCGGCGTCGTATCCGCGGAAGAGCGACACGACCGCCCCGACGCACGGAAAGACGTCGCGGCCGCCCGCCGGCCGGCCCGTCTGGACCATGTACGAGGCCGTCTCGTGCGCGTTGATGCCGTGCGTCATGCTGCGCAGGATGGCGTACTTGTCGGCCTGCTTGGCGAGCATCGGCAGGCTTTCGCCGATGACGATGCCGTCGACGTTCGTCGCCAGCGTCTTGGCGAGCGGGCCGGTGTAGTCGCTGCCGGCGCCGGGCTTCGGGTCGAACGTGTCGAGGTGGGCGGGTCCGCCCCACATCCAGATCTGGATGACGGCCTTGGCGGGCGGCCTGGCCGCGGTCTCGGCGGGCGCCTTGGCCTTGGCCTGGGCGGGGACCTTACCGGCGGCCGCGGCCAAGGCGCGGTTCGCTCCGTGGCCGGCCAGGACGACCCCGGCTGCGCCGAGGAGGCTGCGTCGCAGCGCCTCGCGCCGCGAGAGGGGGCCGCCGGCTGCGCGCGGACCCCGGCCGGGCAGGCCGGCCGGACCGCGCGGGGCGGCGTCGAACGGGTAACCGGTGTGGGTGGAACTCATGGGTTTGCCCCTGTTCGGGTATGGCCCGCGTCGCGGCAGCGGTCCAGGAGGGCCTGGAGGTCGGCGGCGACGGCCGGGTTGTCCTTCTGCGCGTCCTCGGTTTCGGCGAGGTCGTACGCAAGATTATACAACTGGGGATGAAACTCGTCGATGCGCATTTTGGGCGGCTTCGGCTTGGCGGGCTTGCCCTCGATCCATTTCCACGGGCCCCGGCGGACCGCGAAGACGCCGTCGGCGCTGTGGACGATCATGTGCGGACGCAGCGGCGAGGCGTGCTTCTGCCCCAGCCACGCGGGCAGGACGTTGAAACTGTCCTCCGCCCCCTCGCCGGCGGGCGGCATGGGCGCCCCGACCAGCGCCGCCACCGTCGCGAACGTGTCCGCCAGGCTGACCATCTCGTCGCACACCGCGCCGGCCGGCACCCGGCCCGGCCAGCGCACGATGTACGGCACGCGGAACCCGCCTTCCCAGATGGTGTGCTTGTCGCCCTTGAGGGGCCCCATCGGCTTCAGGCCGGCTTCCTGGGCGGTGGCCTGGTCGTCGCCGAACTGCTCGCCCCCGTTGTCGGAGGTGAAGAGCACCAGCGTGTCCCGGGCCAGGCCCTGCTCGTCCAGCGCCGCCAGCACCGCCCCGACCGAGGCGTCCAGTTCGTGAATCCAGTCGCCGTACGGGCCCACGCGGCTCGTGCCCTTGGTCTTGGCCGACGGCGTGACCGGGTTGTGCACCGCCACGGGGGCGTAGTACAGGAAGAACGGCGTGCCCGGTTTCTGCTGCTTGAGCCACGCCACGGCCTTGGCGGTGAGCGTGGGCATGACCTCCACGTCGACCCGCTGCGGGGCGTCGAGGCCCATCTGTCTCCGGCCGCGCCAGTTCCGGTATTTCTCCGGGCTGAGCGTGGACGAACGCAGCCCCGCCACGCGGTCGCCCTCCACGTACACGCCCGTGGCGTCGCCGTGATTGGACGGGACGGCAAACTGGTAGTCGAACCCCACGTCCTGCGGGCCCGGGCGCAGCGGCTTGGTGTAGTCGGTCCGCTGCGACTGATACCCGAGGTGCCATTTGCCGACGACGGCCGTCCGGTAGCCGAGGCCCTTGAGCATCGAGGCGATGGTCGGCCGCGTCGGCTCGATGTGGAGCGGCGCCGTCACGCCCAGCACCTCGTACTTCAGCGACGTCCGCCAGCAGTACCGGCCGGTCAGCAGCGTGTAACGCGTGGGCGAGCATACCGACGACGGCGTGCTGGCGTCGGTGAACCGGATGCCCTCGCGGGCCAGGCGGTCGACGTTCGGCGTGCGGATCAGGTCCTCGGGCGCCCCGTAGCAGTTGGCGCTGCCGTAGCCGAAGTCGTCGGCCAGGATGACGACGATATTCGGCCGCGCGGGCTCGGGCGCCGCTTCGCCACGGGTCGGCCGGCCGGCCAGCAGGAGCCCGGCCGCGCCCAGCAGGCCGCGCCGCAGTGCCTCGCGCCGCGACATCCCCCTCCCGGCCGCGGTGTTCGTGGTGCTCGAGATGCGTTCCATGGTCATGCGTTTGCCTTTCCACTAGGGCCTGTCTCTACACGTCGAAGTTTACGGTCCGGCTCACCTCCCGGCCCGTATCCGTCCGCCGGACGACGGCGGTGGCGGTGTGCCGGCCGGGCGCCGGCTCCGACAGGTGGTGCCAGTGATAGTAGTCCGAGACGCCCCGGCCGCGGGTCGCCCGCGGGGCCGTCAGGCGCGGCTTGACGGCCTGGCCGTCGACGGTCAGGCGCACCAGTTCCGCCCGCGGCGCCTTCGGCAGGCCCTGGGCGGTGTTCGTCCAGGCCGGGCGGACGCGGACCGTCAGGCCGCGCTCGGGCCGGCCGGCCTCGAACGTGTCGCCCGGCCGGACGGCGACCACGCTGACCATCGGCCGCTCGATGGCGGGGTTGTCCCACCATCGCCACTGGTCCTGGTGGCGCCGGACGAAGTCGGCGACGGCGTCGGACGGGGCGTGCATCCAGAGGGCCCCGCCGCTGGCGGCATCGTGCCGGACGGCCGCCACCCGGTTGGCCGCCAGCGCCTCCAGGTACGCCTCCCACGTGGGCTCGCGGGCCAGGAAGAGCGTGCGGAACCCCTCGGTCATGTCGGCGAACCACCACGGCTCGCGGCCGTGGGCGTCCTGGAGGGCGACCATCGGCAGCCGACCCCGGTACCGTTCGAGGAACGGCTCGGTGTTCGTGAAGTCCGGGTTGCCGAAGTGGAACGTGCTGACGGCGGCATAGCCGCCGCGGACGAGGGCGTCGTCGAGGACCATGCGGACGAGCGGCTCGTTCTCGCCGAACTGCCAGACCAGGCGTCCCCCCGCCTTCGCCAGCGGGGCCAGGCGGCGGGCCCGGAACGTCTCCCAGTCCAGGTCGGTGCCTCGGACGCCGGGCGGGCCGGCGTCGGCCCCCGCCGGCATGATATAGTCATCCATATGGCTGTACGTGCCCTGGCCGGGGACGGCCAGCCACGTGCCGTGGTCCTCGTTGGCCGAGAAGAAACGGATGCCCGCGCCGCCGGCGTCCGCGAGGGCCTGGGTTCGCCGGAGCCAGGCGGGGCTCGCGTTCTTCGCGCCCCACAGGTGGATGCCGAGCGCCCGGGCCAGGTCGACCGCCTCCGCGGGGCTCCCCCGGCCGTGGGCCTCGATCTGGATGCTGAACACCCGCAGGCCCTCCGGCACCTCGGTCCGCAGCACCGGGGCGGGGCGATGGTCCGCGGGCGGCGCGACGGATACAAGCGCCGCCGCGGGTGCGATGGAGGCGAGCGTCGTCGCGGGTGCCACGGATTGCCTGCAATCCGTGTTGATGGACGAGGTGCACGGTTTGACAAGCAAACCGTGGCACCCGGCCTGTTCCATCGGCGTCGCCGGTCTCGCCTGGGCCGCCAAGGCCGCCAGGGCCTCGACGGCGTAGTACGTGGCCACGGGATTGGCGGACCATCCCGGCCGGTCGGCGAAGCCGCCGTCGGCGGTATGGAGCGACCAGAGATACCGCGTGCACGCGCCGGCGTCGGCGGGGAAAGCGTCCAGGTGCGCCAGCGCCCGCACGGCCGCCCACGTGTACGCCACGTCGTCGAGGGCGCCGACGGTCGGGTCCGGCTCGTACGTAAAGCCGCCGCCCGGCCGCTGGCACGCGCGGAGCCATGCGACGGTGGCGTCGCGCCGCCCGGGGCGCCGGCCGACGGCCCGCTCGGCCTCCAGGCCCCACCACGTGTTCAGCACGTGACCGCCGCTGCCGTCGGACGCCGGCGTGTTGTTGTACGTGCCGTCGGGCCGGCGCCGGCTGTCGAGGTACGCCACGAGGGCGTCCGGCGCCTCGGCGGGCGCCAGGCCCGCCGGCGGCCGGCACGCCAGGGCCGCCGCCTCCGACAGAAACACCGGGTACCCGTGCTTCTCGTACGCCTTCATGTAGGCGACGGGCTGCCGCCAGCCGCGCACTTCGCCGGCCAGGTCGGCCCCGAGGTCGGCCCCCAGCCACACGAGCGTCCGGACCTGTTTGAACGTGAAGATGCGGTGCTCCTGCTCCAGGCGCTTGAGGTCCCGCGGATGGTGGGTCCGGACGAAGGCGACGAGGGCGTCGCGGCGGGGCGGCGCGCGGCCGAGCACCCGCAGGGCCCCGACGGCCGCGTGCGTGGGCGCCAGGTGCGACCGCTCCTGGCCGGGCCAGGCGTAGCCGCCGTCGTCCCGGCGGAGGGCCTCGAGGTAGGCCGCGACGCCGGCCTTCCAGCGGTCTTCGGGCGCGACGGCGTCGGGCGCGGGGGGCGTGCGGGCGGCACCCCGCGCGGCGCGGACGGGCAGGGCGGCGCCCAGCGCGGTGCCTAGCGCGCCGGCGGCGGCCCGGAGGACCGTCCGCCGGGTCAGCCGGTCGGGTCGATGGCCGTTTGCCGATTGCCGCATCGTCATGGCTGCGCCGCCGTGGCACGACACCTCAGT
>Ga0180434_10002445_pt1 | contig 24816 bp, 25 predicted proteins | sample SS_ome_7_FD_132453 | JGI IMG/M metagenome (GOLD analysis project Ga0180434, IMG submission 132453) | Hypersaline lake sediment archaeal communities from the Salton Sea, California, USA - SS_1_D_2 metaG | ecosystem: Environmental > Aquatic > Non-marine Saline and Alkaline > Hypersaline >... | reverse complement strand
GCAAGATAAGCAACTCTCTTAAATCTGCTTATGATGATGGAAGTAGAGAAAAGCCTGATTTGCATGGCGAGAAAAATCCATGCTCAAAGCTTACTGAACAACAGGTTATTGAAATTAGAAGCAGCAGCCTGTCATCACGAAAGCTAGGTAAAATCTTTGGTGTTAGCAAAACAACGATACTTGGAATTAAATCAAATAAAACGTGGAGAAACGTGTAATGACAAAGACTATTTTAACATACGATTGTGAGACGACCGGAAAGCCCGAGTGGAAAATTCATAGCGACTCACCGGAACAGCCTCACCTTGTTCAACTTGCGGCGGTACTATCTAACGCTGAAACTGGTGAAGAAATTCAATCAATGAACGTGATCATTAAGCCGGACGGTTGGGAAATCCCTGAAGAAGTAACAGCGGTTCACGGTATCACGACTGAATACGCGCTTGAGCATGGTATCCCTGAAGGAATGGCCGTGGCAATGCTTCACCTTATGCGAGGAAAGGCTGAACGAGTGGCGTATAACAAGACTTTTGACCAGCGCATTATTCGTATTGCAATGAAGCGCTATATGTCTGAAGAGTGCATTGAAAAGTGGGCGATGAAAGACGATCACCACTGCGCAATGCGAATGGCTCAGAAAGAGCTAGGAGGTAAAAATCCAAAGCTTGTTGATGCTTACAAAGCTATTTGTGGCAAAGACTTGGTAAATGCTCATAGCGCAATGGCTGATACACTGGCAGCGCAAGAAATCTTTTTAAAACTTAACTCAGGAGAGTAATCATGGCAGATCGCAAAACAAACGTAGCTGACTTTATTGGTGAATGTAACGCTGGAATTATGATTGAAAAGCTTGCACTAGCTTTAAGTGATGCGGCACTAGCTCAAATCACTCACGGTATCGGCAGCAAGAAAGCGAAGGTATCACTTGAATTTACTTTTCAACAAATGGGTGACAACGATCAGGTTATCGTTTCTCACAAGCTATCAACCAGCAACCCAACTAAGCGCGGTAAGAAGTTTGAAGAAGATATTACTGATACAGCTTTCTTTGTTGGCAAGGGTGGCAAGCTAACCATCAACGCACCAGAAGAAGACGACAGCGGCCAGTTCAATCTAACACATGAAAATGTTGATAAAGAAACTGGTGAAGTACAACAACACTCAAACGTTCGCCGTCTGGCTAACTAATTCAAACCGCCGGGTTAACGCCCGGCAAACCTTAAATTTTTATTAGAGAGTAAATAACTATGTCAATGACTAAAGAAGCAATCCAGCACCTTGAGAAAACCGTTCTACTTGCAGGCGTAAACGCTTCACTTGCTGAAGTGAAAGCTCAATCACCACTTATCGCACTTCCTGAAGGCGTAAAGCTTTCTGATCTTGAAGGTCACATGGAGCACCGCACTTCTTACCGCTTCAACTTCTCAACCAAATCAATCAAAGACTTTGGGGAATACTGCAAAGAGTTCGACAAAGAAGGCGCTAAGTGTTTTGTAAACTCTGATCGCATGTATGCAGAAACCATCTTTGACCTTGGCACAGAAGATAAGCCTCTTCACCAGCGCCACAACTCAAAGCTTCAGCTTGATAAGACAGCAGCGTTTAAAGCTATCCTTTGCGTAAACGGCGATCACATGAGCCAGAAAGCAGCGGCTAACTTTGTTGAAGACTGGGCCGACAATATCAAAGTTGTGAACAGTGACGGCGAGCCAATGACCAACAGCCAGGCCGCTAAGCAATTGCGTGAAATCACTATCGAGCAAGTTAGTAACCGTGACAGCAAGGTCAGCGACTTCGGCGAGTCTATGAGCGAGTTTGAGAAGATTGAAGCTAAGAACCAGGACAAGATCCCGGCAACGATTGAATTTACTTGTCAGCCTTACCACGGCTTAGCTAATCGAGCGTTTACCGTTCGCGTATCAATCCTAACTGGCGGCCAGAGGCCTGAAATCTGTTTCCGTATCATTAAGCTTGAAGCTCAAGAAGAAGATATGGCTGAAGAGTTCAAAGAAATCCTGGTTGAAATGTTCAAAGACTCTGAACTAAAAACCTTCATCGGCGAAAGCTAAGATTAACTAACCAAGTTGAACCGTTTCCTTTTTGGCAACGGTTCACTTTCACAAGGAAATACCATGCAAAATAATGCACCACTTGATAAAGGCCGTGTTGCCGTAGTAGTTGATAAGTACCAAACCAATCAACTTGATCCGCAAACTAATCAGCCAATTATGAAAAACCGCTACGCCACTGTAGGCCGCGCAACTCTTTGGCCTAACAAGCAGGGCTCTAACATGCCTAACATTGAAGTTGAGCTTGATACTATGCCAGTCGGTCAAACTGGCCCTGTTAAAATGTATATCTTCTGGGATAGCGAAAACCAAAACAACCAACAGGCAGCACAACAGCAGCAAGGCGGTTATCAGCAGCAGCAATCAGGCTACCAACAACACCGGGGCTAACATGGGAAAGGTTTTAGATTTACTAAGAAAGGGATCAAGCGCTCCGGCTGGTGACGTTACTCACGTTAACGAAGCCAAAACAGCAGAAGAAGCGCTTGCTGTACTTTCAAAAGAAGCAAGAAAGGCATTGCGTGACTCTGGATTATGGCAACAAGAGTTTCACGGCAATGAAATTGTAGCGGTGATCGCCTGCTTTATTGCGGCGAAAGCTGAATTAGATAAGCTCAATGGATAGCGTTATCAAGGTTGTATTCATGCCTAAACGGTCAAAAGGCCAAAGGCATGAATACTTAATTAACACCGACAACTACAAAACCGCTGAAGAGATAGCAAGTAAGCGGTTGTTCTTTGATGGTCACAGCAAGAAAGACTTCAAAGAAGTTGTTATGGCTCAAGTTCAAGTGTTTGATAAATAAGGTATTTATGAAAAAAGTAGCATTAATCATAGGCCACTCAGCTAAAAGCCCAGGGGCCACAAACAAAACTTATGGCACAAGCGAGTTTGAATTTAACGGGCCGCTTGCTCACTCGGTAGCTGAAAAGCTTATCCTGGAAGGTTACGAGCCAATCATTATTTATCGTGACTGCTCATACTCAGCACTACCAGGTAAGGTAAATCAAACTGAAGCTGATATTGCCGTTTCATTCCACTGTAACGCCTTCAATGAAGAGTCAAACGGCTCAGAAACGCTTTACTACAAGCACAGCTCAAAAGGTTTCTTGCTTGCTTCGTGCATTCAAGAGCAAGTTGTTAAGTGCTTGGGCCTTAAAGATCGCGGCCTTAAACCTTGCGTAGCTTCGCATAAAGGTAAAGCTGGTGATCGCGGCGGCCTTCTTCTTCAGAAAACTTCAATGCCTTGTGTCATTGTCGAGCCGTTCTTTATTGATAGTGACGCATCATTAGAGTTGGCTAACCACAAGTTTGAAGAGTTGGCTGAAGCTTACACTAAAGGGATAGTGATCTATTTAAGGGGTTAGCATGGCATTAGATCCAATTAGCGCGGCGTTAGAGCTAGGAACGTCAGTCATCAATAAGATTTGGCCGGACCCGGTTAAGCAGGCAGAAGAGCAACGCAAGCTTCAAGAGTTGGCCCAAAAAGGGAACCTGGAAGAGCTTAACGCTGAAGTAAAGCTTCTTGTTTCTCAAGTGGACCTAAACAAAGTGGAAGCGGCTCACAAGTCTATCTTTGTTGCTGGCTGGCGGCCTTTCGTTGGGTGGGTGTGTGGCTTTGGGTTGTTGTACAACGTGATCCTTGCTCCGTTCCTGGATATTTGGCTTACGGTTCCAGAAGTGAAAACCGATTTGCTTTATCCGGTGTTACTTGGAATGTTGGGGTTAGGTGGTATGCGTTCCTTCGAAAAAGTAAAGCGCGTAAGTCGTGAAAAGTAGTAGATTTTTACCTTTAATGGTATAGTTAATAAAATGTCAAGCGACAATTAAACCTATATTATGGACAAACATATGCCACAGGATACTTTAAGTTTTATACAGCGCCTTCAGGAGTACGGGATACTCGGTTATGCGTGGATACTTCTCGTAAGCTTTTGGGCTGGAACTGCAAAGTATCTAACCTCACTCAATGGACAGAAGCCGACTATCTTCGGTTGGCTATCTGAAACTTGTGTAAGTGGCTTTGTTGGTATCATTGCCGCAATGACTTGCCAGTATTACCAGTTAGACTTTCTACTCACTTCAGCAATAACAGGGATCTGTGCTCATAACGGCACCAGGTCCCTTTATGTTATTGGTCAGATGCTAAAAAAAAATAATTCTGAACTTAACCAAATAGTCATAGAGCCTTCAGTCAGTGACACTGCTCGCATGGCTAAAAAGAAGGAACAAGACAATGACAGTAAGAAATGAAGGTTTAGAGATAGCAGCTATTAAGGGCGGCAAGTCGTTCTTCTTTGATGCAGCAAACCAAACACTAGCTTCAGGTAGTGCGATTGACGTTTGTATAGAAGTAAAAGATATTGAGTTGTATCTTCGCTCAATCATTCTTGACTCGAACGCTGATCAAATCTCATGGCAAGTTTACGCAGGCCACGAAATCACGCCAGGTTCAGGCACTCCGTTAGCGATTAACAACCGAAACACCGGAGTAGTTCAAAAGCCAGACTTCCAAGCAATCCAAGACCCGACCATTACCAGCCCTGGCACACCAATATTTCCGGTACCACGAACGATATTAGGCCAAGAAGCATTTATTGCCGCATCGTTTATCTATAAGCAGCTGCTAACTGGCGGTTACGTTATCTCTAAAAATACCAATATCCGAATGGAGTTTACGAACGACAGTACAGGCGCATCGGCTGTATCAGTTCTATTCTCTGCTCGTGAGAATATCTAAGGCTCATTATGGGTGAAACAAAGCAAATTAAATTAACCGCTGAACAGTTGGAGTTAGCAAGTAAGCTTACTCCGCTTCAGCGTAAGTTTGTTTTAGAACTAATCAAGCCAGGAACATCACAAAGACAAGCGTACTTAACAGCAGGCGGAAAAGCTAAGACTGAAACAGCGCAAGACGCTTCAGCAACTCAAATCTTCAGTAATCTAAAGGTAAAGGCTTTCTACAATTCATTACTTAGCTGTATCGCTTCAGATTCGATTATGACCAAGCAGGAAGCTCTTGAACGGCTTTCTAAGTCAGCAAGGGCAACAATACACGACATTTGCACATTCGAGCTTAAACAGGTCGGTGAGGACGAAGAAGGCAACCCGGTAATGCAAACGGTTTGGACTATGAAGCACTCTGAAGACATTGATCCGGTTATAGCCGCTTCAATCAAGTCAGTTACCTTCACCAAGACCGGGCCAAAGATTGAAATGTATGACAGCAATGGCTCAATAAAGATTCTTTCTGATCTGCAAGGCTGGAACGCTCCGAAGAAACAGGAGATCACAGGTAAGGACGGCCAGGCTTTAGCAATCAACGCTGATGTTAGTGCGCCGGAGATAGCAAGTGCTTTAGCTGGTCTAATGGCTAAATTGTGAATGAATATGCAATTATCGGCGAATAAAGTATAAAAATTATCGGGGTAAGTATCTCGAAAACTGCATAAACGGTGAATAATGAGCGAAATAATGCAATGGGAGACAATGACGGATGCTGAGAAGATAGCCGTCAAGGTAGCAAGTGAAGCCTCTTTTGAGGCTTTTATGCGTATATTCTTCCAGTTATTGCAAGGGCAGAAGTTTAAAAAGAACTGGCACCACACTTATGAGTGCCAACTTGCTGAAGATGTTTTCTATGGAAAGATTAAACGGGGCATTATCAACGTTGCGCCCGGTTCAACTAAAACAGAAATCTGGTCTATTCACTGGCCTGTATGGTGCATTATCAAATGTATCACTGACGGCAATCCAAGAAGTTCACGCTGGCTACCACTTTCTTACTCTGATGACCTGGTTGTAGAGAACGCCACAAGGGTTAAAGAGATCATCGACTCTGAAGAGTTTCAGCAACTTTGGCCCATGACTCAAGCCAAAACCACCAAGGCAAAGCACAACTGGATGTACTATGACGAGAACAACAACCGTCACCGTCTTTACGGGACCAGTATCAACGGACAGGTAACAGGCCGCCGAGCTGGTTATATGATAGAGAACTGTTTTACTGGTGCGCTTATCCTGGATGATCCTCTTCCACCGAAAGATTCAGACAGCGGCAAGCTAATGGACAAGGCCAACAAGAAGCTTAACCGTGTTGTTCGTTCCCGTCTTGCACATGACAACGTTCCTATCATTATGGTTCAACAGCGAATAGCCAACGGTGACAGCACCGACTTCCTTATGAGTGATAAAACGCCGGACACCTACGAAATATTCAAGGTCCCGGCCATTGTCGATCGTGAATACCTGGAAACCTTGCCGCAAGAAATGAAAGAGGCTTGCATTCGTGATACTGGATTTACTTCAGGCCGTGTTAGCTACTGGACAGACAAAGAGCCAACGGAGACTTTATTAGCTATGGAAAAGGCAGATAACTTTATGTTCAGCGCTCAATACCAACAAAACCCGGATGACGCACTTCAAGAAGGTGTTGTTTACAAGAAAGAACTTGAGCTACTTATTGAAGAAGGCCGCTTGTGCAATATCCCTATTGAGAAGGCATTGCCCGTTTATACCTATTGGGATCTTGGTATCAATGACGATATGGTTTTATGGCTTATGCAGCCACACCGCAAAGAGTTACGAATGATTGCGTGTTATGCCAATCGTGATGAAGGTATGGAGCATTACATTAACTGGCTTCACGACTTCGCTGATAAGTACGGGATTCGATACAAAGAGCACCTAGCGCCGCATGACATTTCTGTTCGTGACCTAATGACCAGGGAAAGCCGACTTGATACCGCTAAACGAATGGGTATTAAGTTTAAGCTGGTTGAACGATGTAAGAGTAAGCGTGAATCAATCAATGCGCTGAAGAAACTATTCCCTCGCATTTGGATTGATAAAAACCGATGCGATACAGATTCAACCGGGGCAACTGGTGATCAGGCTAAGAAAACAGGCTGGAAGGGTATCAAAGCATTGCGCCGAGAGTGGGATCATGACAATGAAGTGTTTAAAGATGCTACTGGTCCTAAATGGGCGACTAACTTCACTGATGCTATTCAGCAAATGGGACTTCATTACAAAGAAGAGGTTGAGCGCCAGAAGCCTAAGCGTAGACCTGGCGCTGGATCTGGTGGTGGATGGCTTGCAAGTTAAGTGCTATTCTCATGGTGGATAAGGAGAATATGTATGAGTAACTTAATTTGTGGTGTTGCGTTAAATGACGCTGGATATGTAACAAACAAGTCTGTCGATGGTGTTCAAGTAAGATGCCCTTTCTATGCTAAGTGGTACACGATGATAACAAGGTGCTACAACGGCAAGAAGCCAGCATATAAAGACTGCATTGTTTGTGATGAATGGCTTACGTTCAGTAACTTCAAGTCGTGGATGGAAAAACAGGACTGGGAAGGAAAGCAAATAGACAAGGATATTATAGAGCCTGGTAATAATGTTTATTGCCCTGAGCTTTGTTGCTTTGTATCAAGAAAGCTAAATATGTTGCTTTGTGCTGGCAATAAAGCTGGCGGCGCTTATTTAACGGGGGTAGCAAAGCACAAGAAAGGTTCTAGTGTATTTGAGTCAAAGATAAGCATTGACGGAAAGCAAATAAGAATAGGCTTTTTTGATAAAGAAATTGACGCCCATATTGCATGGAAAAAGGCAAAGTCAAAACTTCTTATCGATGAAGCAAGTAAGCAGTCAGATTTGCGCATTGCTGCTGGCCTGATGAAACATGCGGAACTTCTTAATGCGTAGTTATGGCGAAATAGCCGATGTGTGTTTTCAGCGTAAAGGCTGGAATATTTACAATCTGGCTACTGAGTATAAGATTTGGGATGGATACCGGAATAAATCGGTATTCGTTAATACCATGCTAGAGCTGAAGCAAGAAATTAATAAGTTTATCGGGGAAGGAAGTTATGAAGAAAGTTAAGTTTAAGTGTGAGCACTGCAAAGTTCCAGTTAAGCGCAATTCAAAACTAATCGTTCAGGAGAGCAAGCGCAAATACTGTTCTGAGCAATGCCTAATGAAGTGGAGACTCGCAAATGGCTAAGTCTAAATCAAAAATAGAACAGCTTTACGCTAAACCCGTAAAGCAAAAGAAAGGTGATAAGTCTGATGACTCGTTACTTTGTACGGCCAGAAAGCGAGCTCGTGACGGTGCAACCTACTGGAAAGACAACTGGGAAGCGGCTGAAGACGATCTGAAGTTCCTTGCTGGTGAACAATGGCCTTCACAAGTACGAACTGAGCGAGAGCTTGAGCAACGTCCTTGCCTGGTTAATAACGTATTGCCTACCTTTGTGGATCAGGTCCTTGGCGATCAGCGACAAAACCGCCCGGCTATCAAGGTTAGTGCAACTAACGCCACTCGAGTTACCAATCCAGATACCGGAGAGCAAGAAGATCTTCAGATAGCAAACACTTCAGGCAAGAGTAATTATGATTTGGCCGAGGTCTTTACTGGTCTAATTAAGAATATTGAATACAACTGCGATGCTGAAACAAGTTACGACATTGCTTTTCAGTCTGCGGTTGAGTCTGGAATGGGTTACTTGCGCGTTCGATCTGATTACCTGGCAGATGATAGCTTTGAACAAGACTTGATTATCGATCACATTGAAAACCAGTTTGCTGTAACTATGGACCCGAACGCCAAAGAGCGTGACCGTTCAGATATGAATTGGTGTTTGATTGATGACACGATGGAGAAAGAGGCATTCAAAGAGCTCTACCCTGATGCCAACGCCGACCCGGTTAACTCTGATTCAGTCGATGATATGGGAACCTGGTATTCTGACAACTCAGTTAAGATCAGTGAATACTTCACTCGTGAGCCTTGCATTAAAGAAGTGGCCCTTCTTAGTGATGGCCGTTCCGTGTATATGGATGAGCTAGAGCCTGTTGTTGATGAGCTACTTGACAAAGGTGTAAGCATTGTCCGTACCCGCAAGGTAAAAACACACAAAGTATTTTGGAGAAAAATCACTGGCCTTGATGTTTTAGAAGGTCCTATTGAAATACCTTGCTCAACTATTCCGGTTGTTCCGGTTTGGGGTAAGGCATTGGTTATTAAGAAGAAAATCATCTTTCGTTCCATTATTCGACACAGCAAAGACGCTCAACGAATGGCTAACTATTGGGATAGTGCCGCGACTGAAGCCGTTGCTCTTGCGCCTAAAGCGCCGTTTATCGGCTCCGAAGGTCACACTGAAGGTTATGAGCACCAATGGGAAACGGCAAACACTGTTAACCGTTCAGTGTTAACCTACGTCCCACAATACCAGGGCGATCCTGGTCCACGCCGTGAGCAACCTGCCGCCATCCCTGCCGCTGAAATTACTCTTGGCATGAACTCTAGTGAGAAGATTAAAGCCACGCTTGGTATGTATGACGCATCACTTGGAGCTATGGGGAATGAAACTTCAGGCCGGGCAATCGTAGCAAGACAACGCCAGGGTGATCGCGGTTCGTTCGCCTTTATTGACAACCTGACTAAAGCTATTCGCCGTGTTGGTAAGATCATGGTTGAGATGATACCTAAGATTTACGATACAGAGCGAGTTGTTCGCTTGAAGTTCTCTGATGAAACTGAAGACTTCGTTAAGCTGAATGAGCAAATCCTTGATGAGCAAACAAACGAGTGGGTAACTATCAATGATCTGAACGTTGCCAAGTATGACGTTGTTGTTACTACTGGCCCGGCTTACTCGACTCAGCGACAAGAAGCGGCTGAGTCACTTATTCAATTCGCTCAAGCTGTTCCAGCTTCTGCCGCTGTTATTGCTGATCTTATTGCTCAAAACATGGACTTCCCTGGTGCTGATGTTATGGCCGAACGTCTTAAAAAGATTGTTCCACCTAACGTATTGACCAATGACGAAAGAGAGAAGCTTGCTGAAGACATGCCGGATCAGGACCAGCCAACACCTGAGCAGCAATTACAAATGAAGGAGCTTGAAGTTAGAAGCCAAGAAGCTGAAGCTAAATCTGTAACGGCTCAAGCAAATAACGAGAAGTCTGCCGCCACCATTGCTAAGGCACAGGCTGATCTTGTCCAGGCTCAACTTGAAACGGCTGAAGCTCAAGCGCAACTTCAAGCTATCCAAAGCGGCCAAGGGCAAGCTTACCAGCAAGTACGTGAATTAGTTGCTGAAGCACTGGCTGAGTTAATGGCAAACAATCAAAATGTCAAGGCTTAACGAGTGACTTTTTACTAAATTAAGCTTATCATTAGTTTATGGCTACCAGTGGCCTTTCACTGGGCTTTAAATTCGTTTCATAGGGAACGCCATGAGTGTAGAAAACAACCAAGACGAAACAGCAGGTTTTGTCACAACATCGAGCGATATGCCTGAAGTTCAAACTGAACCACAGGAAGAGCAGCAGCAAGAAGAACAGGCCAATTCTGAGGCTGATGCTACTGTAGGTGATGAAGAGCAAGATCCGAAAGGTGAAGCTGATGAGCCCAAAGCAGAAGAGCAAGATGATTCCGGCAAAGATACCGCCGCCGATCACGACAAAGGCAAGAAGCCTAACCGTGTTCAAAAACGTATCGACCAGGTAGTAAGAGAGCGAGAGCAGGAGCGCCGAGAGAAAGAGGCCCTTCAGCGCCGTATTGATGAACTTGAAAGTGGTAAACAGTCGGACAAGTCAGAAAAGGAACCTGTAGAGGATGACTTTGAAACTTATGACGAATACCTTGATGCTTTGGACGCTTACGATAATAAGCAGCCAAAAGCTGAAGAGAAAAAGGCTGAACCTAAACAGGATGAGCAAGATAAACCGAGCGAATTGACTGATAGCCAGAAAACGGCAATGGCCGTGATTAAGGAATCGGTTGATAGTGCAGATAAGCCGGAAGACTTTGAAGCAGTCGCGCTTAATCCTGAAGTTCCCGTTACTGGTGAAATGCTTGAAGCTTTGGCTGAATGTGAAGACCCGGCTAAGGTCATGTATCATTTAGGCCAGAATAAAGATCTTGCTGCCGATATTGCTTCTGGTTCGCCAGCTCAGCAAATGCGAGCAATCGCAAAACTTGATCTGACGGTGACGAGCAAACCGCCGAAACCGACAAAAACAACTAATGCGCCCGATCCTATTAGCCCTGTTGGTGGTAGTGATGCACAAGAGAAAGCTCCGGCTGAAATGTCTTTTGCAGAATACGAAGCCCACATGAATAAGAAAGAACGTTCGCGCCAATCTTGGTAATAAATAAAGGAGCCTTCTCATGGCTGTTCAAAACAACAATCTACTTACTGATGATGTAATTGCTAAAGAAGCATTGCGTCTACTTAAAAACAACTTGGTTACTGCTAAGTTGGTTTACCGCAACTACGAAAAGACGTTTGGTAAAGTCGGCGATACTATCCGCTTAAAACTTCCTTGCCGTGTTAAAGCGGCTGATGGTCGAACCCTGGTTAAGCAACCAATGGTTGATCAGACGATCCCGTTCAAGATTGACAAGCAACACCACGTTGGCCTTGAATACACTGTTAAGGATAAGACCCTTGATATTATGGACTTCTCTGAGCGTTACCTGAAGTCGGGCATGATTCAGATCGCTAACAAGATTGACCGCAATATCTTGCTTACCCTTAAGAAAGCGTTCCATACTTCCGGCACTCCTGGTGTTCGCCCTGGTAAGTTTATCGACTTTGCTAACGCTGGCGCTAAACAGACCACTTACGCCGTTCCTCAAGATGGTATGCGTCATGCGGTCCTTGACCCGTTCACTTGTGCTTCTCTATCTGATGAAGTAACCAAGCTATTTAAAGAAAGCATGGTTGAGCAAGCGTATAAGATGGGCTATCGCGGTAAGGTTTCTGAGTACGATACTTACGAATCTCAAAACTTGCCTAAGCATACTGTTGGTGATCACGGCGGCACTCCTTTAGCTGGTGCTGGTGCTAACGGTTCAGTTATCACTATGACTGGCGGTACAGCTTCAACAACTGGCTTCTTGAAAGTTGGTGATGTGTTTACCGTTGCTGGCGTATTCGGTGTTAACCCTCAGAACTATGAAACAACCGGATTGCTTCAAGAGTTCGTTGTTACTGCTGACGTTGATACTGATGGTGCTGGCGCTGCTTCAATCAGTGTGTTCCCTGCATTGAATGACGGTACAGCCACAATCAACAACGCTGAAGGCGACCCAATCAGCACGAAAGCTTACCAGAACATCACAGCCCTTCCGGTTGCTGGTGCGGCTATCACTATTGCTGGTGCGGCTAATGCAACATACGAACAAAACTACCTGTTCCACCGTGATGCTATCGCCCTTGCAATGATTGACCTTGAGTTACCACAATCAGCGGTTATCAAGTCTCGTGCTGCTGATCCTGAAACTGGTCTGTCACTTACTCTTACTGGTGCTTATGATATTAATGAGCAAACAGAGATTCACCGTATTGATGCTGTTTACGGCACCGATTTGATTTACGGTGAGCTTGCCCTTCGTATGTGGGGCGCTGCTCAGTAAGCAATAACCGATAAGGCCCAATGACGGGCCTTTTATTCATTAGATAGAGAGAGTAATTAATATGTCAAAATTATGGATGTATCACGCTAACTGCCCTAAAGGTGAAATTGTAAACCTGTCTCAAGCTGAACAATTAGAGCAAGACGGTTGGGTTAAGTCTCCGGCGCTTCTTGATTTACCTAAAGAAGACAACGCCGCAAAGATGGACGCCGAACAGATTGAACGTGCGCGACCTGAAGATCTTGTTGGCCTGGTTAAAACAATGGGCTTCAAGGTTTTGTCTGAAGTTGAATTTGAAGCTGAAATGAACAAGGCAAAGTTTAGCGCCGTACCTGTCACCATTGAATCATTCAGTGATGAAGAGCTTATTACTGAAGCTGAACGCCGTGGCCTTAAAGAGTCAAAACAAGCTGAAGGTCAAGAAGGCGAGCATGATCTTGATGTTCTTTACGCGCAGTTTGAAGAAAACCCTGAATCACTAACCAAGGCCGAGCACGTTGCCCTTGGTAATACACTTTACAGTTTAGGTCTTCGTGAAAACATGAAAGAAGAAACTCTGATCGAGAAAATCAAAGCGGCAATGAACGGAGCTGAATAACATGGCTACTACGGTAGGGGATATTATTCGCAGTTCAATGCGTAAAATTGGCGTTCTTGCTGCTGGCGAACCCCTGCCAGCCAACGAAGGTGATGACGCTCTTCAGGTATTCGCTCAAATGGTTGATGCCTGGACTAATGAAACGCTACTTATCCCGGTGGTTAACGTTGTCACCTTTCAGTTAACTAATGATGTTTCTGAGTACACTATTGGCATTTACCCTGAGCCAAAGCCGGACCCGTTACCAATCAACCATATTGAAACCGCAAGGCCAGAAAAGATACTGGCCGCTTTTATTCGTGATCAATACGATACCGACTACATTCAAGAGGTTATTGACGTTAAGATCTTCTCGCGCATTAGCCGTAAAACTAACGCTTCGCGGCCTTCGCGCTTCTATTTTCGTGAAGGTTGGCCGTTAAACACTATTCTATTTGAGTCGGTCCCATACTCTTCAGAAACGCTTCATCTTGAGGTTATCCAGCCATTAAGCGAGATACTTCCGGCGGCTTGTCTTACTGAAGTGATTAACTTACCTCCTGGCTACGAGAGAGCGCTTATCTATAACCTTTGCCTCGATCTTGCTGATGAATGGGGCAAGCAGCCAAGTGCGGCGATTGCTACCCATGCGGTTGAAGGTAAGAAGTGGTTGAAGCGTAACAACTACCGTGATCTTGTTCTTGGCATGGATCGCGCCGTTGCTACTCAGCGTAAAGGTATCGGAACCTATGTGATCGAGCAGGGTCCGTAAATTATTACGGTGGTCCATGCGTTGCTTTTATGCTACTTTTTAAGTGTCTAGCACAGGAGATTTAGCGTGAAAGATTTAACCAATAAAGAGTATTTGTCAGAGTGTGTAATTTACGGAAAAGAGTCAGGTAGATTTACTTGGCTAAAAAGGCCAATGCAGCACTTTAAGTCTATTGGTGACTACAATACATGGAATGATAAGAATGCAGGTGAAAACGCTTGTATCATTGATACTTTAGGGTATGAGCTTATTCATTTAGATGGGAAGGTTATCAAGGCTCACCATGCGGCATTCATTCTAACTGAAGGGTTTAAGCCTGAAGAAGTGGATCATGAGAATGGAGTTAGAAATGATAACAGATGGTGCAATATAAGAAGTGTAACCAGACTTGAGAACACCAAAAACAGGAAGTTGAGAAGCGATAACCCAAGTGGTCATCCTGGAGTTGCTTACCGCGAAGACTCAGGAAAGTGGAGAGCGAGAATAAGTCATAATGGTAAAAGGATTAACCTTGGCTCCTTCTCGACTGAACAGGCGGCTATTAGTGCTAGAATTGAAGCGGAGAAAGAATATGGCTATCACGAAAATCACGGAAGGGTAATCTAATGCAAAGAGAGATACCGCTTGCGGCCAACACTTCAGAACAGGACATATCAGGCAATGAGTTGCTTGTTAACGTATATCCTCGCGCCTCAACTGGTGGGAAGTACCCGTTCAACCTAATTAATACGCCAGGGCTCGCATTCTTCTGCGAGCTTCCTACGGCCCCAGTTCTTGGTCTACACAACAATAAAGGTCGAGTGTTTGCTGTTACACCTTCAAAAATGTACGAGATTTTTAAAAATGGCGTATATAGAGAGCTTGGTGATGTTGACCTTAAAGGCCGTGTTGTTATGGAAGATAACGGCATTCAGGTTGTTGTTGTCGATGGGTTTAAGGGTTTTTACTATGACGCAAGGGATAGTGAGGTTAAAGAGATCACTGATGAAGCGTTTTATCCTGCATCAACTGTAACTTATCAAGATGGTTATTTCTTGTTTGATAGAAAAGGCACTGGTCAATTCTTCATATCAGAATTGCTTGATGTGGCTTTTGATCCTTTGGACTTTGCTACTGCGGAAGGGCAGCCGGATCCACTTGTTGCGATACTAAGCGACCACCGGGAAATATTTCTATTTGGAACTGAAACAATTGAGGTTTGGTACAACTCAGGCGCTTCAGACTTTCCTTTTGAGCGTAACCAAGGCGCATTTGTTGAAAAAGGTTGTGGTGCTCGCTATTCAGTAGCAAAGCAGAATAACACTGTTTATTTCATTGGTTCTGACTTGATGGTTTATCAAATGACTGGTTATACGCCAGTAAGGATAAGCACACACGCAGTTGAGAAGACGCTTAAAGATGTTGATCTAAGTGATGCGTTCGCCTACACGTACCAGGATGAAGGCCACTTGTTCTACGTGCTAACTATCCCAAGTCGAGATATTACCTGGTGTTACGACATATCAACTGGTGCCTGGCATGTTCGACAGTCTTACCAGTTTGGCCGCCACCAATCTAATAACGCTATATTCTTTGATTCAAAAACCCTGGTCGGCGACTTTCAGAACGGGCGAATCTATCAAATGGCTGGTAACTTCTACACTGATGACGGTGAACCTGTCATTCGTGAGTTTGTATTGCCTACACTAAATAATGGTCGAGAGTTCTTAACCGTTGATAGTTTAGAGTTTGATATGGGTACTGGTGTTGGGCTTATTCGCGGTCAGGGTGATGATCCTGAATTGCGTGTTTACTTCTCAAAGGACTCAGGCAAGACATACAGCGAGAGCTTTAAGCGTGGGCGTATTGGTAAGGTTGGCGAGTACCTAACAAGAGCAAAGGTTAACCGTTTTGGTGCTGCTAGACAGTTTACCTTTAAGGTTGAAATATCAGACCCTATACCTATTGATATTGGTGGGGCGTGGGTGGAAGTGCGCTAATGGCTGACAATAAAACTGAAAACCTTGTATCTAAACCGCCTCTTCAAGTAAGGCTAATTGACCAGAACGGATTAATGAATCGCGCCTGGTCTGTTTGGTTTCGTGACTTATACCGCCGAGTGGCTTACAAGGGCGGAAACTCCATTGATGAAAACATAGAGGACATTGATGATCTTATAGCGGCAGTGGAAAGTAACATTATTGCCATTGCTGAAAATAAACAGGCTATAGATATAAATACACAGGCAATAGCCCAAAACGTTATAGATATAGCTCAAAACTCTGATGACATTGAAGCTAATGAAATAGCAATAGACCAGCTTACGATTAGTCTTAATGCTCACATTTCACAATCTCAAGCGCATGGATCTAATGGTGATATAGTTGGGTTTAATGATACAGCTAACGAGTCAACAGTTGGGCTTGTAAAGAGAATGGCCCTGATAGCTGACGCAGTAGAAACAACGGTTGATATTACAACTCCTGATATTGGTGCGGCCCCTGCAACTTATGATCAGGCTTACACGCAATCAGTAACCGATTTAACGAACGAAAACAAAGCGGCAATAAATCAACTAGCTTCAGACCTTAATGATGCTATTGCGGTTCTTAATAACTTACTGGCAGAAAGCAAGTCTTCCGGCCAGATGACAACACCATAGGGATAACATGAACGAGACAAACACAAAGCTGGAAGAATCACGATCACTGGCAATTGTTGCGGCTGTATCTTCAATTGATATTGCTGAACGGCGCGGAAAGATTAACGCACTTGAACAGGCTATGCTTCAGGAAGAGCAAGTTCCTATTGATGTTAACCACCGCTTTAATGGTGGAATCTATGCGCGTGAAATAACCATTCCAAAAGGCACATTGCTAACTGGTCGAATCCATAAGTTTGATCACTTCGATATTATGCTTAGTGGCGATATTTCAGTTTCTACCGATACCGGGGAAGTTAAGCGCCTTACTGGTTTGAATATCATGGAAGGCAAAGCAGGGAAGAAGCGAGCAGGATACGCGCACGAAGATACCCACTGGATCACGTTCCACTGTGCTGAAGAGCGTAACCCTGAAGAAATGTATGAGTTTCTTACTTGTGGCTCATTTGAAGAGCTGGAAGAGTTTAACCATTTACTTGAACAAGCAATGAAGCAAATCGAGCATGATGAAGCGGTATTAACTGAATGCGCTAAAGCTATCGTTGATAAGGGGGATTTATGTCAGTAGTTGCGGCGGCGGTTGTCGGCTCTGCTGTTGTAGGGGCTTATTCTGCGAACAAATCCGCTAAAGCTCAAAGCAAAGCAGCTCAGCAAGGCATGGATGCTGAAGAGCGCATCGCTGCGGAAAACAGAGCGCTTCAGCGAGAATTGGCAGACCAGCAACGCGAAGACTTTGCTCCTTGGCGTAATATTGGTGAGCAGGCTCTAAACCAAATGTGGGAAGGTGTTCAGTCTGGCGCTTTTGAGGTTGGCGATATTGATGTAACCAAGGATCCGGGTTATCAGTTCAGAATGGACCAGGGCATTGAGGCGCTTGACAAGTCGGCGGCGGCTCGTGGTCGTTTGCTTAGTGGGGCTCAACAAAAAGGCGTCACTGACTACGCTCAAAATGTAGCAAGCCAGGAATATGCTAATGCCTATGCTCGTGAAGCTAACGAGAAGGCCAAAAAGTACAACATGCTTTCAGGTTTGTCTTCAGGTGGTCAGGCTTCTGCTGCTGGCCAAGCTCAAGCAACAAGCAACCTAGCTCAAACTGAAGGAAACATTCTTTCTAATCTAGGTCAAAGCCAGTCTTACGGATACCAACAGCAAGGCCAGGCTCGTGCCGGCGCTTATCAAGGTATGGCTCAAGCAGGGAACCAGGCAGCACAAAACTGGTTAATGTATAAAACTTTGGGGGCATCATAATGGCGGCTAATCAATATGGTATCGACTTAGGCGAGATATACCGAACACAAGCGGCGGTTGAAGGGGCTCGCACTCGAAATAAGCTTTCTGGTTTGCAGCTTGGTGAAATGGAACGCGAGATTGCAGAGCGACCAGCTAAAGAGGCGGCAGCATTAGAGCGTAAAAACTTGCTATCTGGATTGCGTCAAAAAGCGGTTGGCGGTGATGTTAGCGCACAACAACAATTGTTAGCCTTGGATCCTGAAGGTGGCGCAACGTTCATTGATGCAGTAGCCAAGATGGATGATCGCAAGCTTAAAGCTACTCAGAGATCAGTTGATGAAATGGGCCAGCTTGCCGGATACGTTCTGCAAGGTAAAACACCTGAAGAGCAAGCTCGCCGTTATCAGCTAATGTACCAGGGCGTTTCTCCTGAAGTGCAGTCAAAGCTACCGGAGCAATACGACCCTCAATTCATGGAGCTTTCACTATCTAAAGCTATGGCAATGGATAAGCTGCTTGAAAACCCTAAAGCTATTCAGGTCGGCGGTGAAGATGTTGTTTATAAAGCTGGCCGTGAAGTTGAGAGAAAGACTCGCCCGGTTAAAGCTTCTGGCACTGGTTCTGATGGTGGCGGAGTTAAGTCGGCTGATGAAAGCTTGATGTATCGCCAGTCAGTTGAATTGCTTGGTGGCCTGTTTGATCAGGCTGGTAATATTACCAATCTTGATCCTACTGTTAGAAACAAGGTCCAGGGCATTGCTACCGAAGCGACTAACATTTTCCGTGAAGGTGGTGTTACTCGGTCACAAGCAGTTAAGCAAGCAGCTCAGAAGTTTGGGCTTGAAGTTCCTGACGCTGGTAGTACAGTTGATAATGACCCTTTAGGTATTCGATGATAAACGAGCCCTTTAATTAGGGCTTTAATAAAGGAGAGCCGCCGTGAGCGAGTTCATAAAAAGCTTCAGAGAACAAAACCCTCAATACAATGATATGGCTGACGATCAGCTAGTCACTGCGCTTCACAACAAATACTATTCAGATATTCCAGTCGAGCAATTCAATCAAAAAATTGGATTTCAAGTCGCACCGATTGACCCGGTTGTTAGTGATCCAGTAGCAGAGCAAGAGCCTGCCTCAATCGCACAGACAATCCCACAAGAACCAATTCCACAGCAACAACCTGTTTACGGCTTTACTGGTGCCGCAATGAAAGCACCTGAAGAGCAAAGTATGTTAGAGCTTGTTAGCGGCAAGCTTAAAAACTGGGGCGCTGGCGCTGGTGAGCGAGCTGGTGACGTTGGTGGCGCATTACTTCAGACAATTGAAACGGTTGGCTCTGGACTTGAACAGAAGTTTCCTATGGGCGGCCTTGTTTGGGAAGATGGTGACATTATCCCTTCTGTTCTTGGTCCTGAAGAATGGGCTAAGCGAGAAGCTGAGCCAATCTTAACTAAAGGTGCTGACGTTCTTAAAGATATTGATCTTGGCTATCAAGAGAAAGTTGGTTGGGAAGATGTTAAAAAATCATTCTCTGAAGGTGGTCCGTTATCCGGTAGCGCTTATGCTGATGTTTTAGAATACGGCCTTGAACAAGGTGTCAAGTCGGTCCCTGATATGGTTGCGGCAATTACCGCCTTGCCTGCTTACATATTTGCCCGTTCTGGCGAGATTGGCGAACAGAGAGCCCAAAACAAAGGTAAGGAAAAGGCAGAGATTGAAGACGTACTTGAAGCGGCTCCTTTTGCTGTTGCTGCTTCATTGCTTGAGCGTATCGGTGCGAAAGGTATTACCCAGGCTGGCAAAGAAGAGATCGGCAAAGAGATCTTGAAGGCTGGCATTAAAGAATCTACCAAACGTGTTGCCGCTGCTGGAGGCAAGGCAATGACTAAAGAAGCGGCCACTGAAGCAATTCAGGAAGGCATGATTGAATACGTTGGTGAGCGTTACGGCACTGACGTTGCAATGGATTGGAAAGAGGCACTTGATCAGGCTGCGGCTGGCGCTGTTGCTGGCGGTGTATTTGGCGGTACTGGCGGCGGTGTTATGGCTACCGCTAACGAGATCAACTATTCGCCTGAAAAGGTTATCGCTAAGCAGCTTGAAAAAGATATTGAAGCGACTGAGGTTGTAGGTACTGAGCAAGCAGCCATTGAAGCGTTATCACCGGAACAAGCTCAAATACAGCAAGAGCAAAAACCACAACAAAAACAAGAACTTAAAGCAAGAGATCCGCAAGTTAAACCTGAAACAGTCAAGCCAGTTGTTAAGCAAGAGTTTGAAATTGACAAGGCTCAATCCACTGAGCAAGAGCCTGTTGCGCTTGAACTTCCTGAAGAAAAGCCAGTTAAGCAACAAATCGTTGGCAAGGAAGTTGTTGAAGCGCCGATTGAAGAAATAACTATCAGTGAAGACGTTCCTCAGTTCAAAGAAGGCGCTGACGTTAAAGGCGTTGTTGAGCCATTAGGCGGAAAGTTTGAAAGAACTGGCGTTGCTCCAATTCAAATTTGGGTCCGTGAAGATGGTCGCAAAGAGGTGATCAGCGGTCGCCACCGTTTAGATCTAGCTGAGCGTAGTGGAGAAAAAACAATCCCGGCTCAATATCATTATGAGTCTGAAGGTTTCGGAGCAGATCAGGCGGCTGTGCTTGATGCCATGCTTAATATTCGTGAAGGTCAAGGTAAGGTAAAAGATTATGTCGATTTCATCAAAGCAACAAAACCAAGAAAAGCGGAAGCAGACGCACAAGGAATACTGGCAAGGCAGACGGGCAAACGGGCTTTCACAATCGCAACTGAAGGAAGTGATGCGCTCATTACCAGCCACCGAAACGATCAGCTAACTGACGAGGCCGCAACTCGCATAGCTGAAGCGGCACCACGAAACGAAAAACTTCAAGCTGTTGGCATCAAGGCTATTCAAGATGGTAAGTCTATTGCCGTTGCTGAAAACATGGTCAAGGCTGTTAAAACCATGACAGACGAAACCGCACAACAAAGCGGTGATCTGTTTGGGTTCGATGACTCGGCTATGGTCGAAGCTGAGAACCTGGCAAAAGCAGCAGTTAAGAAGCAAAGCGAAATTCAAAAAACCTTATCAGCGGTACAGGGCGCAGCTAAGCGACCAGAGTTAGCCGCTAAAGAAGGCGTTGACGTTAAAAACCCTGAAGCTATTAAAGCCCGTATTGCTGAACTAAAAGAGCAAAAGCGTGATTGGCAAAACTGGCACACTAACCCTAAGTTAACCCAAGAGCTTAAAGCTCAACCTGAAAAGGCGGTAACTGATGAGAAGCCAGCGATCACGGAAGAAGTTAAAGCACCAGCACCAGAGCCAGCGGCGCAGCCTTTACCTAAAGAGAAGGATACCTTTACCAACTGGAACGCTAAAGATAGTGAAGGCGGCCCGGCTGAGCAGTCATTCACTCGCGGTGAATATGCCAAGGCAATAAAGAGTGATAGCAAAGGAACCTTCTTTGATGGTGGTGAAATTGAAGGCATTTCTCAAGACAAGCAGCAAGCCAAGATTAAAGGCGTATGGCATGACTTTGGTTCTATCGTAAAAGCCGATAAGCCGGAGCCAGTTAAAAAACCAACTAAGCCAATGTCTGAAGTTGTCAAGTCTGTTAGCAAGAGGAAGGGCGAAGGCTTAACTGATGCTGATAAAGTGCCAGCACCTAAAGCTGATTACGCCACTGAGCCAGCGCAAGCTTATCGTTCTTTCATGGAATCGGTAGCCAATCAAACCGCTACTGTTTCCGAAATTAAAGCCGATGCTGAAAGCTTGGTTAAAAACAAGGACGCTATTATTGCCAAGATGAGTGATCGCAAGTTCACCAAGGCAATGCTTCAGCAAATAACACACTCACCACGCTCTGATCTTAAAAAGCCTCAAATGGTTAAGAGTGCTTATGAGCGTATGCTTGCGGCTCACGTTATGGGTGATGCTACGTTTACCATCTTCGGCGGCTCTAAAACCTACGAACAACAAATGATGGAGAAAATTAACAAGCAGACTCAAGCCGATGTTGACGCAGCTTACGAGAAGCAGCGTGAATACCGCGCTCAAATTAAGCAGCGTAAAGACGAGTTTGTTAAGTCACTATCTAACCCTGAAACATTGCCAGAGTTTAAAGAGTTCATCCGTGTTCGCGGCAAAGACAAAATGAGCCCTGAACAACTGGCCGCTTATGACGAGCTTGTTGCTGAATCAATGGCAGAAGTTAAGCCTGAAGTTGTCAAAGCTGAAACTGAAGCCGTAACTACTGAGCGAGCGCAAACCAAACACACTAAAACAGGTGCGGATCTGTTTGTGGTCAAAATGGTTGGCCGTGTACCTAAAGAACAATTCAGAGAACTAAGCGGTAAGGCCAAGCAGTTAGGCGGTTATTACTCTTCTTACTCAAAAGGTGACGCGATACCAGGATTCCAATTTAAAACCGTTGAAGCAGCTGATCAGTTTGAGCAGTTACTATCTGGCAAGGATGTGGATAAAAGCGACTTCGCAGAGGCTAAAGCTGAAGTTAAGCAGTCAAAGAACGCTGACAAGCTTCTAAACATGGCTGAAAAGATGGAAGCCAAGGCCACAGAGGAGATTAACCGACCAAGACAAGCTAACACAGCAAGACGCGCTTCAATGGCCGCTAACGCCACTGAGAGAGCTGAGAAGCAACTCGCTTTAGCTAAGACAGTTCGCAATATCGCCGTTAAGCTTCAGGAAGGTGAGGTTAAACACCTGGGACAAATGAGCCAGGTTACACAGCTTGAAGAGCTGATCACCATTCAGAAACGCGCAATACCTAATGAACTGTATGAGCAAGGTTCGTTTGATGGGTACTCAATTAGCCGACCACTGAAAGAAGGCGTAACGGTTGACGACTACATTAACCTTGTTGATTTCCCTGGTATCGAGCTTGATAGCGGAATCATTGATCGTGTAGCCGACACCTTAAAAGGTAAGCGCGGTTATGCTCGCCTATCTGCTGAGCTTCGCAAGTTACCAAAAGGTAAGCGTGATTCACTTCGCAAGCTTACGAAAGAACAAGGTGACAAGATCATGGCGGCCAATAAAGCCGGATTGCTTGAAGCCTATTCTCTTAGCTGGCTACCGGATCAGGTCGCAACGTTAAACCGATTAGGAAAGTTGGGGATCTCTACTGGTGAGCAGTTACGCGCTGCTATTCGTGAGCTTGATTCTCTTCGAGTGGCTAAGAGACAAGAGGATCCAGTTAAAAAGCTAGAGCGTGATTTAGTTGGCAAGAAGATTGAAGGCTTCTTTCCTACGCCTACGCCATTAGTTGATCAGATGATTGACTATGCAGACATAAAACCAGGGCATGAGGTTTTAGAGCCTTCCGCTGGTAAAGGTAACATTGCAGATCAGATCATGGTTTCCGCGCCGGATGCCTCGCTTGATGTTGTTGAATACAACACCTCACTTGCTTCATTGCTTGAGGTGAAAGGCTATAACGTTGTTGGTAATGACTTCCTTGAATACTCCGGCAAGCAGTATGACCGCATTGTGATGAATCCACCGTTTGAAAACTTCCAGGATATTGACCATGTAAAACATGCTTATGACCTGTTAAAGCCTGGCGGAAAACTTGTGGCTGTCATGGGCGCTGGCGTGAAGAACTCGCGCAAGAAAGCGGTTGAGTTTCGTGAATGGCTTGATGATGCTGGCAGTTACATTGAAGACTTGCCAGAAGGAAGCTTTAAAGGTTCAGAACGTTCGACTGGCGTTAACACTGTAATGGTGACAATTGAGAAAAACGACACCAACACGCTTAACTACAAGAAGGATGACAGCAAGGTTTCACCTACACCGAAAGATGGTGAGCGTGTATTTCATGCGCCTGGTCATAACTTTATTGGCATGTTCCGTTCAACCGGGATACCTGAGCGCCGTGACTTTGTAACCATTGAAGGACGTAAGTTAAAGATACCTGATGCGCCGCAACGCATTGAGCCGATCATGAGCAAGCTGATTAAGATAACTGGCCGCCGTATTTACTTTGGTAAAATCAAAGGTAAGTCTGATGAAGGCTTCTATCGTCCTAACGTTGGTGAGATCAGAACGCGCCGCAAGAATGACGTTGAAGTTTTGGCGCATGAAATGGCCCACTACCTTGATGTGTATTCAAATATCACTCTCCCTAACTTCCAGAAGCTTTATAAAGATCCGAAGTATTCTAGTGAAGTGGCTGCGCTTAGCTATACCGATGCTGATCCGAAGATTGAAAAAATTGAAGGGTTCGCTGAGTTTGTGCGCCTATGGCTAACGAATGCCAATGAAGCGCAATTGAGAGCGCCTAAGTTCTACGATGCGTTTACCAATGAGTTAGCGCGTGATCGTAAGTTGCTTAACCCTATGCGTGATATGCAGGACTTAATGCACAAGTTCTACTTCCAGGGGCCAGATAAGTTAGGTCAAGCGTTAATTGGTAAAGACGTTTCATTCAAGCAGCGTTTTAACGAGTGGGCTTATCGCCGTGACTCGCGTATTCGCCAGCAAGTTATTGACCGTTTCCATGCAGCAAGAAAGGTTGAGCAAGAGCTAACCCGTAAAATCGGAACCGTTGAAGAGTCGGCATGGAAGCAATTCAGAATTGCTAATGGTGGCGCGGAGGGTATTTCTGATTACATTCTCAACTATGGCACTGTGCAGTTTGATGAAAAAGGCGATCTGAAGCGTAGCGGTAAAAGCTTGCATGAAGTAATGGAGCCAGTAAAAACAATCAAGCTAAAACCTGAGCATGAAGGTGATCAGAAGATTGATTTGCTAATGCGTTACTTTGCTGGCCGCCGAGCGTTAGAGCTTCACCGCCAGAAGCGTGAAAACTTGATCCCTAAAGAAACGGCTAAGGAATGGGCTCGCCTTGGTAAAGCTTACCCGGTGTTTGAGTCTATCCAAAAAGAGTATCAAGAGTTTAATGATCGCATGATGGACTTTTATCAAGAAGCCGGAATGATTACGCCTGAAGGCCGTAAAACCATGCAGTCAATGAACAAAGACTATGTTCCTTTCAACCGCATCCGTGATCAACTTGCTGGTGGCAAAGGTGCGGCAAGTGCTGGATTTAAAAAGCTTAAAGGTG
>Ga0180434_10002442_pt1 | contig 24828 bp, 15 predicted proteins | sample SS_ome_7_FD_132453 | JGI IMG/M metagenome (GOLD analysis project Ga0180434, IMG submission 132453) | Hypersaline lake sediment archaeal communities from the Salton Sea, California, USA - SS_1_D_2 metaG | ecosystem: Environmental > Aquatic > Non-marine Saline and Alkaline > Hypersaline >... | reverse complement strand
TGTCAGGGGTTCAAAATAGAGCTTGTCGGATGTGTCGTAGTCCGTACTGACCGTTTCCGGATTGCTGTTGACCATGATGCTTTCAACGCCCTGCTCCCGCAGCGCATAGGACGCGTGCACACAGCAGTAGTCGAATTCGATCCCCTGGCCGATCCGATTGGGTCCTCCGCCCAGAATAACAACCTTCGGCCTTTCGGACGGGCGTGCCTCACTTTCGCTTTCATAGGTCGAGTAATAATACGGCGTCGCCGCCGTGAATTCCGCAGCGCAGGTGTCCACCAGTTTGTATGCCGGTCTGATGCCGGACTGCCGCCGTAAACCGACGATCCGCTCTTCGGTCGATCCGGTCAAGTGGGCCAGTTGAATGTCGGAAAATCCCAAGGCCTTGGCCTGCTGCAGGCATTCCAGGACCGCCTCGTCCGGAACGGCCGCCGGGGTCTCGCGCACCGCCGGCCCCAGGATTCGGGCGATCCGGCTTTCGAAGTCCGCCAGTTGTTTCAGCTGGTGGATGAACCAGGGGTCGATGCGGCTCTGCTCCGACACCGCCGCCACTGAAAAACCGGCGCGAAGCGCCTCCCGCAGATAGAACAGACGTTGTGAATTGGGAACAGTGATTTTTTTCTCGATCACCTCCGGCCGCGAACCGCCCGCCGCCGAATCGAAAACGTCCTTTCCGTCCGCGCCCAGCCCGAACCGACCGATCTCCAGGGAGCGGATTCCTTTTTGCAGGGCCTCTTTAAACGTGCGCCCGATGGCCATGGTCTCTCCCACCGATTTCATGGCCGTGGTCAGGAAATCCGGTGTTTCCGGGAATTTTTCAAACGTCCAGCGGGGGATTTTCACAACGCAGTAGTCAAGGGTCGGTTCAAAAGAGGCCAGTGTCTGACCGGTGATGTCGTTGGGGATTTCATCCAGCGTGAAGCCCACCGCCAGCTTGGCGGCGATTTTGGCGATGGGGAAGCCGGTGGCCTTTGAGGCCAGTGCCGAGCTCCGGGAAACCCGCGGATTCATTTCGATGACCACCATTTCCCCGTTGAGCGGGTTGACGGCGAACTGAACATTCGAGCCGCCGGTGTCAACCCCGATTTCGCGCATAATGGCGATGGCGGCATCCCGCATCGTCTGATATTCTCTGTCGCTCAGCGTCTGCGCCGGGGCCACGGTAATGCTGTCGCCGGTGTGTATCCCCATGGGGTCCATGTTTTCGATGGCGCAGACGATCACCACGTTGTCCGCGTGATCGCGCATCACTTCGAGTTCGTATTCCTTCCACCCCAGGATCGACTCTTCGATCATGATTTGATGAATCAGGCTGGCGTCAAGCCCGGCTCTGGCCATCACCTCCAGATCATCGGCATTGTAGGCCACACCGCCGCCGGTCCCCCCCAGCGTGAAGCTGGGACGTACGATCACGGGAAAGCCGATATCCCGCGCCGTTTTACGCGCCTTTCGCATATCCGTCACAATACCGCTTTTGGGAATGCGCAGACCGATGTTGCCCATGGCCTTTCGGAAGCGGTCCCGGTCTTCCGCCTTTTCAATCGCATCGATGGAGGCGCCGATCAACTCAACGCCCAGGCGATTCAACACACCGGCCCGCGCCACCTCGACCGCGGTGTTCAATCCGGTTTGACCGCCCAGTGTCGGCAGCAGGGCGTCGGGCCGCTCCCTTTCAACAACGGCGGCAACCACTTCCGGCGTGACCGGTTCGACATACGTTCGGTCGGCCATCCCGGGATCGGTCATGATGGTGGCTGGATTGCTGTTCACCAAAATGACCGCGTAGCCCTCCTCCTTGAGCGCCTTGCAGGCCTGGGTACCGGAATAGTCGAACTCACAGGCCTGGCCGATGATGATCGGTCCGGCGCCGATGATCAGAATCTTTTTTATGTCGCTGCGTTTGGGCATCGTTTGTTTTTTTAAGGGCCGAACAGGGGCTTAAGGCCTTATTTCCCGGGTTTCATCATGCCGGTGAATTCGTGAAAAAGGTATGCCGCGTCGTGGGGGCCGGGAGAGGCCTCGGGATGATACTGAACCGCGAGAACACCAAGCCGGTCGTGGCAAAACCCCTCCAGCGTGTTGTCATTCAAATTGATGTGGGTCACCTTGACATGGGGATCCGCCAAGCTTTCAACAGCCACCGCAAATCCGTGATTCTGGGACGTGATTTCGACTTTGCCGGTCCGCACGTTGCGCACGGGCTGATTGGCGCCGCGGTGGCCGAACTTGAGTTTATAGGTTCTGCCGCCCAGCGCCAGCCCCAGCAGCTGGTGTCCCAGACAGATGCCGAAAATCGGGCGGAAACCCAAAAGCGCCCGAATCGTTTCAACCGCATACTGTACCGGCTCCGGATCGCCCGGGCCGTTGGACAGAAAAATGCCGTCCGGATTCAGGGCGCGGACCGCCGCCGCCGGCGTTGATGCCGGCACCACGACCACCTCGGCGCCGACGGCGGTCAGCTGGCGCAGGATGTTGAACTTGATGCCGAAATCAAAGGCCACCACCGCGCTGCGTTCCCCTCTTGAACGCCACACGGTCTCGTCAAGCGCCGCATTTTCATGGGCGATGACAACCGGCGCACCACCTTCCCAGCGATAGGCCCTCCCGGCGGTCACCCGGCTGACCAGGTCCAGGCCCTCCATGGCCGGAATGGCGTTGGCCCGTGCGACAAGGGAGGCCGGATCGGTGTCATCGGTGGAAATAAACGCCCGCATGGCGCCGGCATTGCGGATGTGGCGCGTCAACGCGCGCGTGTCCAGCGCCTCAATTCCTAAAACGCGGTAACGCTGCAGGTAATCCGCCAGAGTGGATGTGGACCGCCAGTTGCTGGGATGCCCCTGATATTCCCTGACCAGAAGGGCCTGCACATGGATGCGGCCGGACTCCACATCCGCGGCATTGACACCGTAGCTGCCGATCAACGGATAGGTCATGGTCACCAGCTGGCCGCTGTAGGAAGGGTCGGTCAACACCTCCTGATACCCGGTCATGCTGGTGTTGAAAACGACCTCGCCGCCGACCTCGCCCGGTCCGGTAAAGGACCGGCAGGCGAATGTCCGGCCGTCTTCAAGTGCCAGGAGTGCTCTCATGGGTTCCGTCCGCCGCGCGCATGTCTGTCGGTGATACACCGCTTGTCGCGGTGTTTTGGTTTGCCTGATCCTTTACCACATTCCTCCTGCAAATCAACACCCAACTTGATACGATCCGTAACGACGCGCAGCGGACACGGCGGCGCGGATATTCTCCCGCGGGGTGGTGGCGCCCACATTGCATAAGTACAGTACAAAGCGGCCGGCCGGACCGCCCTCTTCAATATAGGTACGCACGCGTTTTTCGATTTCCGCAGGCGTGGTCAGGGCCAGAAATCCGGCGCCGATGCCCAGCATCAGCGGAACCCCGCATTGGTCCGCATATTGCCGATACACCGCCGGACCGATGGCGGCCACGTCCGGATCCTGTCCTTCCAGAAAGGCGGGACACACCTTGCGTTTGAGGTCAAGCATGATTTCCGGATCACGCAGATACCGCTCCCCGACCCAGTTGGGCACGTAAACGCCCTTGCCGCAGATTCGACGCAGGCGGTCAATCCAGGGGACGACCCAGTCCGCCAGCATGGCGGCATTGACGATGGGAATGGAGGCGGTGGCATCGCTGCCGCAGATCGAATGCGCCCCCGGGAACGCCTGTTTAAGATGCATGATCCAGGGAATCAGCAGTGCGTCGGTGATGCGGTCGAACAGCTCCCGGGCGAAATCCGGCTGCAGCATGATGTCCATCAGCAGACGCTCGGTGCCGCGGATATTGGCTGCCAAACTGAACGGGGCGCAGAAGTTGAGAACCGGCTCTTCCCCCAACAAATCGCGGTAAACAGCGTACATTTCAACCACGGTTCGCAAACGGCCATCGCTGTTGAAATCGGGTGTGCGGATTTTGAAAAGATCCCGGGCCGAGCAAATCAGGGGCGCACTGCGGTCCACATCCGGCATGTGGCGGTCGCTGTAGACGATGCGCTGCCCGATCGCTTCGGCCTCGATATTGTAAACGTCATATTCCACACCGGGCACGTCGATGCCGTAAGCCGCCAGCACCGACAAATAGCCGGCCGGCAGAAAGCGCGTACTCGTGTAAAAATCGCGGGCGTCGGCCCTAAGCTCCCGCATCGCAAATTCGTGCATCTGGGCACATATCGGCACGCGGTCCGGCACCCCGTTCATCGCGGCGGCCAGACGCTGTAAGCCTGCTTTGAAGCCCGAAAAATCCCCTGCCTTTAAATGCTGCATCGGCATCATGGCGGCCGTTTGCCACCTAATAAACTTGCTTTTGCGAAACCCGGAGGCGGTGGGATCCATGTGATTGCCGGCGCGGCGCAACCGCAGCCGACACCGCCGGTCCGGAAATTGGTTCTGGCTTCACCGCCGCTGTCAGGGCACCTCCGACCGCCAGTCGGCCTGCCATTCCTCGTACCCTGCCGAAGCGTTTGCCAGCACATCCAGCTTGACGGCTTTCACTTTGCGGTAAACTTCATGAAAAGGCCGGACCCGACCGTTGACGGTCAACAGATCCTTTTCAATGGAAATGCCGAACAGACGCTCGTTTTCCTCCAGGTAGGGGCGGATCAAACGCCAATCGGCTTCGTCCAGATCAAAAAACACCCCGCCGTTCAACTGCGCCGCGACGACCATCTTGTCCGGATCGCGGAGGTAGATGGCGCCGCCGGAGGCGAGTGAAAACAGATTCGATCCAGGATAGGGCGTGGTCTGCGGTACGGCGCCGCCGTCATCATCGAATTCAAGGCCGTTGACGATAACAAAGCCGCCGCCCTTTAAGGGATCGCCGGCCATAAAGGATTCCGCCAGATAATCCAGGCAGGTGCCGTTGATGACCACCCGGGGACTGCCGACCGCATTGATCAGGGGCCGGCCGGCGGCGTTGCCGAGCACATAAACCGTGCCGCCCTTGGCCCCGTACATAAAGGTCTGACCCACATCGCCGTGGACGACCAGCCGGCCGCTTTTCATAATCTGCCCGAGCTGATCCTGTCCGTTGCCGTGAACGACGATTTCCAGCCCGTCGATGCCCGAGGCCAGATAGTCGCCCGAGCTGTCGTAAACATCGATGCGAACCCCGCGGGAATCCGTGGACAACCCGCAGCCCGTAAACCGCTGTCCTTTGTACCCGAAACACACAAACCGCCGCCAGCCGGATTCATAGGCGCGGCAGATCAGGCGGGCATGGCCGTCGTCTCCTTCAGGGGGAAAACCGGCCACATCCACCACCAGTACCGTTTCTTTCCCGCCAGGCGGCCGCAGGTGGTGCCGGTGGCGCCAGTCCACGCGGCGCCAGTGGCTTTCACCCGGCTGCGCAAGCAAAGGAACGCTGCGGAAAATCCGCGCCAGCGCCTGCTGAAACATCGCCAGAAGACCGCTGCGCTTCTTGTCGCCGGTGGGATAACGCTGGTCGTGGAGAGCGGTCAGCACGTCCACGGCGGTTGTCAGGACGGCGGCGCTGCGGCCGGCGCCGTCCATCAGGGCATCGCACAGCACGGCCACATCACTGAAATCCCAAACGGCCATGCGGCGGCGGCAGGCCGCCGCCAAATCCGCCGGGTCGTCTTCCAGGCGCGCTTGAATCCATTGTCCAACGCCGGCGGCATTGGTGCTTTGCGGCTTGCGCGCCGCCATCGCGGACGGGCGGACGTGCCGGCGCGCGCCGCTGATGGTAATGTGCTCCCCGAATTTGTTGGTGCACACGAGCTCCCCGCCGTCCGCCGCCGTGTTGCCGTGCCCCACCGTGAACATGAAAGCACCACCGTCCGACGCGCTGCCGCCGCGGGCGTTCCAGTATTTGTCCGCCACCGGACAGAAGCGGTCGTCCTCCGCGGCCAGACTCTGCAGCGTGGCATCGATGGCCTGCTTTTCCGAACAAACCAGCCCGATTTGAACCTCGCCCTGCTGAAGCGCGAACACCTGCGGCCGCAGCATGGAAGTGTCGGTAATGCCCATCAACTGGAATATTTTTTCAGCGGGATCGTTGCGGGCGATGATGAAAAACCACGGCCCGTCGGGCGACGCGTGGATGTGAGCGGACTGCAGGGCCCGGTAGATGCGGCGGCGCTCCCGGTCGAGCAGTTCAAAGTCGTATTCGCCGGTGGGCGCCAGGGCCTCGATAATGTACTCCATCGGATAGGCAAAAAGCCGGTTGTACAGGTCAAACAGCAGAATGGCCACTTCGGTGTCCGTCAGAAACTGCGGCGCGATGTTGTATTGCTGCAGGTACTCGCACACCGCGTGATAATTGGCGAAATCGCCGTTGTGCACCAATGCCTCGTTCAACCCGGAGAAGGGATGGGCCCCGCCGGGATGCCAGACCCTTCCTTTGGTGGGATAACGCTGATGGGCGATCCAGCCGTGCGCGCGGAAGTCGGCCATCTGATAGTACTCCACCACCTTTTCCGCGTAGCCGACGATTTTTAATATCATGAGGTTGCGGCCGTGGGACAGCACAAAGGCGCGCTGCTTCCCGAGAGAGGCGTAAAAACGCTGATTGAGGTCGCTGGAGTTGCGGTAGATGAACTCGTCTTCCACCTTGTCGGCGCCCCACCTATCCAGCCCGTTTTGCGCCGCGAAACGTTCCAAAACCCCCGGTTTGACCCTGACGAAATAGCGCCAGACATCCGGTGGTTTCACATCCAGCCCTTCGATGTCGCGGTAATCGTCGACACAGGGGATCTTGCCGGACTGATGCACATCCAGAAAAGGCGTGATGTTTCTTTTTTCCACTTCCGCACGGGCCGCCGGATCCAGCAGCGCCACCTGGAGCATGTAATGGCTGTCCAGCACTTGTCGGGATACGCCGAGATCTTCGGCACACAGCCCCACGGCGGCGATGCCGCCGCCCTTGCCGTTGCCGCGGTTGTGCATCTGTATCGACGGTTCGTAGATATGTCTGCCGCGCACCGGCACCGAGCACATCAGGCCGGTGACGCCGCATCCCCCTTCCTCGGCGGCCTTGGCATGGCGTGCGGTCGCCGGCCGGGGTACATGACGGGTCGTCCATGCGGCGCAGGGCCGCGCTTTTCTGTCGTTTGGCATTTTCATTGTCAAATCACGGCCGCTTTGGTCGGCGCCGGCGGGTAGGTGCCGCGCTTTTTTTCATCCAGGTAGTCCAGATGCACCAGCAGATCCCAGCGGCCGCACAGATCGCTGATGCGTTTCAGGCCGTAGCGCCGCAGCAGCGCGCACCACTGCCTGCGCCAGGCCATATAGAGATTGACGATGCGCTGCTCCGCATATTCCTCGGTGATCATCCGTCCCAGTTCCGGGTCCGTCGAGGCGATGCCGCGGGCGCATCCCCGGCCGCTCTCACAGTTGCCGCAGCGTACACACTCCAGCGCCACCAGTTCAGCCGTTCCGATCACCACACCGTCGGCGCCCAGGGCGATGGCCTTGGCCACATCCATGGCATTGCGGATGCCGCCGCTGGCGATCAGGCAGATCTCATCCCGCACCCCTTCGTCCTTTAAAAACTGATGGACCTTGGGGATCGCGTACTCGATCGGCATGGCGATGTTCTTTTTGGCGATGTCCGGAGCGGCACCGGTCCCCCCGTAACTGCCGTCGATGTGGATAATGTGGGCGCCGGCGTAGTAGCTGCCCACGGCGACCATATCAACGTCGGTGGGTGTGGAAACCTTGACCGATACCAAACAGTCCGGATGGACGGTCTTGATCCAGTCGACATGCTTTTTGTGATCCTCCACCGAATAGACGCTGTGGAAGGGAAACGGTGAAAAAAGGGAACTGCCCACCACCGTCTCGCGGATGGCCGCCACATCGGGTGTGACCTTGTCTCCCAGAAGGTGGCCGCCCAGCCCGGGTTTGGCACCCTGGGCGTATTTGAATTCCACCACCGGGGCGCAACGGATGGTCTCCTCCCGCACACCGAACAGACCGGTCGCCACCTGGGTGATGACAACATCGGCGTAGGGAATGAATTCAGGCGGATAGCCGCCCTCGCCGGTACAGGTCAGGGTGTTCAGACGCTTGGCGGCTCTGGCCCGGCCCACCAGGGCCTGGAGCGCCATGGAGCCGAACGACATGCCGCCGCCGTAGCACGGCAGGGAAAGCCGGATGTCCCGGCGGCCGTCGCCGCGTTTGTTGAGGGTGATCCCCATGTCCATGTCCGCGTCGGGAACGTCCCCCGCCGCCGCGGCATCCGGATGCCGAAAGCGGATTTTGTCAAACCCGCCGCCGGAGTGCCCCAGACTGTATTCGAGATCGACCCGGGGCAGGGCCCCGGTTTCGGCCATCTCCCAGTGCGCGATCAGCATTTCGGCTGTCCAGCGATAATCCCCGAGGGTGTCGAGAACCGGATTCAACCGCAAAGTCAGGGCCTGCTGCGGACAGCGGTCCACACAGTAGAAATCATTTTCCCGACAGGCGAAGCCGATGCACTTGTGCTCGCGCGGACGGATGGTCCGGGTGTAGTTCTGGTAGCGGGGATGCACCCCGTAGGGACAGAGTTCGGCGCACAAACCGCAGGATACGCACCGGGAACTTCGCTTCAGTGTGTATTTGCCGATGGTGTTTCGGAAACGCGAAGGCGTTTCCACCGTCTGCGGAAGCTTCACCTTGCCCACGTCAACCCCCGTTTGCCGCTTGCGGCCGTTTTTTTTCTCCGAAAACCGGACTGAAATGTTCCTTCTCCAGGTCGTCAAACCACATGCTGCGCCCGATTTCACCCCGCAGCCGCCGTACGTCCCGGATTCCCATGGCGCCCATCACCTCGATCAGCTGGCTGTGCCACGCGCCCAACAGGTTGATGATGCGCTGAGCGCCCCACTGGGCGTCGAAGGTCTCGTCCAGGGCAACAGGACAGGGACGGCCTGCGCGGCAGTCAAAGCACAGCCGGCACTCCAGCGCCAGCAGCAGCGGTATGCCCAGCACCACCCCGTCGGCACCGCAGATGATGGCTTTGGCCATGTGCTCGGCCATGGCGATGCCGCCCGAAAACAGCAGATTGATGTGCTGGCGCCGCCGGTCGTCGACCAACCGCAGGTGTACGGCGCGTATCAGATCCCTCAGGCAGGCCGCCGAATCCCCGCCGAGGCCGCGGCCGTGGTCGTCCGCGAAAAAATAAAGCGCGTCCACTTCCATCGCGGCCACGGCGCTCGCCCGATCCGGGGCTTCGTCGTCGAGCGGCATGCCCACGATAACGGCCGCGTCCGGATTGACGGCGCGAATGCCGTCCAGGGTCTCGTCCAGCTCCGGCGCAAACGGAATTTCCAGCGCGCGGACGGAGGCGATCAGATCGTGCTGTCCGGACAGGCTTTTTTTTGTCAGACAGGGGATGATCTGATCCGCATAATCCTTCAAGTACGACGAACACTCCCGACCCTCAAGCATCATCAGCGTACCGCAGGCCGCCGCGGCCTTTATCACCGACAGACGGGCGGACGGCCCCGCGGCGAAATTCGGCGGCAGCCGAAGCACCATGGGCAGCGGAATTTCCAGCAGGGTCGGCGTTTTTACCGCCAGCCGCCGCTCCGCATCGAACGCAAGGGGGGTGATGCGCCGTGATATTTCGATGCTCGTGTTGATGTATTCCCGTCCGTGAATGCCGTCCCGGGTGGGCCGCACGATTTCGGACATGTCGGTCCACATGCCGTCGAACCCTTCCCCCGCAAAAGGGCCGCGGTAGCCGGCGCCGGAAACCGGTATCTTGCCCGTATGCGCCTGATACCACAGACTGTGAATGTTTTCAGCACGCCAGTAGCGGTCCCCCAGTTCGCGATAATCCGGGTTGATGACCCTTGAAAAAATGCCCCGGGTACACTCCTGAATGCATCGGAAGCAGCTCTGGCAGGTATACAGGTATTCCGGTTCGCGCATGGCGGCCATGTGCAGAACGTTGTCCTTGAAAATGTGGTAGACGCACGTTTTTTTCACACACGCCCGGCAGCTGCCCGCACAGTCCTCCCGAAATTCAATGACGGCGTATTTGCCGACCGGATGAAACCGGGGTGCGGCGGTTTTAATCGGTATATGATATTTTTCGGGCATTTATTCCCCCGCCGCCGGCCGGTTCAAGGCGGCTGTCGGGCGCGGTGTCAGTCCGGCCGCGCGGACGATGTCGCCGACAATGGCTTCCCATTCAATGGCCATAATGTGAATGCCGCTCAAACCTTCCATCTCCCGCAGTTCAGCGATCGTTTCCAGGGCGATGGCAACGCCTTCGGCTGGCGCCGCCTTTTTGTCGACGCCTTCCATTCTGCGGATCAACCCCTCGGGCACATCCATTCCGGCCACCTTGGCGGCCATGTAGCGGGCCATGCCACCGGATTTCAGCGGCGTGATGCCGGCCAGAATATGAACGTCCTCCAGAAGGCCCTCATCCCGCGCCATCTGCATCCAGCGCCGGAACCGTTCGACGTTGTACACGCACTGGGTCTGGATGAAATCCACACCGGCATCGATCTTCTTGGCCAGGCGGATCACCCGGTATTCAAAAGGGTCGGCAAAGGGATTGGCCGCGGCGCCGATGAACATCCGCGGAGAATCCTTCAACGCAAAACCGCTCATGTCCGTTCCATTGTCACGCATGCGGCGCACGGCGTGGACAAGGTTCATGGAGTCGATGTCAAACACATTCATCGCATCCGGCTGGCTGCCGAAAGACTGATGATCGCCGGAGAGGCACAGAATGTTGCGGATGCCCATGGAATACGCACCCAGAATGTCCGACTGCAGCGCGATGCGGTTGCGGTCGCGGGTGACCATCTGCATGACCGGCTCCAGGCCCAGTTCCAGCAAATGGCGGCAGGCGGCGATGCTGGACATGCGGACGATGGCCGTCTGATTGTCAGTCACATTGACGGCGTCGACTACATCTTTCAGCAGCCGGCCTTTTTGGATGACGGCCGCGGCGTCGCTTCCCCGCGGTGGTCCGCACTCCGCGGTGACAACAAAGTTTCCCTGCGCCAGCAACGCTGCCAGTTTGCTTGCAAACGGCGTCCTCATATTCTGTGGTCCTCTCTGATGAGTTTGCGGGGCCCGCCGGAAAGACTGGTGCGCCAGTCGGTCGGCGGAACATAGGCGCGCAGATTGTCGAGCTGCCCCAGAGCCGTCAGCCGTTCAATGATGAGATGCCAGGCGCATGCCGTATCCGGATTCACCTCGCAGCGTCCGTCGCGCGATCCGCCGCAGGGGCCGTTCAACAGTTTTTTGGCACAGCGGGCGATGGGGCAGACGGCACCGAACAAGGCCAGTTTGCACTGTCCGCAGCCGGCGCACTCCTCGGTAAACAAACCGCGCTCTTCCAACACCCCGATAAAAGTGGTGTTCACACCCGGCAGCACCGGTTTGTCGGGAAACCGCCGCGCCACCATCTGTACGCCGGCCCCGCACGCCAGGGACAGGATCGCATCACATTCGGCGGCCGGCCGGGCCGCCTCCTGAATGAATTCGTCTTCGCACTGCCGCTCCACGGTCCACTCGCGGATATCGCCCGCGAGACCGTCCTTTTTCAACGACAGGCGCAAGGCCGAGGCCATAACGGCTGTTTCATCCTCACCACCGGCAAAACATGTTTTAACGCAGGTGCCGCAGCCGAGCACCAGCACCCGCCGGTAAGGGGCGATGATCTCCCGAATTTCGGAAATCGGCTTCTGTTCTCCGACGATCATGAACGCGTTCTCCTTTCCCTTTCTACCGCTGCGGTTTACCATTGCGGCGCTGATCCGACGCCGCGCCGGCGCCGCACCGGGATCGGGCCGGGCTGAAGCCCTCCGCTTCCAGCATGGTCAGCATGCTCTCAAAACAGGCGCCGGCGGCGTTCGCCCTGCCGCTGGATGCGTGGCAAAGAACGAGGCGGACGCCGCCGATGCCGATTTCATCCAGCAGCCGCCGCAGCCAGTCGATTCTTTTGGCGGCGCGCAGGTTTCCCTCAACATACCGGCAATGCCCTTCCGGGCAGACCAGCACCACCACCGCGTCGGCGTCCGCCTCAAAGGCCCGCAGCAGATATACATCTTTGACCATGCTGGAACAGGCCATTTTCACCGGCTTGAATACGACCCTGTCCTTGAAAGGCAGCCTGTCGAGCATGGACGCGTCAAAGCTGTTGACACAGTAGAAGACACTGATATGGTATTTCATCATCTAAACCCGTCGTTCATTGTCAGCTGTACAACAAAACCTGTCTATATATGGAAAGTGTTTTGATTTGTCAATTTATTCCGCCAAATTTATCCGGGACGTCCTCGACAGCTGTCTTGCAGACGTTCTGCCGGATCCCCTGGCCTGTGAAACCGCCGCCCGCCTGGACGATTTCTGGCAAACGGACACGGCCGCCATGCTGCCCCCGGATGCCGGCTTCCTGCAGGCCATGGCACGCGTCTGGGCCTACAGCCCCTTTGTCAGTCGGACGCTCACCCGTCACCCTTTCCTTTTCGAATCACTCCTGCAAGACGACGCCCTGCGCCGCCCCCGCCGGCCAAAGGCTTTCCGGCCCGATCTTCCTCCCCGGGCTCTTGACGCCGGCGAACCCGCATCGCGACGCATCCAAAGCCGCATTGCCGCCATCAGTGAACCCCTGCGCCTTTTTCGACTGCGGGAGGCGGTGCGCATCGCCTGGCGCGACCTAGCGGGCCTGGCCGGCCTGGAAGAAACCGTAGGTGATCTCACCCTGTTGGCCGACGGCATTATCACAACGGTTCTGAGTGACCTTTACGCTGTTTACTGCGAGGCCTACGGCACCCCCGTGGACCGCGGCGGCCGGATGCAGCCGCTGCTGGTCGTCGGTCTGGGCAAACTGGGAGCCTTTGAGCTCAACTTTTCATCCGATGTGGATCTTGTTTTCGCCTATCCTGATGAAGGATGGACGCGCCATGCGCCGCAACCGATTTCCAACTTCGAATTTTTCACGCGGCTGGGACGCGGCCTGGTGCGCGCCCTTTCCGAAAAAACCGAAAACGGACCGGTTTTCCGCGTCGACCTGCGCCTGCGCCCGGACGGCGAAAACGGTCCGCTGGTGATGACATTTGAAAACATGGAAGCCTATTATCAACGCCACGGCCGGGAGTGGGAGCGCTACGCCTGGATAAAGGCCCGCGTGGTTGCCGGAGACGGTAAAGCCGGCCGGCGGCTGCTCTCACTCTTAAAGCCCTTCGTTTACCGGCGCTACCTGGACTTCGGGGTTTTCGAAGCCCTGCGGGAGATGAAACACCGCATTTCCATTGAAATGCGGAAAAAGACCTTTTCAAGCGACATCAAACTGGGTCGGGGCGGCATCCGTGAAATCGAATTTTTCGGCCAGGTGTTTCAGCTCATCCGCGGCGGCGTCACACCGGGGCTGCGCCGCCGTCGCATCCGGCGCGTACTGAAAACCCTGGTTCAAATCCAGGCCATCGATCGGCGAACCGGCGACGTCCTGGATGCCGCTTATGTTTTTCTGCGCCTGACGGAGCACCGCCTGCAGGCCATGTATGACCAGCAGACGCACCTTCTGCCGCAGGATCCCATCGATCGAATGCGTCTTTTCCGGTCCATGGGGTTCCGGGACTGGGCGTCATTCGAGCGGGTTCTCAACGACCACATGCATCGGGTTCACGGCTGCTTCAGCCGCCTGCTTGCATCCGGACGAAAGAGCCCTGCCTGTCCTGAAGACGTCCACCGCGCAACGGAAGAACTGGCCTGCCTCTGGCATAATTTAAGCCATGGACAACCGCCGCCGGTCCGGCGGACGGAAGCCGCCGGTCCGGCCGGCGAAACGTTACGGCTGCTCGCGGCGTTCAAAGACAGCCCCAGAACCCGCGCCCTGAGCCGGGAGGGCCGCAACCGCATCGATCGGCTGATGCCGCTGGTGCTGGAAAAAACCGCGTCCATGCCTAAACCGCAGGAAACGCTCAAACGCATCCTAGTCCTGCTGGAAACCATAGAAAGGCGCACCTGCTACATTGCCCTGCTGCTGGAAAATCCGAACGCACTCGATCACTTGATACGTCTTTCCAGCGCCAGTCCGTGGATCGTGACCCTCCTGGCCCAACATCCGGTACTGCTGGATGAACTGCTGGATCCGCGCGCACTGTATCAACCCCCGTCCCCGGATCTGCTCGAAAAAGAAATCAGGCAGCGTCTGAAGGCCGTCCCGGCCGATGATCTTGAATATCAGCTGGAAGCCCTCTCCATATTCAAACAGGTCAACACCCTGCGGGTGGCCGCCGCCGATATCGCCGGGGCGCTGCCGCTGATGAAGGTCAGCGACCATCTTACCGCCGTGGCGGAAATCCTGGTGCGGGAGACCGTGGCCCTGGCCTGGCGCCACCTGGTCCGGCGGCACGGTGCACCGGCGGCGGCCATCGACGGGCATGAATGCAAACAGGGCTTTGCCGTCATCGGCTACGGCAAGCTGGGCGGCATCGAGCTGGGCTACGGATCCGATCTCGACCTGGTTTTTATTCACGCCGGATCCGAAGCCGACAGGGGCACGGCCCCCATAGGCCCCGCACAGTTCTATGCCCGTCTCGGTCAGCGGGTGGTTCATTGCCTGAGCGCCCACACCGCCGCAGGAAAAATGTACGCAATCGACATGCGGCTGCGGCCCAGCGGCAGTGCAGGGCTGTTGGTCAGCCAATTCCGGGCATTTGAAGCCTATCAGCGTCAGGATGCCTGGACCTGGGAGCACCAGGCCCTGCTGCGGGCGCGGCCCGTCACCGGCGACCCGCTGCTCATGAACTGGTTTCAAGACGCCCGCAGCCGCATTCTGACGCAACCGCGCCCGACTGAAAGCCTGCGCCGCGACGTGGCCGGAATGCGGCAGCGGCTGCGCCGGGAACTTTTACACCGCGACCCGGCACGCTTCGACATCAAGCAGTCCGCCGGCGGTCTGGTGGACATCGAGTTCCTGGTGCAGTTTCTGGTGCTGGCCAATGCCGCCCGGCATCCGGACCTGGTTCAGTATTCGGATAACGTGCGCCAGATTCAAGCGCTGGCCGCCTGCGGCGTCATCGACGAACAGGCCGCCCACCTGATGCGCCATGCGTATCTTGTTTACCGCGCCACGATCCACCGCTTGAGCCTCCGGCATGAACCGGCCCTGGTCGATGTGGCGCGTTTTGGCGACCTCCGTCGGCACATCGCCGATTTGTGGCGCCACTGGATGCACCGGCATGACAAACCATGACATCCATCATCCGGCGGCCCGGCTGGAAGCGGTGCGCAACACCTTGCTGGCGGAGTTTACCCACATGCCGGCGGATGAATTCATGCGCCGGCACAGCCGCCTCTTTGATGCGTATTTCCGGCAATGCTGCGACGAAGACAGGGTGCGCGCCGTCCTCGACATCCACCGCAATCCTTATGCCGTCGCCGCCTTGGGCGGCTACGGCCGGCGGGAGCAGAATGTCCATTCCGATGTCGACGTTCTGCTGTTGTTCGACGCCGCGGTTCCGCGCCGGGCCGAAACCCTCGTGCAGGAAATCATTTATCCCCTGTGGGACATCGGCATCGATGTGGGCCACGCGACCCGCTCCCTGACACAGTGCCTCACCATGGCATGGCAGCGCATGGACCTTGTGATCCCCCTTCTGGACGCCCGGTTTGTGAGCGGCGATCCGGCGCTTTTTTCAAGGTTGATGGAAATATTTCACAAACGTTTGCTCGGGGAACGCCGCCGGGAAATTCTGGCGTGGCTGGCCGAGACCAATGCGCGCCGCCACCTTCGCTTCGGGGATTCCAGCTACCGGCTTGAACCCAATTTAAAGGAAGGGCTGGGCGGCCTTAGAGACTATCACACCATGCTGTGGATCGGAAAAATCAAACTCGGACTGCAGCAGGCCAGAGACTTTGAATACGCCGGCCATCTTTCCCACGATGAATACCGCCTTTTTCGCCGGGCGCTGGTGTTTATATGGGATGTCCGCAACCGACTGCACCGCCGCTGCGGCCGCAAATGCGATCAGCTGTATTTCCAAAGCCAGATCAATGTCGCCCGATCCATGGATTTTCGGCCGTTAGGAGGGCGCAAACCCGTTGAACGCTTTCTGGCCCATCTGCATGCCCAGATGGACTTTATCAAACAGCAGCACTTCATGTTTCTTCAGCAGTATGATCCCCGCGGCAAAAAGACCGCAAGGCGCGCCCGGCGCACCCGCTTCGACGAAATCGTCGTCGCGGCGGATGCGCTGCGCTTTGATGTCGCGGAATCGATAATGAAACACCCCGCTCTGCTCATGCACATCTTCGGGGAAAGCGCCCGCCTCAAAATCCCGCTGCACCCCGAAGCCAAACGGATCATTCGGGAATTCGGGCACCTGATGAAAACGCCGCTGATTGCCGACCCCGCCGTGGTAAAGGCCTTTGAAGCCGTATTAAAAGAACCGGCCCCGACGTTCAACGTGCTCAGAGAAATGCTGAACACCGGTTTTCTGCAGCGTCTCGTGCCGGAGTTCCGTGAAATCGTCCATCGCATTCAGTACAATGCATACCACATCTACCCGGTTGACAAGCACGTACTCCGAACCGTTCAAACGCTGAAAAAACTGGGCACCGCGATCAGCCCGGTGTCATGTCCTCTGGCCAATGGACTGTGGAAAAACCTGAAGCAGCGCCGACAGCTTTTGTGGGCGGCCCTGCTGCACGATATCGGCAAAGGCTTTCCCTCTGCAAGCCATGCGGCAACCGGGGCCGACATCACCCGCACTGTGCTGAAGCGCTTTCATTATCCTGAAAAGGACATTGATCTGATTGCATTTCTGGTGAGAAATCATCTGATGCTGATTAAAACCGCCACCCGACGGGATATTCATGAAGAAGAAACCGCCATTCACTGCGCCCGGCGCATCAAAAACCGTCAGCGGCTGAATATGCTCTACCTGTTGACCATCGCCGATTCGCTCTCCACCGGCCCGAAGGCCTGGAACGAGTGGACGGCCGCCCTTTTGCGGGATCTGTTTTTGAAGGTCGCCAACATCATGCAGCATGGAGAGCTGGTCAGCCATCGGGCCGTCCGCCATACCGAAAACAAGAAAAAGGCGGTGTTGAACGCCGCGGCGACCGCTGCCGAAAAAAAACGGGTTGGGGCGATTCTCCCGCTGCTTTCCCCCCGCTACCTGATATCCACCGACGCTCCCGACATTACCACCGACATCGACCTTTATCATCAATTGGGCACCGGATCCTTTGTGTGGAAAATCACCCGCGATACGGCCACCGGCACCCGGACCGTAAAAATCTGCGCCCGGGACCAGCCGGGCTTGTTCGCCAAAATCGCCGGCACCTTCACCCTGAACCACCTGAACATTCTGAGTGCACAGATATTCACCTGGCGCAATAACATCGCCCTGGACATATTCGATGTACATCCACCCCCGGACGTGATATTCGAAAAGGAGAAATGGGAAACCGCCCGACGCCATCTGGCGGCGGCGCTGGACGGCGCACTGGATCTTGGGGCGGCGCTGCGGAACAAAATGCCCTCCCCCGCCCGGATCAAACCCATCGCCTCGAAAAATCCGCACCGGATTGTGGTCGACAATCATTCCTCCAGCTTTTTCAGCATCGTGGAGGTGTTCACCTACGATTTCCCGGGTGTGCTGTTTTCCATCACCAGCGCCCTGTTCGAAGCCGGCCTGGACATCTGGGTCGCGAAAATTTCGACGCGCATCGATCAGGTGGTCGACGTCTTTTACGTCAGGGATTTCGACGGGCAGAAAATGGATGATGAAAAATCGGCGGCCGCGCTCCAAGCCGCCATCCTGGCGCGTCTGCCGGATATCGAATGAAGTTTCAGACAAGGAGAATGTACATGAAAAAAATCGAAGCGATCATCAAACCATTCAAACTGGACGACGTCAAAGAAGCGTTGACGGACATCGGCATTCAGGGAATGACCGTTTCGGAAGTCAAGGGCTACGGCCGCCAGAAGGGCCACAAGGAAATTTACCGCGGCGCCGAATACGTCGTGGATTTCATCCCTAAAATAAAAATCGAAATTGTGGTCGACACGTCCCGGGTCGAAGAAGTCGCCGCCAAGATCTGTGAAGCCGCCAATACCGGTAAAATCGGCGACGGAAAAATTTTCGTTCTATCCGTGGACCAGGCCATCCGCGTCCGCACCGGTGAAACCGGATCGGATGCAATCTAGCGGTCTGCAGAAAAGCGGCCGGTCTGGTTGAAAGAGAAACGGGATCATTCGTTGAATCGTTGACTGGTTGGATTGGTTGCATTGGTTGGATTGGTTTCATTGGTTGGATTGGTTTCATTGGTTGCATTGGTTGGATTGGTTGCATTGGTTGGATTGGTTGAATGGGAGAAAGCGCATTCAGCCCGCACGCCGGAATCCAGAAAAGAGAATGCCCGGGGTTTCGGGCCTTGTTCTACGGTTGCCATGGCAGTCCCTATAAATGACCGCGCACGTGCACGTGTACGTGCACGAAGAACGATCACGGCAGGGCCAATTCAACATTCAATATTCATAATGGCTTTGCCCTTGAACCCCTGGACCCTCGACCCTTGGACCCTTAATAATGTAGTTTCACACAAGCACTGTGATTTTTCCCACTTTGTGTGTTACATGGAACATGTACTTTCAAACCAACCTGCCGACCGGCGCAGCATAAGGAGACAACCCGATGATGACACCTGAACATGTAATGGAAATGGTCAAAGAACAGTCCGTAAAAGTGGTGGATCTGCGGTTTATGGATTTCCCGGGTCTTTGGCAGCACTTTTCCATCCCCGTCAGTGAACTGACATTGTCCTGTTTTGAAGACGGGTTCGGCTTTGACGGTTCCAGCATCCGCGGCTGGCAGCCGATCAACGCCAGCGACATGCTGGTGGTGCCGGATGCGGCCACCGCCAAGATCGACCCTTTCTACCAGGAGTCGACTCTGGTTTTGATCTGCAATATTCTGGATCCCGTCACCCGTGAACCCTACACGCGCGATCCGCGGTTTATCGCTCAAAAAGCCGAGCGCTATCTCAAGAGCAGCGGCATCGGCGACACCGCTTATTTTGGACCGGAGCCGGAATTTTTTATCTTCGACGACGTGACCTTCGAGTCCTCGCGCCACCGGGCCTTTTATGAAATCGACTCCGTCGAAGGCATCTGGAATTCCGGCCGGAACGAATGCCCCAACCTGGGATACAAACCGCGCCACAAGGAAGGCTATTTCCCGGTGCCGCCCATGGACAAATTTCAGGATCTGCGAACGGAAATGCTGCTGATCCTGGAGAGCCTCGGCATTGAAATCGAGGCCCAGCATCACGAAGTCGCCACCGCCGGGCAGGCCGAAATCGACATGCGCTTCAAACCCCTGCTGCAAATGGCCGATCAATTGATGTGGTTCAAATACGTTTTGAAGAACGTGGCCTACCGCCGCAACCACACGGTGACGTTCATGCCCAAACCCTTGTTTGAAGACAACGGCACGGGAATGCACACCCATCTGAGCATCTGGAAGGAGGGCCGTCCCCTGTTTGCCGGCGAACGCTACGCCGGGGTTTCCACCGAGGCGCTTTATGCGATCGGCGGCATTCTGCGCCACTGCGGTGCGCTCTGCGCTTTTACCAACCCCACGACCAATTCCTACAAGCGTCTGGTGCCGGGTTTCGAAGCGCCGGTGAATCTGGCCTATTCGAGCCGCAACCGCAGCGCTGCCGTGCGTCTGCCCATGTACTCCACTTCGCCCAAGGCCAAACGCATAGAATTCCGGACGCCCGATCCCTCCTGCAACGGGTATCTGGCCTTTTCGGCCATATTAATGGCCGCCGTCGACGGCATTCAAAACAAGCTGGACCCCGGTGATCCCCTCGACAAAAACATTTACAACCTGCCGCCGGAAGAACTGGCGGAAATCCCCAGCGCACCGGCGTCGCTGGAAGCGGCCCTCGAGAATCTGCGGCGGGATCAGGCCTTTCTGCTGAAAGGCGACGTCTTCACGCCGGATGCCATCGACATGTGGATCGACTACAAAATGCAAAACGAAGTCAACCCGGTAAAGCTGCGGCCGCATCCGCACGAATTTTTTCTGTATTACGATATCTAGAAGCCCCATGATCCTCCACATCGACATGGACGCCTTTTATGCCGCGGTTGAAGTGCGCGACCGCCCCGAACTAGCCGGTCGATGCGTCGTCGTCGGCGGGAGCTCCCGCCGCGGCGTGGTGTCGGCGGCCAATTACCCGGCACGGCGTTTCGGGGTGCATTCCGCCATGCCCGTCTTCGAAGCGCGGCGGCGTTGCCCCCGGGCGGTGTTCATTCAACCGCGCATGCCGCGCTACCGGGCGGTGTCCCGGCGGATCATGTCGATTCTGGCGGTGTATTCGCCGCTGTTCGAACCGGTTTCCATCGATGAGGCCTATCTGGATATCAGCGGCTGCGAACGCCTGCACGGCGATGCCCGCACCACGGCCCTGCACATCAAGCAGACCGTTTTTGAAAAAACCGGCCTGACCTGCTCCATCGGGGCCGCCCCTCTGCGGTTTTTAGCCAAAATCGCCTCGGACATGGACAAACCCGACGGGCTGACGATCATCGCCCCCCACGAGGTGGCGGCGTTCATCCAGCGTCTTCCCATCCAACACGTCCCGGGGGTGGGGGTTGTGGCCTTGAAAAAACTGAACGCGCTGGGCATTTTTCATTTGGGCGACGTGCGGAAAATTCCCTGCGCCCTGCTGAAAACGCACCTGGGCAAATTCGGCGACCGGCTGGCGGCGCTGGCCGGGGGTGTGGATCCAACTCCGGTCTGTCCGGACGCGTCCCGGAAATCCGTGAGTTCCGAAACCACCCTGGAACAGAATACACGCGATCTTAATTTTTTAAAAACCCTGCTGCTCGACCATGCCCAAACCGTGGCCCAGACGCTGAGAGACCGTGGTTTCCGGTCGCGAACAATCACGCTAAAAATCAAATACGCCGATTTCCGGCAGATCACGCGGCGCTGCACCATCGCCGACCCCACCCAATCCTCGTCGGCCGTTTATCGAGCCGCCGCCGGTCTGCTCGGCCAATGCGGGCTGCCGCTGCCGGTTCGGCTGATCGGCGTCGGCGCCGCCGACCTGGTCTGTCACAGTGTTCCCCGCCAGCTGGACCTGTTCACGCAAAGCGGGGGCCGCGAAGCGCGTTGGGAGCAGATTGACCATACGCTGGATCGGATCAGGCGCCGCTTCGGCGCAGCTGCCGTTTTGCGGGGTACGCTGGCCGGAAAAAAGACGCTTTGATTTTCATTCAGAAAAAAAAGCCGTTTTATCATTTTAAGCAAGCCTTATTTAAGGGTTGACAGAATACGTCGTTTTTTCTATAGCAGGACTATAGCATAAGCATGACGCGCGCGTGTTGCAGACCAGTGAAGACGGCGCACACCGGTTCACTGGTGGGAACGTCTTCAAAAAGTACTTCGATTTCGTCCACAGACAACCGAACGAACCGCTCTTACAAAGATGGGATGATATGAAAAACATACTGACTCTGGTAGCAAAGCGTCTCGCATTGGGCCTCGTGACCATCATCGTCATCTCGGTGCTCATTTTCGTGGGGGTGGAGGCCCTTCCCGGCGACCTGGCGGAGGCCATTTTGGGCCAGGAAGCGACCCCCGAAACCGTCGCCGCTTTTCGCAAAGAACTCAAGCTGGATCTGCCGGCGCACGTGCGCTACTTTGCCTGGCTGAGAGATTTCATGCACGGCGACCTGGGCAATTCACTGGCCAATGGCCGGCCGATCACCGAACTCATCGGCTGGCGCTTCGCCAACACCATCTTCCTGGCCGCGGCGTCGGCTGCCGTCGCCGTTCCCATCGCCATCGCGCTCGGCATCATCGCCGCCCTCTACCGCAACAGCGCCTTCGACCGCACCATTTCCATGAGCACCCTCAGCATGATTTCATTTCCCGAGTTCTTCATCGCCTACATCCTGATCGCCCTCTTCTCGGTGAAAATCGTGCTGTTCCCCAGCATCTCCAACATCAACGACCAGATGGCGTTCTGGCAGAAGATCTATTCCATTATTCTGCCGTGCCTGACCCTGAGCATGGTGGTCATGGCGCACATGATGCGCCAGACCCGGGCCGCCATCATCAACATTCTGGCCAGTTCCTTTATTGAAATGGCGGAGCTCAAAGGCCTCAGACGCCTGCGCATCATCGTGCTGCACGCCTTTCCCAATGCCTTGTCGCCCGTAATCAACGTCGTGGCCCTCAACCTGGCCTACCTGGTCGTGGGCGTGGTCATCGTCGAGGTGGTATTCGTCTATCCGGGCCTGGGCCAGCTGCTGGTCGACTCGGTTTCCAAACGGGACATTCCGGTGGTTCAGGCCAGCGGCCTCATTTTCGCCGCCACCTACGTCAGTCTTAATCTGCTGGCCGATGTGTTGTCGATTATCAGCAACCCCAGACTCAGAAATCCACGCTAAGGAGAAAAGCGATATGGCCGTTTTCAAACTGTTGCGACAATCCCCCATCAGTGCCCGCGTCGGCCTTTTCATGGTTCTTTTGAATGTTTTTGCCGCCATATTTGCACCGGTGATCAGCCCCTACGGCGAAACCGAAGTCGTCGGCGATGTGTGGGCGCCCGCCAGCAAAGACCACCTTCTGGGAACCGACCACCTGGGCCGCGACCTGTACACCCGCTTGATCTACGGCGCCCGCAACACCATCGCCATTGCGTTTATCACCACCATCCTGTCCTTTGTGGTGGGTATTGTCATGGGATTTTTCGCCGCCACCCTCAAAGGATGGACCGATTTGATCATCAGCCGCATCGTCGACATCCTGATGGCATTTCCAACCTTGATCTTTGCGTTGATGGTGCTCTCGGTGGTGGGCACCTCCGTGAGCTCGCTGATCATCGTCATCGCTTTGCTTGATTCCACCCGCGTCTACCGGTTGTCCCGTGCGGTCGCCATGGACATCGAGGTCATGGAATTTGTCGAAGCCGCCCGGTTGCGCGGTGAACGCATCTGGTGGCTGATGCGCCAGGAAATCCTGCCCAACGCCATGCCGCCGCTGGTCGCCGAGTTCGGCCTGCGCTTCTGCTTCGTGTTCCTTTTCATCGCCGCCCTCAGCTTTTTGGGACTCGGTATTCAGCCGCCTACGGCCGACTGGGGGGGCATGGTTCGTGAGAACGCCGGCGCCATCACCTTCGGCATTTTTACGCCGCTGTGGCCGGCCGGCGCCATCGCCTTTCTGACGGTGGGTGTCAACCTGAACGTTGACTGGTTTCTGCACATTGCCAGCGGCCTCAAAGACCTTTAATTGGCATCAACCCCAAAGAATGTGAAGGAATTATGCCTGAATCCAGCAAACTACTGAGAATGAAAAACGTGTTCATTGAAGGCTACAGCGAAGAGCAGTGGTCGCCGATCATCAAGGGGGTCAACGTTAAACTGGACAGGGGGGAAATTCTGGGTTTCATCGGCGAATCCGGCGCCGGCAAATCAACGCTCGGCTTGGCCTCCATGGCTTACACCCGGCAGGGATGCCGCATTTCCTCGGGATCGATTCTCTTCAAGGGCAAGGAACTGCTCGGGGCTTCCACCAAATATCTGAAAAGCATCCGCGGAACCCGCATCGCATATGTCGCCCAGAGCGCCGCCGCCTCTTTCAACCCGGCCCACCGGCTCATCAAGCAGTACGCTGAAGCGCCGGTGCAGCACGGCATCATGAGTTTTGAGGAAGCCCGGAAAAACGCCGTCGACCTTTACCGACGTCTGCTCCTGCCGGACCCGGAGCACATCGGATACCGCTATCCGCATCAGGTGTCAGGCGGGCAGCTTCAGCGCGCCATGGTGGCCATGGCCATGGCCTGCCAGCCGGATCTGATTATTTTCGACGAACCGACCACCGCTCTCGACGTCACCACACAGATTGAAGTGCTGGCCGCCATCAAACGCATCGTGCGGCAGTTCAACACCGCCGCTATCTACATCACCCATGACCTGGCGGTGGTGGCGCAGCTGGCGGACCGCATCATGGTGCTGCGCTACGGCAACCTGGTGGAGGAGAACAACGCCCGGGAGATGCTCGCCAATCCGAAGGAGGACTACACCCGTCGTCTGCTCTCGGTCCGCACCCTGAGGGAAGACAAGGATCTGTCCCTGACCGAAAAAGACGTCATCCTCGAAGTGCAGGACGTTACCGCCAGCTACACCGGCAAGGATCACGTGCTCGAAGACATCAACCTGAAAATCAGACGCGGACGAACGGTCGCCCTGGTGGGCGAGTCCGGCAGCGGCAAGAGCACCCTGGCGCGGGTGATCACCGGTTTGCTGCCGCCGATCACCGGCAAGGTCACCTTCGAAGACCAGGAGTTGCCGAAGGATCTCAAGCACCGCAACAAAAAACAGCTTCAATTGATGCAGATGATCTACCAGATGCCCGACACCGCTCTGAACCCGCGCCACCGCGTCAGCAAAATCATCGGCCGTCCCTTGTCCTTTTATTTCGGCATGCACGGTAAGGAGCGCGACAAGCGCATTTATGAGCTGCTGGACATGATCGAACTCACCGAAAAATATTACGAACGCTACCCGAGCGAACTCTCCGGCGGTGAAAAGCAGCGCGTCTGCATCGCCCGGGCCCTGGCCGCCAAACCCGACATCATCATCTGCGACGAAGTGACCTCCGCCCTGGATCAGCTGGTCGCCGAAGGCATTCTGAAGCTGCTGCAGAATCTGCAGAACGAACTGCGCGTGTCGTATCTTTTCATCACCCACGACCTGGCGACGGTCAAGGCCATTTCCGATGAAATCGTGGTCATGCTGCAGGGCCGCATCGTGGAGCATGACACCAAAAAAGAAATCCTCAAACCGCCCCACCACGAGTACACGGAGCTTTTG
>Ga0180434_10002441_pt1 | contig 24835 bp, 22 predicted proteins | sample SS_ome_7_FD_132453 | JGI IMG/M metagenome (GOLD analysis project Ga0180434, IMG submission 132453) | Hypersaline lake sediment archaeal communities from the Salton Sea, California, USA - SS_1_D_2 metaG | ecosystem: Environmental > Aquatic > Non-marine Saline and Alkaline > Hypersaline >... | reverse complement strand
GGCGGGTGCGCAGTCTCGCCCCGCACGAGTTAGCGTTGTAGTGCTAAGCCCTAACGACCTAACCGGCACACGCAGCCCCCAGCCGGTACGAATTCGTCATTCCCTCCTCATTTGGGCCTCGGCAATCGTCGTTGACGTTCACCGGTTGCCGTACCACGCCTCGTAGAACTCGCGGTAGGAGCCGTCCTTGACCCGCCGCCACCATCCCTCGTTCTCGCGGTACCAGGCGACGGTGCGTTCGAGGCCGTCCTCAAAGGGCACCTGGGGCTGCCAGCCGAGTTCCGTCTCGATGCGTGCCGGGTCGATGGCGTACCGCCGGTCGTGGCCGGGACGGTCCTCGACGAACCGGATGAGCGACTCGGGCTTCCCCACGGCCGCCAGGATCCGGCGGACCACGTCCAGGTTCTTCCGCTCGCTGCGTGCGCCGATGTTGTAGACGGCGCCGGGCGTGCCGCCGTCCAGCACCGCCAGGATGGCCCGGCTGTGGTCGTCGGTGAAGATCCAGTCGCGGACCTGCTGCCCGTCGCCGTAGACCGGCAGGGGCACCTCCTCCAGGGCGTTCGAGATCATCAGGGGGATGAGTTTCTCCGGGAACTGGTACGGCCCGTAGTTGTTCGAGCAGCGGGTGACGACCGTGTCCTGCCCGTAGGTGTGATGGGCGGCCCGGACGAGGAGGTCGGCCCCGGCCTTGCTGGCGGCGTAAGGACTGGACGGGCGGAGCGGGTGGTCCTCGGTGAAGGGCGCCTCGCCCGGCGTCAGCGCGCCGTAGACCTCGTCGGTGGAGACCTGGAGGAACCGGCCGACGCCCCGCTCCCGGGCCACCTCCAGCAGCACCTGCGTGCCGGTGACGTTTGTCCGGACGAAGGCGAGCGGCCCGAGGATGCTGCGGTCGACGTGGGTCTCGGCGGCGAAGTTGACGAGGGCGTCGGCGCCCCGGGGCACCGCCTGCCGCATCGCATCCGCGTCGGTAATGTCGGCCCGGACGAAGGTGTGGCGGTCCTCCGGGACGCCGGCGAGGTTCTCCAGGTTCCCCGCGTAGGTCAGCAGGTCGACGGTGACGATGGAGAGGTCGGGACGCTCCCGGAGGGCGAGGCGCACAAAGCCCGAGCCGATGAACCCGGCCCCCCCGGTCACGACGCAGGTGGGCATACGGGCACCTCTCGACCCACGGGCGGCGCAAAGGCTGGGCGCCGCAGGTCCGGGCGGCGCCCGCCCTCGTCGAGAACGATGGTCAGCCTGATGGCGAGTCGGACCGTCGGCCGCGCCAGAAGACTACTCTTCGGCGGCCGGTTCCTCGGCCTCTTCGGCGGCCGGTTCCTCGGCCTCCTCGGCGGCCGGTTCCTCGGCTTCTTCGACGATCGGTTCCTCGGCCTCTTCGACGATCGGTTCCTCGGCCTCTTCAGCGGCCGGTTCCTCGACCGGCGGGGCCTCCTGCTTGCAGCCGACCATAAACGCACCCGCAAACACCAGGAGCAATGCCAGGCACAGATACCTCATTCGACGTCTCCTTTCGCTGTGACGATGCTGCATGAACACCTTCCGCGCGTCCGTTCTCCGACGGACACTTCGGCGAAAGAGGGCACTCCCCCCTCACGCGTGTCCACCCATGATTGTATCAGTCGAGCGTCGGCACGCAAGCGAAAGCCGCCGCCGGGCCGGCGCTCAGGAATCGAAATGGGCCTTGCCCTCGCGGACGCTCCACAGGTTCGGGTCCTTCATGTATTCCTGCAGGTCGGTCAGCAGCGCCAGGTGTTTGTCCTCCTCGGCCTTGAGGCGGAGCAGCAGGTCGCGGGAGGCCTCGTCGTCGGCCTGGCGGGCGCTGGTCTCGTAGAATTCGATGGCCTGGCGTTCCATGTTTCGGCCGACCTCCAGGGCCTCCAGGTCGCCGGTCTCGGGCTGGATGGCCTGGGTCCCTTCCTGCCGGCCCTTCTTGATGAAGTCGGGGTCCAGGCTCCCCACGTCGGCCTCGGCGGGGCAGGCGCCCTCGGCGGACCAGGATTGGAGGAGTTCCTGGTGCTTGGTTTCCTCCTCGGCCAGGCGCTGGAACATCTTCCGGCCGAGGTTGTTCTCGGTCTTGTCGGCGGCCTCGACGTAAAAGTCGTGGGCCGCCCGCTCCTTCTCCATGCCGGTGGAGAGGATCCTGCACATGTCGTCGCCGAGGGCCATGCGGCTCTTCCTTTCGCGTTCAGGTGTGCCGACAAGGGACCATTATAAAAGCGGCCGGCGGGCGAGGCCAAGCAAAAACACGCGAGGGTGCGCCTGGTATTGCCGGGGTTGCGCTTCGCTCGGGCCCCGGGCGTGGGGCGCTCAACCCCGGGCGTTATAAGGCCGCCACGTGCGAAGCGCCTCGAGCAGGCGGGAGATGTCCCGGGGCAGGGGGGCTTCGAGGGTGAGCGGCTCGCCGGTCCGCGGGTGCGCGAGGCCCAGGCGCACGGCGTGCAGCGCCTGGCGGGCGATGAGCACCTCGTCGCGGTCCGCCCGGCCGCGGGCGATCTCCTGGAGCGTGACCTTCGCCCGGCTGCCGTACTGCCGGTCCGCCACCACGCGGTGCCCGATGTGGGCCATGTGTACGCGAATCTGGTGCGTCCGGCCGGTGTGGATGCGGACGCGGACGGCGCTGAACCCGTCGAACCGCTCGGCGATCTCGTAGCGGCTGACGGCCCGGCGGCCCGTGCCGTCGAACGTGACGGCGTAGCGCTCGCGGATGTGGTGGTGCCGGCCGAGCGGCCGGTCGATGAGGTCGGCGTCCAGGTCCGGCACGCCCTCGATGACGGCGAGGTAATCTTTCCGGACGGTTCGCCGCTCCCACTGCCGGGCCAGGCGAAGGTGGGCGGCGTCGTGCTTCGCGAAGACGATGACGCCGGAGGTGTCGCGGTCGAGGCGGTGGACGACCCCCGGCCGCCACCGGTCCCCGCCGCTGGAGAGCGAATCGGCATGGTGGGCCACCGCGTTGACCAGCGTGCCGTGCGGGTTCCCCCGGGCCGGATGGACGAGGATGCCGGGCGCCTTGGCGACGGCGATGAGGTCATCGTCCTCGTAGAGCACGTCGATGGGGATCGGTTCGGGCACGATGCCGAGCGGCTCGCGCTTGCGCAGGGTGACCTGGACGTGGTCGCCCAGGTGAACGTCGGTGGAGGGCTTGGTCACCGGCTCGCCGTTGACCCTCACGCGGCCGTCGCGGATGAGTTTCTGGTAGGCGGCCCGGCTGTGCTGGGGCCAGTGGTGGGCGAGGAAGCGGTCGAGGCGCGTCTCGGCGGGCTCGCGGCGGAGGCGGACGGCGAGGCGCTTGGGGTGGCGCGGCGGCAGGGCCTCGGGGGGCAGGGCGCCGTCGGGGAGGTGGTTCTCGGCCATAGCCTCTACAACGCCACCTCAGCAAGTTGCGCGGTGGGTCTCCGTACCCACCGCGCGGAAGAACGCGCTTTTGCTGGTGCGCGGCGGGTGCGGAGGCCCGCCGCGCACGAGGTAACGTTGCAGCCCTACGCGGCGCCGATGAGATTCGCGGCCAGGTCCACGGCGCTGCCGGCGTCGGGGGCGTAGCCGTCGGCCCCGATCTGGTCGGCGAAATCCTGCGTCACGGGCGCGCCGCCGACGATGACCTTCACCTGGTCGAGGCCGGCCTCTTTGATGGCCTCGACCACCGCCTTCATGTTGGGCATGGTCGTGGTCAGGAGGGCGCTCATGGCCAGGATCTGCGGCTGGTTCTCCTTGACGGCCTGGATGTATTTCTCGGGGTCCACGTCGACGCCGAGGTCGGTGACGTGGAACCCGCCGCCCTTGAGCATCATGGCCACCAGGTTCTTGCCGATGTCGTGCAGGTCCTGCTTGACGGTGCCGATGACGACCTTGCCCTTGGGCTCGACGCCGGTTTCGACGAGTTTGGGTTCGAGGACTTCCATGGCCCCGCCCATGGCGCGAGCGGCGATGAGGACCTCGGGGATGAAGACCTCGTTGTTCCTGAACTTGACGCCGATGCTGCTCATGCCGGCGATCAGGCCCTGGTTGAGGATCGTTTCGGGCTCGAGCCCCTCGTCCAGGGCCGCCTGCGTCGCCTGGACGGCGGCCTTCTGATCGCCGCGCTCTACCGCATCTGCCATCGCTTGGAGGTCTGCCATGTGGTGCTCCTTGCAAACGGATTTTGGGGTCGCGGGGTTATGATTGGCGTCTTTATACCAGATTGGCGGCCCTGCGTCAAGGCGCCGAGGCGCGAACGTAAGTTCGCTGGCGTCGTCCCTTGCTGGCTTTGCCGATCCTTTCCTGCGTCAAGGCGCCGAGCCGCGAACGTAAGTTCGCGGGGACTCGGCGGTGCAACGCGCTTCGGGCGCCGAAGGACGGCGATTCGGGACGTCAGCCCACGGGCTTGGACTTTCCCTCGGCCTCCTCCTCGGACGGCGGCGCCCCCGGGGCGGCGGGCGCCGCCGCTTCCGGCGTGGGGATCGCAGGCGCCGCCTCCTCGGCCGAGGCCGGCGGCCCCTCGGGCGCGGGCGGTTTCTCCAGCGGTTCGTCGGAGAAGGCGACCGGCTCGTAGCCGGCCAGGGCCTCCAGGTGTACCTCGGCCCGCGCCGCCGCGACGGACTGCGGCCAGTCCTCGGCGACCTGCTCCAGGGCCTTCCGGCCGGCCTCCAGGTCGCCGCGCTGAAGCATCACCAGCGCCAGGCCCGTGCGGGCCATCGGCTTCAGAGCATCGGAGGCCTCGGCCACCTGCGTGTAGAACGTCTTGGCCTCATCCAGGGTGGCGTCGGCCTCGTCGGCCTCGACCCGACCGTTGGCCACGTCTTGCAGGAGGCGGTCGGCCAGCAGGAGCCGGGCGGCGACCTTCTGCTCCGCCTCCGGGTAGCCGGCCAGGAACGACCGCAGCGCTTCGGCCCCCCCGCTGCGGACGGCCGCGTCGAACGCGTAGGCGGCCTCGGCGGCGGCGCGGCGCTGCATGAGGGGAAGCCAGATGAGCACGACCACGAGGATGACAGCGAGGCCGGCGATGACGACCACCGTCCGGGCGTGCGGGCGGAGGCGCTGGCCGAGCCGGCCGAGCGCATCGGCCAGTTCGTTGGTCTGGAGGTCGTGACGGCGCTGGCTCTTCATGGTCCGGATTCGCTCGGCAGGCCGCGGGCGGCGGGGTTCGGCATCGGCTCGGTGGACGGTGCGGCGGGGTCGGCGGCCGGGCGGCCCCCGCTCGGCATCACCTGGATCAGCAGCCGGGTGCCCCAGTCCTCCCAGATGCTGAGGTGACAGTTATCGTGGCCCTTCGCGAACAGCATCCGCTGCCGGCCGGAGACGAAGTTCTCCTCCACCATGTTCCAACCGGCGCGGGGCATGGTGTCGCGGTAGAAGTCGGCGACCTGGCGGACGGTGGCGTCGCCCTTGTAGTGGTGCTCGACGAACCGGAACCCGCGTGCCCGGCGTTCCTTGGAGCGGCCGGCGTCGAACGAGAAGCCCGCCGGCACGGGGACGTCCGGCAGACGGGGATTGACGGCGGGGGCGGCGGTGGCGGCCCGGCCGCGGTCCTCGTTGCACCCCAGCGTCACGACCATGAGGCCGACGATGGCCAGCCCCGCCAGGATAGGCAGCCCGACGGCCGGTCGGATCAGCCGGGCGATCCGCTGGAACGTCCTCATGATACGCCCTCCTGTTGCACGGCCCGGGCGACCAGGGCCTCGGCGGCGTCGAAGGCGGCGGCGATCTCGGCCGGACCGAGTCCCGCCCCCGCCAGGACGCGTTCGGCGTCGGCCCGCGGCCGCAACTCCGACCCGGCGTGGGCGTCGGACCCGAAGAGGACCCCCGCGCCGACCTCCCGCGCCATCCGGGCCACGTGCCCGTTGGTGAGACAATGTCCCTTGCGGCCGGAGATTTCAAGCAGCACGCCGCGCTCGGCCGCCAGCCGGGCGTCCTCTTCCGTGATGGGCCCCGGATGGGCCAGGATGTCGCACCCGGCCTCGATGGCGGCCCGGTTGGTGCCCTCGGCGACCGGCTCGGCCGGCGTCTCGCCGTGGACCACCACGACGCGTGCGCCGAGTTCGCGGCACCGGCGGACCACGCGTTCGATGTGCTCCGGCCGGCAGTGCGTGACCTCCGCCCCGGGTATCACCTGCATCGCCATGACCGGGTTCAGGTCCTCGGCCGTCCGGGCGAGCAGCGGCACGATGTGGTCCGCCAGGACGGTATCCACATGGTCGGCAAAGCCCAGGACACGGTAGCCGCAGAGTTCCGCCCGCCGGGCGAGTTCGGTGGGGATCAACTCGCCGTCGGAAAGCAGCGTGTGCGTGTGCAGGTCGATCATGGGGCCTGACCGCGGCTCGTCCTGCAAACCGGGGTCGGGACCGTGTTCCACCCATCTCGGTCGGGACCGTGCCCGGTTCGCGCCCGTCATCCCTCGCGGGACACTGTGCCACTCTATTCGCCGGCGGCGAGCGGGTCAAGGTTTTATCGGTGGGCAATCGGCATCAGGCATTAGTAACGCCCGGCCTTGAACGAAGCGAAAGGCCGGGAACATCCACCCGGGCCTACTGCTCCAGCCCCACCGCCACCGTCTTGCCGGCCATCGGGCCATCGGGCAGGTCGATGTGCGTCTCGCCAGCGCGCTTGGCGGCAACCGCCGCCGTGCGGACGCCGGCCGGCAGCGACCACGCCACGCCCACGGCCTTCTGCCGGTGCGTCGGGTCGGCCACATGGAGCCGCGGCTTACCGGACGTGGCGTCAAGCAGGACGAGACAGGGCGAGTCGGCGGCCAGGGTCCCGCCGTCGCCCCAGGCGAGTCGGCCCGCCTCGAAGAACGCCGCCAGGACCACCTTGCCCCTCTCGGCGGCCACGGCCTGGAGCCCGGAGGTCTGCGAGAGGACCTCGGCGGGCGGATGGTCAGCCAAGGCCGACATCCGCGTCGACGGGACGCCGGGAAGGACTGTGTACGCGTAGGCTGCGCCCTTCGGCTTCGTGCCGTGCTCGAGGTACAGGCCGAACACGTCGCGCTCCACCTTCTTCTTGCTGCAGGCGTGATGAACGCGGTGCCAGTCGCCGGTCTGCGTCTCGGCGAGGAGAGCGGCGCGGCAGCCCTTGCCGAGCAGATAGCCGACGCCGTCGTGCCAGACCCAGGCGGGCCCTTCGATCGTTTCGCGCCCCTTCTCGATGAGGCGATTCCCGTCCGCGACGGAAACCGCCGCCGGTCCGCGAAGGGCACACTGGTTGACGCTGGTGACGACGGGCAGGACCTCGCTGCACGTGATGCCGGCGCCGAGGCAGACGACGGCATCGTCGAGGAAGCACCAGGTCTTGTGTGCCCGCAGGCCGCCGCGTCGGTATTTCATGGCCGCCAGGCCGCGGCGGCCGTCGGTCACGCCGCCCACGAAGTGGCTGCGCCCGCGGCAGCGTTTGGAGTTCGGGACCAGCGAGCCGTCGTCCTGCCGGCAGGTGGCGCCGGGCAGCCGGCGCCAGTGCCACACGGGGAAGAGGTTCGCGTACTCGTCGCCCCTGAGGAGGACGTACAGCACGCCGTCGCCCAGATGCAGGCCGCGCATGTTCTCGGCGTTGCACGTCTCGGCGCCGATGACGCGCGTGGACGACATTTTGACGGAGGCGTACCATGTGGGCCGACGATGGATGGAGATATCGGACCGCCAGAAATGCTTGTGGCCGACGAGCGTGTTGGGCTTGCCCTTCGCCTCGGCCGCGAGGACCCGGCGGCAGGCGTCTGCGGCTGAGGGGTCGAGCCGCGAGAGGTCCTTCAGGCACCGCAGGACGGCCCGGCCCTTGGCGGCCCGGGCGCCGGGGAAGATCTGGCGGCCGCAGCCGCTGATGTCCATCCAGCCGTTCCAGACGGGCCACGCGAGGCCGTCCAGAACGTACCGTCGCAGGATCGCCCGCCGCTCGTCCTCCAGGGCGAAGGAGGTGCCGCGGAACATCGTCGCCCACTGAATCATGTCGCGGGCAAACGAGAGGCCGTAGTTCCCCCACTGCTGCTGCGGGCCGTGCTGGTGGAACGAGAAGTCCGGCTGGATGCCCTCGGCCGTGGTGACGCGCAGTTCGCTGAAGATGGCGTCGCGGGCCATGCGCATGAGGTCGGTGTCCCCGGCCAGCAGGCCCTTCAGAAAGGCGATGCCGGCGCACCAGACCTTGTTCTGGCCGGTCATGCCCATCTTGCTCCGGCCGAGAATCTGCTTGCAGGCCCGGTCGGCGAGGTCGGCCGGCAGGGCCTCGCCCATCAGGAGGAGGGTGGGGGCGACGTGGCGCGGCATGCCGATGCGCATCCACCACCAGTTCGGATTCGTGTAATTCTTCTCGACCCAGTGGGCGAGGGCGCGGCGGACGGCACGGGCAACCTTCGGCTTGCCAGCCATCGAGTGACCCGGTTTGGCGTACGCCCGTGCCAGATCGAGAACGCGCGAGAGGTGTCGGGCGGTCGGCCAGCCGCCGCGGCGCCGGCTGGCGTAGTCGACGTCCGGCCAGGTGCCGTCCTCCCGCAGGTGGGCGACGTGCCGTTTGACGGTGCCGGCCGACGGTGCGCCCTCGGCAAAGTGGAGGGCGACCTGCTTGCGGAGTTTCGCGAAGCCGTCGGCGGGCGCGGCAAGGGCGGGCGACCCAGACAGCGCGAGAAAGCTAACGAGGATCGGACCGGCGCGACGGAGGAGGCGTCGGTTCGGCACGTTCACGCACTCTGCGGACATTTGCGGCCCTTGGCCTGGGTGGTAACCTCTCGGGCGAGTTCGGTGGGGATCAACTCGCCGTCGGAAAGCAGCGTGTGCAGGTCGATCATGGGGCCTGACCGCGGCTCGCCCTGCAAACCGGGGTCGGGACCGTGTTCCACCCATCTCGGTCGGGACCGTGCCCGGTTCGCGCCCGTCATCCCTCGCGGGACACTGTGCCACTCTATTCGCCGCCGCCGGCGAGATCAAGGCTTTAAGGCTACGAATCAATGACGGTCACGGCCCGGCGTGCGCGAGGGCCTGGCAAGGTTTGCCCTTGACCGCCCCTCCCATCCTCGTATCCTCGTGTCGGGTGGTGGCAGCGACGTTGCCATGATTGCGTTCCCTTGTAACACGTGCGGCAAACGGTTGAAGGCCCGGGACGAATGGGCGGGCCGGTCCGTCCGGTGCCCCGGGTGCGGGGAGGCGGTACGGGTGCCGGCCGGCGCCGAGACGCCGGTCAGCGGCCCGGAGGCTCTCCAGGCGGCCATGCGGGCCCTGCGGCGGGAGCAGGCCGCCGACGTCCCTGCGGCCGAGACGGTCGAGACGCCGGCCGAGTTGGACGAGACGGGCCGGGGCCTGGACGCCTTGGCCCGTGCGGCCGGCGGGTCCCGCCAGCCGGGCCAGGCCGGCGGCACGCCGCCAGACCGCCAGCCGGCCCGTGTCGCCGCGCCGAAGCAGGGCGGACGGGAGGACACCGGCCGGCCCCAGGAGCCGGTCCCCTCCAACTCCTCCTCCGACGCCAAGGCCGACGTCAGACGCAAGCAGGCGATGATCGTCGTCGGCTTCGCCGTCGTCGCGGTCGTGCTGATTGCCGTCATCGTGGTCCTGGTCACTCGCGAGCATACTCCGCCGCCCGAAGGGCCTGCTGCGCCGACGCCCGGCCAGACGCAACGGCGCCGCCCGTTCACCGGTCACCAGCCGGGCGAACTGTTCGGCGAGGTGCCGTTCGAGGGCGAGCGGGAGGAGAGCGGCGAGGCGGAGGAAGACGGTTCGTAGCAGGTGGGGCCGGCGGGACGGCCGCAGCGGTCCGGCCTCGTGGTCGCGGCCGGGCGCACTGCAGCGCGCTGGGGTGGGTCGGGTTCCCGTCAGCGCCATCGTGCATTTTTATTGACCCCCTTCCGGGGCGTTTCTATACTCGGCTGCGTGGGGAGGTTTCTGTGTCTGCCATGAGCCGGCTTTCCGCGGGAGCAACGTGAACTGCCTCCGACGCATCCTTGTGGCGGCCCTGGTGGGCGGGGTGTGGCTGCCGGCGGGTCTGCCGTCGGCGGCGGGCGCCGCGGCCCCGGAGGGGGCCGAGAAGGCCGGCCCGGCCGAGGCGGCTGGGGAGGCGCCCGCCCCCCTCGTCCAGATCACCGGCCGCATCATCCACGATTGGCGCGACGTGCCGGACCATCCCGAGCGCCGCATCCTCCTGGTCATCGACGGATTCACCGTGCTGACGCGCCAGGAGCAGTTGACGGCGCGGGACGGCGTGGTGTGGTACGACACGGCCGCCGCCGAGGCCGCGGGCCCGGTCCGCCTGGGCATCTACGCCGAGACGGGCGTGGCGTACCGCGACGCCGCCGGCCGGGTGGAAGAATATGATTCGGTCTATCTGGTCCTGGAGAGCAAGGGGGAGGTGAGGGTCCACGCCGAGGCGCCGGTCCGCGGTAAGGCGGAGGACACGGAACTGTTTCTGCGGGCGAAGAAACTGCGGCGGGAGTACCTGGCCGAGGGCCGACGCGAACGCCCCACGGCCGTCACCGAACCGCCGCCGCCGGCGCCGGATGTCGTGCCCCCCGGCGTCCGCGAGGCCGGCGTGCCGCAGGAGATCACCATCGTTGCCCAGGACGACGTCCGCCAGGTCAACTTCACGAGTTTCGTGGAGGACGGCACGCGGGTCAGCGTGTGGACGGGCGGCGTGTACGTGACGCGCGGCCGGATGGAGATGGCGGCCGACAGCATCGTCATCTGGACGCCGGAGGAAGCCCTGCGGCGAGCGGCCGGGGCGGAAGAAGGGGAGGCCGAGGCCGCGGAAAAGGAGCCGACGCCGCCCGCCGAGGCGCCGGCCGAGCCGCCTCTGCCCGAGCCCGCCGGCGCTCCCGAGCCCGAGGGCGGCACCAGCCTCGCCGCCGAGGCCTACCTGGAGGGGCACGTCCGCGTCGTCCAGGGCCGGCGGATGCTGACGTGCAGCCGCCTGTACTACGATTTCCGGCGGGACCAGGCGCTGGCGATCGACACGAAGATTCGGACCTTCTCCACGGTCCGCAACGTGCCGGTGTATTATTACGCCAAGGAGGTCCGCCAACTGGGCCGGGGCATCTTCCGGGGGACCGACGCCTGGATGACCACGTGCGAGTTCGCGCATCCGCATTACAAGACGGGCGGGTCGGAGATGACGCTGACGGACCTGACGCCGGAGCCGACCGAGGGCGAGCCCCCGCCCGAGTACCGCCGCGTCCGCTTCGCCGGCGAGGACGTGCAACTCCGCGTGCGGGGCCTGCCGCTCACCTACTGGCCCCGCCTGGCCGGCGACGTGCGGGAGACCGAGACGGCGCTGCGGACGGTCCGCATCGAGAACCGGTCCAACCGGGGCACGGGCGTCCACAGCCGGTGGTACCTGATGAAACTGCTCGGCCTGGACCGTCCGCCCGAGGGGTTCGACCTGTACCTCGACGCCGACGCCTGGTCCGAGCGGGGCCCGGCCCTGGGCGTCCAGGGCGAATACGGGCGGGAGGACTTCTACGGCAACGTGCGGTCGTATTTCATCCGCGACAGCGGCAAGGACAGCGTAGGCGGCGACGACGTCGAACCCGGCAGCAAGAACCGCGGGCGGATTCGCTGGCGGCACCGGCACTACCTGCCCCAGAACTGGGAACTGACGCTCGAATACTCCAAACTCACCGACCGCCACTTCCTCAACGAGTTCTACGAGGAAGAGGACGAGACCGAGAAGACCCAGGAAAGCCTCCTCTACCTCAAGAAGCAGGAGCGGGAGCAGGCGTTCACCCTCCTGACCACCCTCCGCACGAACGACTGGCAAACCCTGACCGACTACTATCCGCAACTGGGGTACAACGTCATCGGCCACAGCCTGTGGGACGACCACCTGACCTACTTCCAGGACAGCGAGTTGTCCGCGGCGCGGTTCCGGCCGGACACCGACCGGCCGGTCCGCGGGTCGCACACCGAACTGCTGGCCGATACGATTCACGAGATCGACCTCCCGCTGAAACTCGGCCCGGTGAACGTGGTGCCGTTCAGCGAGGTCCGCCTCTCCTACTTCGAGGAGACGCTGGACCGGAGCGGGTCGGAGGACCGCTTCGCCGCCCGGTTCGGCGGCCGGGCCGCCGCCCACGCCTGGCGCGTGTTCGAGAACGTGGAGAGCGACTTCTGGGACCTGCACGGTCTCCGGCACATCCACGTCTTCGACGCCCGCGCCTACGCTGCCGACAACAACGTCCGCAGCGCCGAACTCATCCCCTTCGACGTGGCCGAGATGGGCACCCCCGTCGTCCAGGGCGTGGACGAGGTCGGCGTGGTGGACCTGGGATGGCGGCAGCGGTTCCAGACCAAGCGCGGCCCGGAGGGCGACCGCGACATCGTCGACTGGCTGACCCTCGACCTGGAGGCCGTCTTCTACAGCAATCGGGAGACGCCCGAACTCGCCCCCGACGGCCGAAAGGCCAACAACCGCATCGATTTCGCCACCGACTGGCGGGTGACCGACTCCGCCACCGTCTGGAGCGACACGAACTTCCACCTGAACGACGGCACGCTGGACGTGTTCACGGTCGGCACGACCATCACCCACACGCCGCGACTCAGTTACAGCGTCGGGCACCGGTACGTTCCGGACGGCGACTCGGCCCAGACGCTGTTCGGCGTCAATTACCGGATCAACCGGAAATGGCGGCTGTGGGTGCGGGAGTTCTACGATTTCGACCGCGGCGAGAACGCCCAGACCGACTTCGTCCTGGCCCGCCGCCTCCACCGCTGGATGATGCGGGTCCGGCTGGAGGTGGACCCCGGCGAGGACGAATCGTTCATCGGCCTGGAGTTCCAGCCTCTGGGCGCCTCGGAAATCCAACTCGGCGGGTAAGGGGCGCTGGCACCTCCCCCGCCGAAGGCCCCGACGCCCCGCTTGTGCCGGGGTCGTTGCCGTTGCCTTTGCCAAGTGCCTGTTCCCGGTTGCCTATGGCCTGTTTTCGTCCTTGACGTGCCCGGAGAGGTCCCTATACTAACCCGTCTGCAACGGCGCCGGGCGATTGCGGCAGGGCCTGTCCATCTGCATCGCCACCGGCCGCAGGATGGCACGAGATACCAGAAGCACGAGACACGATGAACGCCAAGACCCCGTTCCTGAAACCCGACCAGGTGGACCGTACCTGGTGGGTCGTCGACGCCACCGACCGCGTCCTGGGGCGCCTTGCGACACGCATCGCGACCGTCCTCCAGGGCAAGCATCGCCCCACCTACACCCCGAACGCCGACACGGGCGATTTTGTCATCGTCGTCAACGCCGGGAAGGTCCGCGTCACGGGCGGCAAGCGAACCGCCAAGACGTACGACTGGTACACCTACTATCCGGGCGGCCACAAGGAGATGACCTTGGAGGAGATGCTGGCGAAGCACCCGACGCGGCCGGTGGAACTGGCCGTCCGCCGCATGCTCCCCAAGAACCGTCTCGGACGCCGCATGTTCCGTAAACTGAAGGTCTACGCCGGGCCGGAGCATCCGCACCACGCCCAGCAGCCCCGGCCGCTTGAACTCGACGCCTGACCGTTCCCGCGCGGCGGGCCCGCCCTGGGCGGGTAAATCTCCTGGCCCGCCGCGCACGGCCAACATGGACGTTTTTGGCGCGGTGGGTCGGGAGACCTGCCGCGCGGAATCTGAGCGTGCCCGCCATGCCGCAGGAGAAAAAGCCGTGACCGAAACCGTCGCCCAACCGACCCGGGCCGACCCCATCTGGGGCGTGGGACGCCGCAAGACCGCCATCGCCCGCGTCCGCGTGTGGATGGGGAAGGGCCAAATCTCCATCAACGGCCGCTCTGTCGAGGCCTATTTCACCGAAGAAAAGGACCGCCGGGCCGTCTACGCCCCGCTCCGGGCCACGGACGCCCTCAAGACCTACGACGTGGGCGTGAACGTCCAGGGCGGCGGGCCGACCGGCCAGGCCGATGCCGCCAAACTCGGCATCGCCCGGGCCCTGGCCAGGGCCGATCCCTCGTTTGAACAGGCCCTCCGCGACGCGAAACTCCTGACCCGCGACCCGCGGATGCCCGAACGGAAGAAGCCCGGCCAGCCCGGCGCACGCAAGAAGTTCCAGTTTTCCAAACGCTGAGCGCCGTCCGAGTGCGAATCCTGCGAGCGGCCCGGCGCCGGGCCGCTCGTTCTATCACCACGACGCCGCCCTTCGACCCAGCGGTTGGTCGAGCCGGCTGCGGGAGCAGCCGGATATGTTCAACGCCAAACACACGTGGCGCCCCCGCGACCCGGTCTCGATTCAGGAAGGTCATCATGCCCACACGCGTCGGCATCATCGGGGCTAGCGGCTACGCCGCCGCCGACCTGATGCGCCTGCTGCTGGGCCACCCGTCGGTCGAAATCGTGGCCCTGGCCGACCTGCCCGAGAAGTGCGGCCCGCTGGCCTCGCTCTTCCCGCGGTTCGCCGGTCGGCTGGACATCGAGGTCACCCCGGCCGAGGCCGAGGCCCTCGCCCGCGCCTGCGAGGTCGTCTTCCTGGCCCTGCCGCACACGGCCAGCATGACCTACGCCGGACCGCTGCTGGAGGCCGGCACCCGCGTCGTCGACTTCTCGGCCGACTACCGCCTCCGAACGCCCGGCCTGTACGAGCAGGTGTACGGCGTCGCCGCCGACGAGGCCAACCTCGCCGAAGCCGTCTACGGCCTGCCGGAACTGTACCGCGAGGCCGTCCGCCCCGCCCGCCTCATCGCCAACCCGGGCTGTTACCCGACGGGGGCGATCCTGGGCCTGGCGCCGCTCCTCGGCGAGGGGCTCGTCGCACCGGACGACATCATCATCGACGCCAAGAGCGGCGTCTCCGGCGCGGGGCGCACCCCGAACCTCCTCACCCACTTCCCCGAGTGCAACGAGTCGCTGCGGGCCTACAAGGTGGGCGCGCATCGGCACCAGCCGGAGATCGTCGAGCAACTGGCCGCCCTCGCCCGCTCCGAGGTCCAGGTCCTGTTCGTCCCGCACCTGGCGCCGATGGACCGGGGCATCGAGTTGACCATGTACGCCCGGCCGCTGCGGGATTGCTCGGCCGGCGCCCTGGCCGACCTCTACCACGCGGCCTACGACGCCGAGCCGTTCGTCGTCGTCCGTGACGAGCCGCCCGCTACCAAGGACATCGCCGCCACCAACTACGTGCACGTCTGCCCCATGGTCGCCGCCGGTCGCGTCGTGGTCAGCGCCGTGGTCGATAACCTGACCAAGGGCGCCGCGGGGCAGGCGCTTCAGAACATGAACCTGATGTTCGGCCACGACGAGACGGCGGGCCTGCGATGAGCGAGACCGACTTCCCGACCGTCGATTCCCGGCTCGGCGTGACGGCCCCGCGCGGCTTCCGCGCCGGGACGGCCGCGTGCGGCATCAAGGCGAGCGGCCGGCCGGACCTCTCGGTCCTCGCCGCCCACGCCGCCGTCCCCGCCGCCGCCGTCTTCACCACGAACCGCGTCACCGGCGCCGCAGTGCGCCTCAGCCGCGAGCACCTCGGCCGCCGACGGACGATGCGCGGCGTGGTGGCCTCCAGCGGCAACGCGAACACCTGCACGGGTGAGCAGGGCCAGGCCGATGCCCGCGAGATGCTTCGCCTCGCCGCCGGCGCGCTCGGCTGCGAGGCCGAGGCCCTGCTCCTGGCCCAGACGGGCGTCATCGGCCGGCCGCTCCCCATGGAGAAGGTCCGGGCCGGCGTCCCGCAGGCCTGCGCCGTCCTGGCCGACGGACCCGACGCCGACGCCGCCTTCGCCGAGGCCATCCTGACCACCGACACCCGTCCGAAGCAGGCGGGCGTCCGGCTGGACCTCGCCGGCCGGACCGTCACCGTGGCCGGCGCCACCAAGGGCGTCGGCATGATCGAGCCGCACCTGGCCACCACGCTCGGCTTCCTGACCACCGACGCCGCCGTGGCCCCGGACCCTCTTCAGGCGATGCTCGCCCGCGCGGTCGAGTCCTCCTACAACGCCCTGACGGTGGACGGTCACCCGTCCACCAGCGACACGGTGGTCCTGCTCGCCAGCGGCGAGGCGTTCGCCGGCGCCGAGGCCGTGGCGGCCGGGTCGCCGGAGGCCGAGGCGCTGGAGCGGGCCCTCTCGGCCGTCTGCGCCGACCTCGCCTACCAGATTGCCGACGATGCCGAGGGCGGGACGAAGGTCGTCGTCGTCCGCGTCACGGGGGCGGCGACGGACGGGGAAGCCCGGTCGGCGGCCCGGGCGATTGCCAACTCGCCCCTGGTCAAGTGCGCCGTCTTCGGCGGCGATGCCAACTGGGGCCGCATCGTCTCCGCCGCCGGCGCCGCCGGCATCACGAGCGGGCCGGAGACCATGCGGCTGTCGCTCGGCGGCGTGACCGTCTTCGAGGCGGGCATGCCCGTCCGGACCGACGCCGACCGCCTCGCCCGCGTCATGGCCGGCCACGACATCGCCGTCCACCTGGACCTCGGCGCAGGCGACGGCGAGGCCCGGTGCCTGACGTGCGACCTCTCGCCCGACTACATTCGCATCAACGCCGAGTACACGACGTAGCCCCGAGCCGCGCACAGTTAGCCGCCGGGCTTGGCCGGTGAGGCCTTGCGCGGCGGGTCTCCGCACCCTCCGCGCAAGCGTCGAGCGCGGTGGGGACGGAGACCCACCGCGCTTCGCGAGGTTGCCCCATTTAGCCGCCGGGCCCGCCAGAGGCGGGTAAACTTCCCCGGCGTGTTCTTCCTTGCGAGCGTTCGTATGCCTGAACCTGCAACGGTGTACCGCGCCCGTTGGATCGTCCCCGCCGAGGCGCCGCCCATCGCCGACGGGGCCGTCGTGGCCGCCGCCGGCCGCATCCTCCGCCTCGGCCCGTGGGGGACGCTCCGGCCGCACGTCTCGCCGAGCGACGCGGTCGAGCACTTTCCCGACGCCGCCCTCCTGCCGGGCCTCGTCAACGCCCACACGCACCTGGGCCTGACGGACATGGCTGGCCGGTTCCGGCCGACGGCGAACTTCCCCGCCTGGATCGGGCGGTTGACGGCCCGGCTGATGCTGCGCTCCGGCGGCGCCGCCCGACGGGCCGTCGCCGACGGACGCGACCGGTCCCTGGCCGCCGGCACCGCGGCGGGGGCCGACGTGGCCCACGACCCGGCTGCGACCGACCCGCTGGACGAGACGCCCGGCCGGTGGACCGTCTTCGGGGAACTGTTCGGCTTCGGCGAGGCGGGGCAGGTGCGGCTGGGCGAGACGGTGGCGGCGCTGGAGGCGCGGGCGTGCGGCGGCGGGGTGGCGGTCGGCCTCGCCCCGCACGCCCCGTACACCGCGGGCCCGCCCGTGTTCCTGGCTGCCCGCCGGGAGGCGGACGCCCGCGGCTGGCCCGTCACCGCGCATCTGCACGAGACGGCGGAGGAGATCGCGTTCACCGAGCGGGGCGAAGGGCCGTTCTACGACTGGATGCGCCGGCTCCGGGTGCTGCCCGGGGATTGGCGGCCGCCGGGCCGGCGGCCGATTCCCGCCCTGGCCGAGGCCGGCTTCTTCGCCGGGCCCGTCCTGGTGGCGCACGGGAACGATTTGACGGACGAGGAGATCGGCGTCCTCGCCCGCAGCGGCTCCACGGTGGTCTACTGTCCGCGGAGCCACGGCTTCTTCGGCCGGGGCAGCCACCCGTGGCGTCGGCTTCTGTCGGCCGGGGTCAATGTGGCGCTCGGTACCGACAGCCTGGCCTCCTGCCCCAGCCTTTCGATGCTGGACGAGTTGCGGTTCTTTCTGGCGCGCGAGCCGGACGCCGACCCGCAGGCGGTCCTGGCGATGGCGACCGTCGGCGGGGCGCGGGCGCTGGGCCTGTCCGACGGCCTCGGCGAACTCCGGGAAGGCGCAGCGGCCGAAGGCTGCCTCGTGGGGCCGGTGCCGGAGACCGACGACCCGCTCCGGGCCATCCTCTCGGGCGAAGGCGACCTGGTCCGCGTCCTGGGGCGGTGACGGCGAGGGCGGGGTGTCCTTCTCGCCGCGTCCAATCGGTGCCCGGTCATGGCCGCCGCGCGGTGGGCAAGACAATCCCCCGCGCTCTTGTGCGGGACTCCGGTGTCTTGGCCGGGACCGCCCTTTTTGCTTGCACATTGCCTCTCTGCCGTCTATGGTGGCGCGGGATCACTTCTTGAACCCGTATTCCGGGAGGCTGCCATGACTCCCTCCGACAACCACCAAAACCGTGGGCGAGGCGGCGGGCGACGCGGCGGGCAGGGGCCTCGCCGGGGACGACCCCCCTCCGGCGAGGAACGCCTCAGCCGGTTCCTGGCGTTCGTGCTGCGGCACCATCCGGAGGAGATCGGCCTGGAACTGGACGAACGCGGCGCCTGCGACCTCGAGGCGCTGCTGGAGGGCCTGCGTCGCCGGCCCGGCTTCGAGCGCGTCGGGCGCGAGCAGATTGAGCACCTGGCGGCCTCGGGGCCGGGCGCGGTGCGCTTCGCCATCGAGGAAGGCCGCATCCGGGCCCGTTACGGCCACAGCCTGGCCCAGCCCATCCGGTACGAGGCGGCCGAGCCGCCGGCCCTCTTGTTCCACGGGACCACGCCCGAGACCGCCGAGCAGGTGCTGGCCGAGGGGCTGACGGCCGGCCAGCGGCAGCGGGTGCACCTGTCGGCCGATACGCCGGCCGCCCGCGAGGTGGGTCGTCGGCGGTGCCCTCAGCCGATCGTTCTCCAGGTCGATACCGAGTGCGCCGCGAAGGCGGGCGTGCGGTTTTACCTGGGTGGGCCGGCCGTCTGGCTCGCCGACGACATCCCGCCGGAGTGCATCACGCGGGCCGAGTAGCACGAGAACGCGACTTCCCGGACGGTGGCCTTGAGCCGGAGCGGACCGCCCACCGTCCTTTTCGGTTTTGAATAGCCCCGGTTGCCTGCGGCGGATATACTTGCGCCGGAAGCAATTTCTCTTCTCGGGCGAGGCGGACTGGATCGACCATGTCCGGCACAAGGTCAATGCGTCCGCTCCGGCTGGCCGCGGCCGTGGGCCTGCTGGCGGTGGGCCTGGCGGCGGGTCTCGGTCGGCAGCCGGCTCGCTCGGGCGAGGCGCCGGCGGCGGCGCCCGTCCCCGCTGCCCGCGTGCCGGTCAGCGGCGTCATCGACAAGGCCCTGCGGACGAGCGTGGCCCGGCGGGCCGCCGACGCCGTCGACGACGGCCGGGGGCTCATCATCTTCCATATCACCTCCAACGGCGGATACCTGAACGATGGGCTCGAACTGAGCCGCCGGATTCAACGCCTCGGCCGACGGGTCCGCACGGTGGCCTACGTGGACGCCAAGGCGTACAGCGCGGCCGCCATCGTCGCCTTCGCCTGCCAGGAGATCGTCATGGAGCCGGAGGCCTCCATCGGCGCCTGCACGCCGTACCAGGCGGTTCCCCTGGGCGGCGCCCAGCCGATGGAGGACGAGGTCCGGGCCAAGATCGAGGGCACCATCATCGAACGCCTCGAAACCCTCGCCGAGAAGCACGGATACCCGAAGGCGCTCTTGAAGGCCATGGTCGCGATGCCGACGGTGGTCATCGAGGCGCGGAACGAGGAGACCGGCGAGCCGCCGAAGTACGTGGAGGAAGAAGACCTGTTCGCCCTCGGCCCCGAGTGGACGAAGGGCAAGACGGTCGTCACCGCCGACGAGGTCCTGACCGTCGGGGCGGAGGAGGCCCGCACCTACGGCATTGCCGAACACCTCGTCCCGCGGATCGACCGTCTCTACGACCTGTACCCCATCGAAGGGCGCATCGAGGTCTACCCCGTCACGTGGAACGAGACGCTGGTCTCGTGGCTGAACAGCATGTACTTCAAGGCGCTGCTGGTGCTGGTGGGCCTCTTGGGCATCTACGTGGAGATGCACACGCCGGGCGTGGGGGTGCCGGGGGCGTTCGGGCTGGCGGCGTTCGGGCTGCTGTTTGCGGCGTCGTTCCTGGCGGGCCGGCCGGAGTGGCTGCCCCTGCTCCTGTTCGCCGGTGGGGTGGGCCTGCTGGCGGTGGAACTGCTCGTGACGCCGGGCTTCGGCGTGATGGGCGGCCTGGGGGGCGTGCTCGTCCTGGCGAGCATCATCCTGGCCCTGCCGCCCTCCTACATGGAGCCCGGCACGGGCGGCGGCGTGGACTGGGACGCCCTGGCCCGCTCGCTCGGCATGACGGCGCTGGTGATGGGCGTGTTCGTCATCTCGGCCGTGGTGCTGGCCCGATACCTGCCGCAGATGCCCCTGTTGAAGCGGCTGGTCCTCTCGGAGACGAGCGTCTCGGACGGCTCGAGCCGGGCGGCGGCGGCCAGCCAGGAGCGGTCCACCCACGTCGGCGAGACCGGCCGAAGCACCACCATGCTCCGCCCCGCCGGCAAGGCACGCATCAGCGACCGCCTCGTGGACGTGGTGACCGACGGCGAGTTCCTGGACGCCGGCGCGCCCGTGCGGGTAGTGCAGGTCCGGGGGAACCGCATCGTGGTGGCCCCGGCGCCGGAGAGCGAAGACGAATCGAAAACGGAGTCCGCCTGATGACCGCGGCGGGTGCTCCAGCCCCGCCGCGCACCGGCGCCCGGAAAACGGAGTCCGCCTGATGGAAATGGCCGCACCCATGCCGGTCCTGGCCCAGGTCTCCTGGGGGTGGGTGGCGTTTCTGCTGGCCCTGGGCGTCCTGTTTGCCACGGCGGAGATCTTCATCCCGAGCGGGGGCCTGCTGACGGTTCTGGCCATCCTCTGCTTCCTCGGCGGCATCGTGACGGGGTTCTTCGTCGGCACCACCACCGGCATCGTGACGCTCCTGGCGACGGTGCTGCTGACGCCCGTCCTGCTGTACGTGCTGATGCGCGTCTGGCCGCACACACCCGTGGCCAAGCGAGCCATCCTGAGCGGACCGCTCAGCCGAGGCACGGCGGGCGACCTGACCCATCGCCAACCCGGCGAACTCGTCGGACGGGAAGGCACCGCCAAGACGCTGCTCCGGCCGGCCGGCAAAATGGTCCTGGACCAGGACGGCCGGACCATCGACTGCGTGACCGAGGGCCAGTACGTCCAGCCCGGCACGCGCGTCCGCATCCTGGCCGAGCACGGCGCACGCGTCGTCGTCCGCTCGGTCGCCGGGGAGGAAGAGGAGGCCGACCCGCAGGGCCACGCCCCGCGGGAATCCTGAACACGGACTCATAAGGAGAACGCCATGCTATCTGACCTGCTCCCACGTACGCTTGCCTCCCTGCCGCTCGCCGCAAGCGGCTGGTGGGTGCTGATTGGCCTCGTCCTGCTGGTGGGCGTCGTCATCTTCCTGGTCATCCTGCGGTACCTGGGCCTGTGGGTCCGGTGCATCATGACCAAGGCGGGGATCGGCCTGATCGACCTGATCGGCATGTCGCTGCGGAAGGTCAGCCCGAACGTGATCGTCAGCACGAAGATCATGGCCGTCCAGGCCGGCATCCCGGTCCAGACCCGCGACCTGGAGAGCCATTACCTGGCGGGCGGCAACGCGCCGAAGGTCGTCCGGGCGCTGATTGCGGCCGACCGGGCGAACATCGACCTCAACTTCAAGATCGGCGCCGCCATCGACCTGGCCGGCCGAGACGTCCTCGACGCCGTCCATACCTCCGTCCTGCCGAAGGTCATCGACTGCCCGAACCCGGAGCACGGGCGGTCCACCGTCGACGCCGTGGCCCAGGACGGCATCCAACTGAAGGCCAAGGCCCGTGTGACGGTCCGGGCGAACCTGGAACGGCTGGTGGGCGGGGCCACCGAGGAGACCATCATCGCCCGCGTCGGCGAGGGCATCGTCACGACGATCGGCTCGGCCCAGAGCCACAAGGACGTCCTCCGCGACCCCGACTCCATCTCCAAGCGGGTCCTGGAGAAGGGTCTGGACGCCGGCACCGCGTTCGAGATCCTCTCCATCGACATCGCCGACGTCGACGTCGGCGACAACATCGGCGCACGCCTCCAGGCCGACCAGGCCGAGGCGAACAAGCGGATGTTCCAGGCGGAGGCCGAGAAACGCCGAGCCGCCGCCGCCGCCCGCGAACAGGAGATGATTGCCCTGGTGCAGGAAAACCGCGCCAAGGTCGTCCTGGCCGAGGCCGAGGTCCCCAAGGCCATGGCCGAGGCCTTCCGCGCCGGCAACCTCGGCATCATGGACTACTACCGCATGAAGAACATCCAGGCCGATACGGGGATGCGGCAGAACATCGGCGAGAGCGCCGGTCCGCCCAAACCGCCTGAAGAGGAACAGTAGCGCCCCGGACCGACGCGCCCCGGCGCGTCAGCACAGTTAGCCGCCGGGCTTGCCCGGCGCGTGTTTGCGCCGGGCGGGTGCCACGGATTGCTTGCAATACGTGTTCTCCCGGCCGGGCCACACAAGAAACACGGTTTGACGAGCAAACCGTGGCACTTGCATGTTCGGGCCGCGGGCGTCCGCCGCCGCGCACGAACTCTAGGAACGCCTTATGCAACAAATCATCGCCTTGGCCGTCTTCGCCCTGATTGCCATCGGCGGCAGCCTGCTCCGCAAGTACCTGGAAAAACAGCAGCGCGAGCATCAGGCCGCCCAACGCCACACCAGGCAGAAGGCCCAACGCCAGCAGCGGCCAAGCGCGTCCGGCGAGAAGTCGTCCGGACCGCCGCGCATGTTCTACGGCCGGCCGGGCGAGACCCGGCCGGCGCAGCCGGCCGAACCGCCCGCGACGGAACAGCCCCGACGAGCCGAGCGCCGGCAGCGGGCCCGGCAGCCGAAGTCCCGGGCCGCCGAACCGGCCGAGACTTCCCAGGAGGAGGCCGCCCGGCGGTCTGTCCTTCAGGAGGCCCGCGCGGGCGCCGCCCGGCGAGGGACTGCCGGCGCAAGCGTGCGGATGGGCCGGCTGAACCGGGCCAAGTTCCCGACCCTGGCGACGATGGGCCACGCCGGGTTCGGGGCGTCGACCTCGGCCACATGGAGGGCGGCCGGCCGAGGGGGCGCCGGCCGGGTCGATTTCATCGGCGGGATGCTCCGGGGGCGGAACGTCGCCCGCGGGATCGTCCTGTCGGAGATCCTCGGCCCGCCCAAGGGGCTGCAGTGAGACGTGTTGGGATCAGGGCCATCGGCAGGAGTGGGGCGATATCGATGATCTACTGACAGGAATCGCGGGGACTCACTCCGAAGGGGCTCAAACGTGTCGGAGGTTACTGCCATGGCGCTTCCCGGCTCCATCCCACTCTGCACACGGTTCGGGCGTGAAATTGCCAATGCTCAAGATCAGGATCCCGCGCCGCACGTGGCCGCAAGACTGGCCGCAGTTCATCGGCGGTCTTTCCCCATGGCTACGATGCGCCGGCCACCGTCCGGCCAGTATAATTGCCATGGAATGACGTTTGTAAACAGGCGCACTGGCATTTATAATCCGGAGGACGTCGAAGCCATCCTTTCTGACGACGGTTACCAGCGTATCAGGGCTGCTCAGGCACAACCGGGTGATATCGTTACCTATTATGACGGAAGGAAGGTATCCCACACTGCCGTCATCACGCGCATTGAGAGGTCGGGTGATCTCATAGGAGGGCAAGCCGTGTGGGTTATCAGCAAGTGGGGACAAGCGGGGGAGTATTTGCATACCATTACGGAAGGTCCTTACAAGGATCAGCGCGTGGCATTTTGGACAGAAAGGCCTTTTACATGAGCACTCAGCACTTCAATATTCTCAATAGCGACGCGGTATTGCTACAGGCCGCAGCAGCCTCCGACGTCGCGAGTCTGTGGCGGAGACTCGCTCGCACACCAGAGGTCAGAAGGGTGGCTCTCAGGTTGGCTTCAGACCCTGAGAGCATTCGCCAGCTGTGTCGTTGGATTCAGACCCTTTTGCAGGAGCAATACGACCATCGCTACAGGCACCCCGCCGAGGCGGCAATATGTGCCGGCTTGGTCCTCCTTGAACAAAGCCCTTTGCCCGAGGTAAGAGCATTATTTGCTCAACTATGCCGAGAACGCTTAAACTCCCTTGTTTGGATACAAAGGATGGCTGAATATTGCAGTGATCGGTTTGTAGACAGCAATGCCCCTTCGTACTACAGCCCGTTCAAGTCTTCTGCCCTGCAGGTCCGGTACCAAGATAGCGGACAACCTGTGGCGCCAGCCAGCACCACGTGCCGAACAACGATGGTCGCATAGTGCACGAGGAAGGGAGCCAAAGTGCCTACTCACGTGTTCACCCTCGCTGCAATTGGTCACGCCGTTGACGCACAGTCCAACAACATCACGTTGTTTTCGGTTCTAGAGCAGGTGGGGGGCCGAGCCTACCTGTTCAATTACCGGGGTTTGTTGTAGTCACCCTCTGGCAGAGGGAACAAGGCGAGGAGGGGGCCAAATTCTTCCAGAGGACTCGGCTCGTCGCACCCGACGGTGAGGAAGTCTTTAATCTCGTGGCCGATTTTCGTCTTGACAAACCACGACACCGAATGTTCATTGGCGTGGGCGGCGCGCCGTTCAAAAAAGAGGGGCGCTATAACATAGAAGTATCGGTTCGTCGAGAAGAGGATAGCAGTTGGGGTGAGCCTGTGGCAATGTACCCCATCCAAGTGGCCATTGCCGAGGCACCGTCGCCAACACCTCTACTCAATGAACCTGATAACGTATGAGTCTCTGACTGCATGCCTGAACTCCTCTCCACAATTCCCTTGAGCCTGCGCTGGGGACGGACGTATCATTTCTGCAAGGGTTCCGCACAGGATGTCCCGCATGACCGACCAGGACCAGGGCGAGGCTGCGACGCTTCGTCGGCACCTCGATGTGCTGCTGGGGGTCACGCGCCGGCTGGCCTCCGAGCCGCGCCTCGACCCCCTGCTGGAAACCATTGCCGAGGAGACCTGCAACCTGCTCGACGCCGAGCGTGCCACCCTCTTCCTCTACGACGCCGCCACCAACGAACTCTACAGCCGCATCGCCACCCGGAGCGAGATCGAGGTCATCCGGATGCCGGCCGACCGCGGCATCGCCGGGTCCGTGGCCCGGACG
>Ga0180434_10002437_pt1 | contig 24879 bp, 13 predicted proteins | sample SS_ome_7_FD_132453 | JGI IMG/M metagenome (GOLD analysis project Ga0180434, IMG submission 132453) | Hypersaline lake sediment archaeal communities from the Salton Sea, California, USA - SS_1_D_2 metaG | ecosystem: Environmental > Aquatic > Non-marine Saline and Alkaline > Hypersaline >... | reverse complement strand
GGCAGGCTGAACAACGCCGGCGAGAGAATCGAGATCAAAGATGCTGTCGGGCGAACAATCCTCAACTTCCGCTATAGAGATGGCTGGCGCTCTATTACCGACGGCGAAGGTTTTTCGCTGACGATAATAGATGCCGCGAACCCCGACCTGAGCAGTTGGGACGCCAAAGACTCCTGGCGGCCGAGCGCTTACGCAGGCGGCTCGCCGGGACAGGATGACGGCGGTATTACCCCCGAACCCGGCGCTGTAGTGATTAACGAGGTCATGGCCCATTCGCACGCCGAGGCTTCGGACTGGATCGAGCTGTATAATACCGCCGGAACCGCCATCGACGTTGGCGGCTGGTTCTTAAGCGACAGCAAAAAAGACCTTTTCAAATACAAAATTGCCGACGGAACCACAATCAGCCCTTATGGATACCTGGTTTTATACGAGGACCTTAACTTCGGAAATGTAAACGATCCCGGTTCTTACGAACCGTTCGCCCTCAGCGAGAACGGCGAAAGATTATACTTAAGCTCCGCACACAATGGTGTATTAACCGGCTATCGCAGCACGGAGGATTTCGGCGCCTCGGAAACCGGCGTATCGTTCGGGCGGTATTATAAATCCAGCACCGGCAATTACAACTTCGTGGCAATGGAAGATAATACGCCCGGCTCGGCCAATTCGTATCCGAAGGTCGGCCCTGTCGTCATCAGTGAGATAATGTACAATCCCGACTGGCCGGATGGCGGCTCATACACCAATGACCAATACGAGTACATCGAGCTTCGTAATATCAGTGCCGGGCCTGTCGCGTTATACGATTATGTTACAGGCGAGCCGTGGAAATTTACAGATGGCGTTGAGTTTACCTTCCCAGCAGATACAACGGTGACAATACCCGCCGGTGGATATCTCTTAGTTGTCAAAATGCCTGATGCATTTTCCTTGCGCTACCCGGGTGTACCTGCCGGGCTGATTTTTGGCCCGTACGATGGAAAGTTAAGCAACGCCGGAGAGAGGCTGGAGCTAAGTATGCCAGGCGATATTGACAAAGCCGGCGAGCGTCAATATATCCGTATCGACCGGGTAAATTACAGCGACGGTTCGCATCCGGAAGATTGTCCGGCCGGAATTGACCTCTGGCCAGTCGAAGCTGATGGCAATGGCATGTCGTTAACACGAAAGATTCCCGCCGACTACGGCAACGATCCCGACAACTGGACAGCCTTGGCTCTTTCACCCGGCGAGTAAAATAGGACTTTTAAAATAAACTGATATTCAGTGCTTGAAAATCAAGTCGGTTTATTGGCCGGGGGAAGGCAAAGCTGCAATCCAGTTGTCGGGATCGTTGCCGTAGTCAGCCGGGAATTTACGGGTGAGGGATTGGCCCTGGCCATCGGGTTCTTTCGGCCAGAGATCTGTTAAGCCGGGACTGTTTTCGGGATGGGAGCCGTCGCTGTAATTGAATCTGTCGATGCGGATGTAGCGGCGCACGCCCTTGTTATCAATATCGCCGGGTATGCTCAGTTCCAGCTTCTCGCCGGAGTTGCTAAGGCTGCCGTCATAAGGGCCGAGAATGTTCTCTACAGGCACAACAGGATATCGCCAGGAAAATGCTCCCGGCTTTTTAGCTAATAAGAGAAATCCGCCGGCGGGTATTGTCACCGGTACATCCGCCGGGAAAGTAAACTCGACGCCGTCTGTAAATTTCCACGGTTCATCCGTATCATAGCTGTACAACGTAACCGCCTCAGCCGTAATATTCTGCAGCTCGATATATTCGTATTGGTCGTTCGGGTATGGGCTGCCCTCAGGCCAGTCGGGATTGTACATTATCTCACTGATTACGACAGGGCCGACCTTCGGATATGAATTCCCTGAGCCGGGCGTGTTCTCATCCATTGCCACGAAATTGTAATTGTTGGTGCTGGATTTATAATACCGCCCGAACGATACGCCGGTTTCCGAGGCGCCGAAATCCTTCACAGTTCGATAGCCCGTCAAGACACCGTTACTTGCGGAACTGAGATATAATTGTTCGCCGTTCTCACTTAAGGCAAATGCTTCATAGCAGCCCGGGTCGTTTGCGTTACCGAATTGCAGGTCTTCGTAGAAGACAAGATAGCTGTCCGGGCCAATTATAGTTCCGTCGGCGATCTGGTATTTGAAGAGCCTGTTTTTACTATCGCTGAGGAACCAGCCGCCGATATCGATTGCGGCGCCCGTCGTGTTATACAGTTCGATCCAGTCCGAGGCCTCGGCGTGTGCGTGGGCCAAAATTTCATTAATCACTACGGCACCGGGGTATGGTAGAATACCGCCGTCATCCTGTCCCGGCGAACCGCCGAGATACACACTCGGCCGCCATGCGTATTTGGTATCCCATATACTGAGGTCAAAGTACATCGCGTCGTTAATCGCCAGCGAGAAACCTTCGCCGTCAGTGATTGAGTGCCAGCCATCTTCATAGCGAAAGTTTAGAATCGTCCGGCCGGCCGCGTCTTCGAGCATTATTCTTTCACCGGCATCGTTCAGCCTGCCGGAATATTGACCGGCGATATTGGTGGTTGTGTCGTATCGGGCTTCGAAGGCGCTGCGGTTCTGGACGACCACGGTGTATTCGCCTGCGGCAAGCTCAATGTTAGGGAAGGTAAAATCGATGCCGTCTGTAAAACGGACCAGGTTCAAGTTTATCGTTTCGGCTCCGATGTTCATCAGTTCGATGAATTCCTCGCCGGATGTTCGCGGATTATACATCAACTCGGTAATGCGCAGATTCTCAGCAACCGGGCCGACGGCAAAGACCGCTTCGTTTATTGCGCTCCATGTACCGCTATTCATTATCCGTGCCTTAACGCTCGTGCTTCTGGTCAGCGTAACGGGTGACGTGTACCGGCTCAAGCCGGGAACGACCTCGTCGCCGGAGCTTTCCATAGATGCAAATAACTCGGCGGAAATCAAAAAGTCGGAGTTTGAGGTGGAGGAATTCAAGCCCTGGATGGCCAACAAATTGCTGCCTTGCTGCAGGGTGCCGAGCACCGTGGAAATATCGATGCTTTCGAACTCGACGGCTTCGGAGTCATTGTGCTCGGCGCTGGCGCTGGAGTTCCAGGTAACCATTTGGCCGGCGTTGCGTCTGGCCACCTCTGTGCCGTTGAGGTAGGCGACAAAGCCGTCGTCGTAGCGTATGTTCAAAGTCAGAATGTCGAACTCATTTGGGCTGTCGTTCACACTGAATGGAATGCGAATAAAGCACGAGGCGTTTCTGGTATACATCTGAGATTCCAGGTTCAGGCCGATGAATTGGTCGTAGCCTGATTCTCTTTCATATCCAACGCCGCCGGGGCTGTTGGAATGTTTTTGCCAGTGTCTGTCGTTGAAGCCCGATGGTTGATTCCAGTTGTAGGAGATCGGGCGGACGGGGACAAACACACGTTTTTCGGCGTTCTCCAAAACGAACTTCCCTTTGATTCCCCGCGATGGCATCAGCTCGGTCGGGTCAGTCCCGTCCAGTGTATAGTAGATTTGTCCGTATGGAGCTGTCATCACTAATTCAAGCGATAGATCAGACTGTTTGTCCTGCGGACTAAAATCCGGCGGGGCGGCGGCAAATTCGTAGGCGATTTGGCTGTCCATCCATTCGAGACGCTGCTCAAGCCAGTCCTTCATCCAGTTTATTTCTTCGGCATAGGTGCCGGCGATAAACCAGTTGGGCCATACGTAACTGCCAAGAATACGCCAGCGGTCGAAGTTTCGGGCCTGTGCCTCATCCAGCAGGGCGGCAGTATCTTCAATGTCCTGAAGTAGTTGGCTGGAGGATAAGAGATTTTCTCGAAACTCGAACCATCGATCTGCGTAGCGCAGGCGAAAAGCCGGGTCCTCAAACAAGCGGCGCCACCAGGGATAATCGCCATCTCCAAGCTGGGAATAATACCACCCGGAGGGAATCCATCCCTGAAGGTAATCTGCGTTACCGAGTGACAAGTTATAATCCCAGACAGGTCCCATATTGAGCTTGCCACCCCGGTCCTTAAACATATATGTGCTGAGGCGAAAACCATCGATGTTCTTGGTGATTTCGACGATAAAATGATGGTCGATAAAAGAATCGACATCGATATATTTGGCATACCCATTCACGGGATCTATAAAGTTCGATCCGTATAGAACCGATTCGAACTCGATGAGATAATTACGTAACCAGTCCACCTGCTCTGGTGTTATATCTTCAACTTTGGGCTCAATAACACGTATTTCCAAGCCCCTGCTTGTATGGAATACCGTCTCACCTGGATCGGGTTTATCTTTCTTGAAGATGTATCCTCCGCTTATTTGCGGCTCGGTGTCGTCAGACGGCTCGAGTTCTGCGATATCAACGCGCTCATCGCCGCGTTTGATCTTCTCCATGAATACGTAAACGCCCACATAATCGCTCGACGAGACAACGCCGCCGTCCGAGTTAAGGAACATCTCGATGAATCTCGTGCGAACTGCATATCGGCCGATATCGTTGCTCCATTTGTACGAGAGGAAATTACGCATCAGCGACTTGTCCGAGTAGGGTCCCTGCAGAATCCAGTCGGATTCGGCGGGAAAGCCGAGTATAGAGACATTCTTGTCCTGGTCGTATTGATCCCATGTTTCGAGGTGATATTGGTGCTTGGCGAAACCGGCTGAGCTTTTGCCGCGAATGTTGATCCCCGCTCTGCCGGCAAACACCGGCTCGTGGGTTATTTTAGTCCGGCCCCTTCTGGGCGCCTCGAAGAAACTGGCAAAGGACAACGTCTGTGTCGTCTGGCTGATATTTTTGCCCATAGTATCGACGACAACGATCGGCAGGTTGGAGCTGAAATTACGGGCGCTCATATCGAGGAAGATGTACGTCTGCATCGCAGTATCGGACTGTTTCCAGTCGGTTTTGAATGCAACTGCTCGCAGGGAGGTGGTTCGACCGATGGAAATCGGACCCCTATAGACAGTTCCCTTGCGAAACCGCGAGCCAAGCTCGTACGGCTCGGAACCGTCGAGGGTATAGTAAATAAGAGCATCTTCGGTTTTGGTAGCCAGTGTAACTGTGAAGGGTTCGTTGTAAATACCGCTGTCGGCGCTGAATTGTACGTCGGCGACAAATCCATCGTAGAGACCGATGTTTTCGGCCGCCGGGCTCGGAGAGCCGAAGAAACGCCAGTTGTCGCTGCCGTCAGGGTAACGGCCGTAGGAAATGTCGCTGGTCTGCTCGTCGAAGATGACGCTGTCGAGCAAAGTGATGCCGTCGCTTTTAAAAAGACCGATTTCCTCTCCGGCGGCGCTGAGCTTGAAATTAGCGTGCAGCCCGGCATCGGAAATATCGCCGTCGGCCCATATCAGCAGGTACTCCCCCGGGCCGATATTTGTCAGAGTTGGATCATCAGCCGGTATCTGCCACTTGTAGGGATTAGACAGATTGTCCGTCAGGTACATGCCGCCGATATCAACGGCATAGATACCATAGTTATAGATTTCGATCCAGTCGTCACATTGTCCTTCCGGGTCTTCAAAGCAGCTTACATTGGATGCCATAAACTCGTTGATTACAAGCGGTGTTTGTAGTAAGTCCTGCTGCTCGGCCAGGAGATTAAAATTATGTGTGCCGGCCTTGTTGCTATCGAGCAGAATTGGTCTTTCAAGATGAGCCGGGAACTGTTTAGCGAAAAGCCTGTTATTACGAAGATTGAGTCTACGGCCAGTGTTAGAATTACGAAATGTATAACCCGCTTCCGATGAACTAACTAAGCAGAAAAATAGCGTTATGCCCAATAATGAGATTGGTATGGATTTACGTATGCTCTATCTCCTTCCTCATGTATATTTTGAATCGCGTATCTGAAGTTCTATCCTCTGTGATCCAGAAAGAAAAACATATAGATTCTGTAATTATCTTAACATAAATAACGTCTCGGAGTCAAGATATTTTACTAATAGACGAGTTCGTAATGATTGAAATTAATTAATTTCGGAGTAGCTTGGGTGGGAGGAAACTTCTCCATGTTTTTCACTGTGTTTCCGGGGAGAACTGTTTCTGCGATTAGTATTTTCCGAATTGTTTTGCCAATTTCACCATTTCCTTCAGCCTGTCAGGTTTGACGTGTGGCGCGACACTGCATGCCGAAGATAGGATATAGCCGCTGCCGGGTTTGCCGATACTGATTCTTTCCTTCACGGCCTCTTCGAATATTCGGTCATCCGCGTTCAGCATCTCATTGACGGCATCCAGGTTTCCCTTAAAAAAGAATCGTCTGCCGAACTTTGCCTTTGCCTCGGCGAAGTCGACGGTCCCGAGCGGCGGGGGGTCCAGGGTGTCAATGCCGTCCACTGTGGTTTGGCTCATCAGGTCCAGCCGGTCGCCGATAGCACCGCAGGTATGAACGTATGAGTTCGGGCCTTCTTTGCGTATCGCCCGATAAATCTCATCTTCGTAAGGGACAACAAATTCTTCGTACATCCGCCGGCTAATGAATCCGGCACCGGCAAACGCGGAACTGACAAGGATCGCATCTGGTTGGCAGCTTGCGTACAACTCGACCTGGGCGAGCACATTTCGCGTAAAGACTCCGAGCGCATCGTGACATACCCGCGGGGCATCCACCAGCGCGAGCAGCGCCTGTTCGTAGCCGAACAGCTCCAACAGATGAGTAAATGGCGAGAAGACTTCGGCGTGAGTTGAGACATCCGGTGCAAGCTGCCGGACTTTCTCCAGCGTGTTTGTGAACCATGCAGGATACGCCTTTGGATCGGACAGGTCGGCTTGTGAATCAATACCCCAGAGTTCGGGTGCATGCCAGGTGTTCCAGATATAACCGGGCAGTCTGTATGTCGCCGGATCGCGAACGTCAACGGATGTGTAATCGGCCCGAGCCGGCGGCTTCTGCCCCTGCTGATACATCTGGGGGTTGTCGTCGGCGCCGAAAATGGTTTCCAAGCCCGATTTCCAGATGAGATGTTCATGGTTGTCAATCTGCCGGTATGACTTGAGTTCGTTTTTCCAGTCGGGTGGCCTGCCGGGCAGGTTGACCAGAATGCCGTCGAATCCGTATGCTTGCTGTAATTGGACCAATGCTTTGGCGAAGGTATCGCTGTCGAACCATATCTCCGATGGCCTGTGGTTACAGTTCAGGAAGTAATGCCCGAGGGCAAGCTGACACATGACCGGCACCCGGTCCGGTGTCTGATGGTTCATCGCTGCCGCAATTCGTTGTTTTGAATTCATTCTTCCGCTCGAAACTTTATTTGGGAACTAATGCCAGAGACGTCTGCAAGGCAAATCCGCACGTGCAGCCCGAGCTGTTCTCGGGGATCAGCACGAGCCCGCCGGCGGGAATCATATTGATCCAACAGCCGGGCCGCGTGACTGCCGTCAGTCGCTGTGGGCCGCCGTCCGGGCCGAGATCGTACATCCAGGGATTGCCGCCGCGCCAGAACAGGCACTGGGCCGAAGCGGATACTCCGCCGCAACCGTGCCCGCGACGGTCAAACTCCCAACCTTCGATTTTGTCGCCGGTTTTCAAATTATATGCGTATGGCCAGGCATAAACCGTCTGCCCGATGATTGTCGGGTGACGGTTGTATTCGCCGTGCGCGCCGTCGGTCGCCAGATCGGTGACGTGATCCGCCTGCCAGCGGGTCTCGCAGGAGCGGGCGTCGTACGCGCAGTAGTGATAATAGACGCGATCTGCAAAGAGCCTGGAGCCGCTCAGCAGAAGCATCCCTCCGGCATAATTGAGATATACGGGTTCTTCGAAATTGGTGATATCGATTTTTGTCTTGAACATGACCTGGCCGGTTTTTTTGTCGAGAGCGACCAGGTATTGGCTGCCGCCGTCAAACAATTTTTTGGCTGGCATACGCCCAAGTTTATCGGCCATGGCCTTCGGGCTATCTGTTTCGAGCAGGTATATCCGTTCGTCGCCGACGGTAATCGTCGTATTGAGGATAAGCCCGGCGTGGTATTTCCAGAGTTGCCGGCCGTTTCGCTTGTCCATGGCGAACAGGTAATCGCTGCTAACCAGCTTCATGTTTCTGTACCATAATGAATCATCAGCCTTATAGCTTGTCTCGGTGTAGGAGGCGCCTTTCCTTCGGCCGCTGCCGAAAAGAAGGTTACCGGAATAGGCGATGTAGCCCCATTCGCGCGGCTCGGACTCGATTAGCTGAGGCATCTCATAAGTCGTGCGGCGGCGGCCGTTGCGGACGTCGAAGCCGTGGCACCTGTCCTGTGCGACTACATAAAGGCATTGCTCGTCCACGGCCATGCTGCCGGAATCCAGGAAAACACCGAGCCGTCGGGAATTGGGGACCTCGAGTTGCCACTCGATTGTCCCATTGTAGGCATCGATGGCGTAAACGATGCAATCGCCCGGGGCGAAAAGACGCCCGTCCTTAAACAAAGGCGGCACGTTGCGGTGGTGGCGGTCGATCATCCGGCGAGGTCCGGGCCGGCCGAACCACTGGACAGCCATCTTACCCTTGACGATTTTATCTCCGCTGCAGGCGGTATTGCCAGGCTCCGCGTACGTGTGCGTCCATTCGCCCGCACCGTCAAGCGCCGGGCGACTGGTCCACGCCAATTCGATATCGCCTGTGTTTGCCGCTTTCCAGTCATCGAAGGAAGGACTGCCCCATTTTTTCAACTGTTCCGGATCGATATTTCCGGCCGGTAGCGCCAATGCAAAAGTTCCTCCATCAGGCCTGAGCACGCGAAAGGCTTCGTCCGGTGCAGATGGTAGTCTGCCGGTTTGAAGCGCTTCGTCCGAAACGATCAGGTTGGCAAAATATTTTGTGTAGGGCAGTGTCTCATAATCTTGCTGGTGAACGACTACTCTGCCGTAGAGCCCGGCCTTGTCGATGGCATCACGCGCGACGGCCACATTACGGGGGTCTTCGTCGATCCCGATAATCTTCAAATCGCTCCTGCGGGCCAGCTCATATGCCAGTCGCCCCCGGTCACAGCCCAGCACGAGGCAGTATCCTTTCGTGACGCCCGTCCGTTCGAGAATAAGTTTTACGGCTTCGGTATATCTTTCCGTCAGGGCATCGCGCGGATAAGGATTAGTGTCTGTTTTAACCTCGATGACTTTCCGGTCTTCTTTTACACCGCTTCTGAAGCAATGTATCCGGCCATTATCCGTACTAACGTAGAGGCCGCCGTTGACGACGCTCAGGCCGTATGCTTTGCCGCCGACGGGTGCGTCCCAGATAACCTTTCCCGTCGAGACATCGATCGCGGCGATTTTGTCCTTTCCCCCGACGAATAAAGCATCGCCGGCCATAATCATCGCGTACGGGTATTCACATCCGACCGTCCAGCGGTAACAATCTTTCATTTTTGCCGTTAGTTCACTGATATACTTTGCGAGAGTTCCGATCTTTTGCTGTGATTGTATTGCCTCTAATGTGTTTTTGTTCGTTTTCTTAAGCCGTTCCTTAATTGCTTCCCGCTGGCGAATCAGGCGGTTTCGTTCCTTCGAGAACTCCAGATATGCCCCACGGTCAAATGCCGACAGTTGATTCTCCGACTGCATATATGCTGTCGGCCCGCTGACCAGCATCCTCAGACCTCCGAAGGTTGCAATCTTGTCCCTTGTCTCTACGTCACTGGCGTCAAGCTCTTTTGTTCGCAGGCCCGGTCCTGTGAAAAGTACGTTCTCAGTCAGCAGGGCAAAGGTTCCGCCGGCGCTGGGCAGATCTCCCAATGCTGCGCCGTCGGTTCGTGCGAAAATGCCAGGATTAGTTCGGCCGGTTGGGACATAGAGCCGCTCATCGGAAGCGAGCATGTACCCCTGGGGGGATATGCTCACTTTTTGCTTCCATTTTACCGAGCCGTCTTGAGCACTCAGTGCCGACAGGAATGTGCCTTGATTCGGGAACAAGCCGGCGGCAAAATACAGATTTCCCTTATCGACCAGCAGGCCCGAACGTATCGGCCACATCGATATAATACGGCTGTTGCCCGGAATCAAATGCTCCCCGGCAGCTCCCTTATGTTTCCATACGAGCGAGCCATCATCAGCCGAAAGGCAGTAAACGTGCCCATCGTCCGAGGCTGTATAGACTTTGCCGCCCGAGATACAGGGGGCCAGTCTGACAGGGCCTTCCGTGAAAAAGGTCCAGCGCTGATGCCCGGTCTTCGAGTCCAACGCATAGATTTTATCATCCGCCGATGATGCGAAGTATATGGTATCGCCGACTCCCACGATGTGAAATGCCCTGTCGTATGTTACAGTTGACCTGAGGTTGAACTGCCGGTGCCAGAAATCCTGTTTTGCAGGTCCGGGCCATGAGGGCTGTGGTGCGTGGGCAGTCTTGAGCATCCATGATTCGGCAAGTGGAAGCTCCAGCCGCTCACCGGTCACGCCGCTTCTGTGTTTATCGTGCATGAATGTAGGCCAGTCCTCGGCTTTTGTGGATGCGGGATTGGCGCAGATTAAGGAGCAAAATGTAAACAAAGTAATATATTTGTACATGAGTCACCTTTCACTTTAGAATGCAAAAACATTATCAAACCCAATTTTCTCATAAGACATAAGATAACAAATCTTAAGGACGGATGCTATTATATTGCTTGTTGTTCACGGTAAAATCTGTTAACATTATGACGTGAATTTGTTAGCTTGATTACGTTGGAAGTTTATAGAAATATTCGATCGGCGTTGGTAGGGAAAATATCTGATAAGTCCATCTTATGCCGCACAGCATTATTATAGATGGTTCTTATTAAGTCTTTTTTAATGGAGATAACTCGAATGCCGGAAAAAAAACGCACAGCCATTGCCCTGCTCCTGATACTTGCTGTTTGTATCCCACTTTGTGCCCGGCATCGTCCGAGAAGTGTGCGTTTTGTACAATTTGAAAAAAGCGGTGAATTTACGGCGAACAATCGTATCGACACATTGGTTATGAAAACATTTTGCAGTAAGGGAATCGAACCGGCAAATCTTTGTTCCGATTCAGTCTTTATCCGGCGTGTATATCTGGATGTAATCGGCACGCTGCCCGAGCCTCGGGAGGTTCGCATGTTTTTGCAAAACCGCAGTCCCCACAAGCGTGCGGCGCTGATTCACGAACTCTTGAGACGGGACGAGTTTGCCGATTACTGGTCGCTGAAGTGGTGTGATCTTCTGAGGGTCAAGGCGGAGTTTCCCATCAATCTGTGGCCTAATGCGGTGCAGGCGTATCATCGCTGGATTTACGATGCGATTGCCTGCAATATGCCTTACGATCAATTTGCCCGCGAGATGCTGACTTCGAGCGGCAGCAATTTTCGCGTCCCGCAGGTTAATTTCTATCGTGCTATCCGGGGCCGGGAGCCGTCTGCTATTGCCGGAGTTGTGGCCCTTACGTTCATGGGATTACGTCTGGAAAATTGGCCCGAGGATCGCCGCTTGGGCATGGAGGCTTTTTTTTCCCGCGTGGCTTATAAGCTGACGGCCGAGTGGAAGGAAGAAATCGTTTACCTCGACCCGGCCCAGGCCGAGCCTCTTGATGCTGTTTTTCCCGATGGCGTTAAAGTTAATATTCCGCCGGGCCGGGATCCACGATTGGTCTTTGCCGACTGGTTGATTTCTCCCGACAATCCGTGGTTTGCTCGCAACATCGTAAATCGCGTCTGGTCATGGTTGCTGGGGCGCGGAATCATTCACGAGCCGGACGACATCCGCCCCGATAACGTGGCCGTCCACCCGGAGCTGCTGGCCTACCTGGAAAATCAACTCGTTAAAACAGATTACGATTTGAAACGTATTTATAGCCTTATCCTGAATTCCAGGACCTACCAGCAGTCTTCCATCGCGCGCAGCGAGAATCCCGAAGCCGAGGCTCTTTTTGCCTGTTACCCGGTTCGTCGGCTCGAAGCGGAAGTTCTGATCGATGCCTTGTGCTGGATTTCCGGGACGAAGGAAAGTTATTCGAGCCCCATTCCGGAACCATTCACTTTCATTCCTGAGGAAAATCGATCCATTGAGCTTGCGGATGGCAGTATCACCAGCCAGTTCCTCGAAATGTTCGGCCGTCCGTCTCGTGATACCGGACTGGAATCCGAACGCAACAATCAACCGACGGATGCGCAGCGGCTGCATCTGCTGAATTCGAGCCATGTACAGGACAAAATCGAACGCAGCTCGCGATTGAAAGGCCTGATTAGGACCGCCAAGGGAAACCGTCGCATGTTAGCCAATCTGATCTATCTGAATATTCTGTCGCGTTATCCGACACAGGCTGAGCTGACTACGGCGCTACAATACTTTCAAACCAAAGGAATTAATATCAGACAGGCCACTAATGACCTGGCATGGGTGTTGATTAACAGCAAGGAGTTTCTATACCGACATTAGGCTGGTCGGACGTTGCCTGTTCGGCAATGAAAAAGGAAACGATCAAGTGAAAAAGCGAAAAACAACAGATTTAATTACTCGGCGAGAGGCACTGGGACGTGGGCTTCTCGGCGCAGCAGGACTGGCGATGGTCAAGCCTTTGGGTCTCAGGGCACAGCCGGCGCCACCGAGTCCCAGGGCCAAATCGGTCATTCAGATATGGATGTGGGGCGGCCCATCTCATCTGGACACTTTCGATCCCAAGCCGGAGGCGGGTGATGACTATTGCGGCCCTTTTAAAAAGCCGATTCCCACAAACGTGAAAGGTATCCTAATCGGAGAATTGCTCCCTCTGCTGGCACGGCAGGCCGACAAGTATTCAATCATCCGCAGTATGACCCATGGAAACAACAGTCACGAAACCGCGTCGTATCTCGTCCAGACCGGACGCGAGCCGGGCAGGCTGGTTTATCCCAGCGCCGGGGCCGTGGTCTCGCTGTTCAAGGGCTATGATCACGGGTATAAAGGGCTGGTTCCGCCTTATATTGTTTTGACCCAGCCACAGGGGCGTTTCTCCGAAGCGGGTTTTCTCGGGCCGCGGTATAAACCTTTCGCTACCGGCGGCGACCCCAAGCGGACTCCCTTCGTCGTAGAAGGAATCGTCGCAAAGGGTATTTCCGACCAGAGACAGCGCAGCAGGCGGCGGTTGCTCCATAACATCGATTCTCTCGGCAAAGCCATGCCGGACAATCCGCATTTCGAACGACTGGACCGTTGCGAAGAAAACGCTTACGGCATGATGTTCGGAGACGCCAGGAAGCTGTTCGATCTTTCGGAAGAAAAAGACGAAATCCGGGACCGTTACGGCCGTAACACGTTTGGCCAGTCCTGCCTGATAGCACGCCGTCTTATCGAGCATGGCGTGCCATACGTCACTATCAACTACAGAGGGTGGGACACACATAAACAGCACTTCGAAGCGATGCGCCGCAAGCTGCCGGAAATGGACGCCGGCATGGCGACACTTTTGCAGGACCTGGCAGATCGCGGCCTGCTCGACAGAACGATTATATGGTGGAGCGGCGAGTTTGGTCGAGGCCCGAAAATCCAATGGGGCTCGCCCTGGAACGGCGGCCGCTCACATTACGGCAAATGCTTCTCGGCGGTAGTCGCCGGAGGAGGCTTCAAAGGCGGCCGCGTCGTCGGCGCCTCGAACGAAAACGGCACCGAAGTCGCCGACCGTCCCGTATATCCGGCAGACCTTATCGGCAGCATGTACACCCTGCTCGGCATCGACCCCGATGGTAAGATGCCGAATCCCCGCGGACTGGACGTAAAAGTCATGCCCGCATCCGAAAAAGGTGCAGGCCGCCTTATGGAGATTATGTAAATCCAAGGAGCTGAGCCATGCTATTTACTCAGAGACTGAAATTTGTGGTTTTGGCCCTATGCGTTACGGCTGCGTGGGGGCAGTCTAATACGAGAGAACCGCATATCGGCTACCTTTACCCGGGCGGCGGGCAGCGGGGCACTGTCATTCAGATTACCGCCGGGGGGCAATACCTCAACGGGACACAAGATGTGTACATTTCCGGCCGGGGCGTGCACGGCTCGGTCGTTAAATATATCAGGCCACTTAGAAACCTGCAAAAGGAGCAGCGACAGTTGCTGCAAAGGCGTTTGAAAGAGTTGCGGGATGCGCGCCTGGCCGAACTAACGAACCTTCCCCCAGATAAAAGAAATCTGAATGAGGCTGTCACCCCACTTAAAAAGGAAAAAGATGCCAAGGCCGAAGAAGTGAAAATGCCGGACCATCCTTTATTGTACGACCTAAAGGATAAGAGCCTTCGAGAGCTGGCCCATATTTCGAGCGTTCTCTTTTTCCCCAGGACTAAATTGCAGATGAACCGGCAGCTTGCCGAAATGGTGCTGTTCGAAATCACTATAGATCCCGATGCGCAGCCCGGCAGCCGTGAATTACGGCTTGCAACCAGGACCGGTCTGACCAATCCAATGGTCTTCCATGTGGGATTGCTGCCGGAAGTACGTGAGCTGGAGCCTAATAACCGGCAGGCATATCCCGAGCTTCCCGGCTTGCGTCGTGTCGCGGGCATCCTGCCCTCGATTCGAGGGCGTCCCGTCCGCGACACGGCTGAGCCGCTCGACCTGCCCGTGCTGTTGAATGGGCAGATCATGCCGGGCGATGTGGACCGTTTCCGCTTTCGTGCGCGGCGGGGGCAGCAACTTGTAATAGAGGTTCATGCCCGGAGTCTGATTCCGTATCTGGCCGATGCCGTTCCCGGCTGGTTCCAGGCTACGCTGGCCCTTTACGATGGCGGGGGCGGGGAACTGGCTTTCGCGGACGATTACCGTTTCTGTCCGGATCCGGTCCTGTTCTATAAGATTCCCGAAAACGGCGAATACGAGCTGGAGATTCGTGATTCCATCTATCGCGGACGGCAGGACTTTGTTTATCGAATCGCCGTGAGCGAGCAGCCTTTCATCACGCAGATGTTCCCGTTGGGCGGCAGGGCGGGTGTTAAGACCATCGCCTCTATCGACGGCTGGAACCTTGCCGAAAACCAACTCCTGTTAGATACTCAACCCGACGGCGACTGCATAAGGCAGACCTGCTTTCGTGAAGAAAGACAACGAGTTTCGGGTGGCAGCCTCAAAGCCGGAGGCTTTGGGGATGGCCGACGTGATGAGAACCATCCCCAAGCTGCGCTTGAGGCTGCCATCCACTCTGGAGGACAACAGATTTCCAATCCAGTTACTTACGCCGTCGATACGCTGCCCGAATGTAATGAAACCGAATCCAACAATACCCCTGAGCAAGCACAGATAATCGATCTTCCAAAAATCATCAACGGGCGAATCGCCGGGAGCGGCGACGTTGACGTGTTCCGTTTCTACGGTCGTGCCGGCGATAAAATCGTTGCTGAGGTTTATGGCCGGCGATTGAATTCTCCGCTGGACTCGCTACTGCGGCTGGTCGATTCATCCGGAAACGTCCTGGAATGGAACGACGACCACGTGCTTAAGGACAGCCACTTGCATAAGGATGTTATGGGATTGATCACGCACTACGCCGATTCGTATTTGCTGGCCGGTCTGCCTAAGGACGGCGATTACTACATTCAGCTCACTGATGCGCAGCATCATGGCGGTGGGGCATATAGCTATCGGCTGCGCATTGCTCCGGCACAGGGCGATTTCGCGTTGCGCGTGACACCTTCGAGTATCGGTTTGCTCGCCGCCGGCACCGCTGCGATCCGGGTACACGCGTTGAGAAAAGATGGATTCGACGGCGAGATAATCGTCGTATTGAAAGATGCGCCGGCGGGCTTCAAACTGAACGGGGGGCGAATACCCGCCGGACGCGATAGCGTACGTGTCACTTTGACGGTGCCTGCCAAAGCACCGGTTAAGCCGGTCGCTCTTCAATTGGAAGGCCGCGCAAATATCGGCGGGCATACCGTAACACGGGCTGCCGCTGCCGCAGATGACGTTATGCAGGCGTTCCTTTACAGGCACCTGGTCCCGGCAAAGGAGTTTCTTGTCTTCATCCGGAAAACCAGATGGCGATCGCCGCCGGTTGAGCTGGCCGGCAGCAGTCCGGTCCGGATTCCCGCAGGCGGATCGGCCCGGGTTCGAATCAAAACCGCCAGACGCTCGAACTTTAAGAGCGTGCAATTTCAACTTGACGAACCGCCTGAAGGATTGACCATGCACGATGTGACTGTGGTGCCCAATGGTCTTTCGTTCCAACTGAAAGCCGGAAAGGATGCCATGCAAATTGCCGACAATCTGATTGTCGAGGCTTTCAGGGAGTTTATGGTTAAGCGGAAAGACGGCAAACCAACGGGTCAGAAACGGCGTAATTCAATGGGCGTCTTACCTGCGATTCCAATTGAAATAGTGAAGCAATAAGCATCAAAGAGATGCGCTAAGCAATAAAATACTGTCAGGAAAATGTTTATGACTAAGACGCAAAGCGATGCCAATCGTTTAGAGTTCTATACTTCGGCAATGAAGGTAACAGCTCTAATACTAACTGCTTTCGGATTCTTCGCATTCGGCGTTGCACAACCAGCCTGGGCCCGAGCCGGCCGGATAGATCATGCGGACAACTTTCGCAGACCGGCGAATGATGATGAGCTGGAATACTGGCTAAAGAATATGATTTGGTACCACCGATTTACGAACGCCGAGATAACCGCAGCGACGGGTTTAAAAAACAGCGAAATCGTTGCCGCGATGGAGAAGTTTGACATTCGGTTGGACAATCGGATCGAACCTGATGATAACTCCCCTCTGATTGTGCTGCCGTACCCGGGAGGGCGGCATCCGCGGATAGGTTTTCTGGAAGGGGCGATCGATCCGCAGCGGGAAACGAAGTTCAGTGTTTTCACGCCATGGGATCGTGACAGCTATGTCGTGCTTGATATACCCGAAGCTATCTGGTCGAATTTAGGCCTGACTTATCTGGCCCATACACATATTGACACGATATGGACAAGGAAGGGCGTCAATCTGCCAAAGCTGGAGTGGAAACGCAAAGCCGACGGGACGCTGGAGATTCAACGGGAGCTTCCCAACGGTATCGCATTCGGCGTGAAGGTCAAGCCGAGCAAAGAAGCCGTGCGAATGGAGATGTGGCTTACCAACGGCACGGATGAGCGTCTGACGGATTTGCGGGTACAAAACTGTGTGATGACAAAAATGGCGGCGGGTTTCGAGCAGCAAACCAATGATAATAAACTCTTCAAAAATCCATACGCGGCCTGCCGGTCCGGCGACGGTAAACGATGGATTATCACCGCCTGGGAAAACTGCCACAACATGTGGGGCAATGAGGACTGCCCGTGCTTTCATTCTGACCCGAAGTTTCCCGACTTGGAGCCGGGCCGGAAATATCGGTTGCGGGGGTGGCTTTCATTTTATGAGGGTACGGATATTGAGAAAGAGTTCGAGAGGATCGAAGCAACCGGCTGGCGTAAGCGGCCGGAAAATTAGTAAATCACGTAGCGTTGGAAAAGAAGGAGTATCAATTATGAGTAAGCATAGTCTGAGTATTTTAGCGGCAATCGTTTTATTATTTCTCGCTCCGGAATTCAGCCGGGCGGCGCAGCAGAAACCGAAGACGCTGGAAATCGGCCGTGAGGCGCCTGATTTTAATCTTCCCGGCGTGGACGGGCGCAATTACCGGCTGACGGATTTTGCCGATGCGAAGGTCCTCGTGGTCGTTTTTACCTGTAACCACTGTCCCACCGCGCAGGCGTACGAGGATAGAATCATAAAGCTGACCACCAATTACAAAAGCAAAGGTGTTGCCGTGGTTGCCATTTCGCCGAATGACCCGGAAGCGGTGCGTCTCGACGAACTTGGATATTCGGATATGGGTGATACGTTTGAAGAAATGAAAATTCGAGCCGGTGATAAAGGCTATAATTTTCCGTATCTTTATGATGGAAAGACGCAAACTGTCACCCTGGCTTATGGGGCGGTTGCGACGCCGCACTTGTTCATCTTTGACAAACAGCGGAAGCTGCGCTACGCCGGCCGATTCGACGATTCGGAAAAACCCAAGCAGGTTAAATCCAACGATGCGATTAATGCAATCGAGGCGATATTGGCCGGCAGGAAAGTACCTGTCGAGAAGACCATGGCGTTTGGCTGTTCGGTTAAATGGGCAAGCAAAAGAGCCTCGGCGAAAGCCTCTCTTGCATCCTGGGCGAGGGAAAAAGTCTCCCTGACGGCGATAAATGCAAAAGATGTTGGCGAGCTTGTTAAAAACAATACGTCAAAACTAAGGCTGATCAATATCTGGGCGACCTGGAGCAAACCAAGCGTCGAGCAGATAGAGCAGTTCGTTATTATGAATCGGATGTATCGCCGGCGTGATTTCGAGCCGATTACCATCAGCGCCGATTCGCCCGCGAAAGAGCAGCAGGTCTTATCCGCTTTGAAAAAACAACAGGCATCCTGCAGGAATTATTTATTCGCCCAGGGTGGCATTTATCAGCTTATGGAGGCGGTTGACAAGGATCTGCTTGGCGGTGTCCCCTGTACGCTTTTAATAGAGCCTGGCGGCAAAATCATTTATCGCAGGCTGGGATTAATAGAGCCGCTCGAACTTAAAAAGGCCATCGTCGAATACGTCGGGCGCTATTATAAATAGAGCTTCTGTAGTTTCCGAAATTTATGTTTTAACCGGATTTTGCTATTTTTGCTCTTCAAGGATGCCCATTCCGCTGCGATCCGGGTACGGCGGGCGCTTGGCCGGCACGTAGGGATTTTTCTCGATCTCATCGAGCATGTGTTTTATGGCGGCATCGAGCTGCGGATCGCCCCCGTCGACCATTAGTTCCGGGTCGTCGATAACCTCTATGTCAGGGTCCACCCCGTGACCTTCCATGGTGAGCGTACCGTCGGTTTCATAGAAGGTGATAAACGGCACGGTTAATCTCGCGCCGTCAATCAGCGATGGATTCCTGGAAATGCCGATAACGCCGCGCCAGGTGCGCATACCGATAAGTTTTCCAAGGCCGGCTTTGCGGAAGAGATAGGGAAAGATATCCCCGCCGGAGCCGGCCTCACCATTGATTAACATGCACTTCGGGCCCTGGTGGCTGAGGGTCGGGACACGCCAGTCGTTTTCATAACGCTCGAACAAATGCAGATAAATGGGGCGATTCAGAAGTTCGATAAAGCGGTCGGCGATATTTCCGCCCCCGTTCCATCGCTCATCTATGATTAGCGCATCCTTGTTCATCTGGCCGTAGAACTGGCGGAAAAGTTCGCGTTGCCCCCGGCCTCCGGTGTCCGGTACGTGTATGTATCCGATCCGGCCGCCGGATTCTTTTTCGACGTGCTGACGATTACTCTCAACCCAGTGACGATAACGCAAATTGGATTCCGATCTCAACAGCTTTACAACGACATTCACTGCCTCGTCGGGATTGGGATTGGTTCCGACAGCAAGTGTCACGGTTTGCCCGGCCAGACCTTCGAAAGCCGCCCAGGGCGCCTTCGATGTATCGACAGGGATACCGTTGACTTTAAACAGATATACACATTGCTCCTTTTCTTTCTCGTCCAGATCGTCCAGCACCGAACGCGCATCGGTGTCCCAGATGCCGCCCTCGTATAATTTGCTAATGCGATAGTATCCCTGGTCGAGCTCGAAGTCCACTCCGAGATAGCCGATCGATTGGGACGGTCCGGAGTCTATATCGCCGCCGCCGTAATAGGTATGGCCGGCGTTGACTTCACTGATCATTTCCGCGATGACATAGCCGACGTCACGGCGGGATACGCAGTCGTCCAGCATGGCCTCGTATTGCTTGCGTACCGCGGGCCAGTCCACCCGGTGCATGTGGGGATCGTAGAAGTAGTCGCGCATGAATCGCCATGCGTCAACGAATATCTGGTGCCACTCCTGCCGTGGCTGAATCACTACATTCATCGGTTTGGTCACGACCAGGTCCTCGAGTTTTTGGTCAGGCCTGGCTTTGATAATACCGGTCTTACCCTCACTGCGGACGAGAAGCTTCTTGCCGTCCGGCGTCATTTTAACGAAGTTCACCTTCTTTAGGATTGTTTTCTCCTCGCGTTTTTCGCTGTTGGGATCGAAGCACTGAAGGGCACTTTCTTCTCCGCGTCGCAGGTAAATTACGTGATTATCATCGTTGACGCCGAGATATCCGAACCGCCCGCGCTTGATGGGCACGCGGAAAGCACGCATCTCCATATTTTCCAGGTCGATTTCGAGAGGTTCTGATTTCTCCTCGTCTTTTTCCTCATTTTCATCTTCTATCTCATCGTTCTCCTCAGAAGACTCGCACGACTTTTCATCATCTATACTGCTATTCTCAGATTCCTCACCGTTTTCGTCATTAAGATCTTCGCTCTCAGGCTTTTCGCCGGAGTCTTCGTCTTTCTCCTTATCCTCCTCTTCGTCTTTTTCGTCTTTATCTATCTGTTCCTCGTCACTCTTTGCCTTGAATGGGTTCGAGACATCCGTTCGCAACGGAACGGCATGCAGCACGGCGGTGTCCTGGTAAGTAAAGGTCAGGCCCGTATCTGCATATTTGGGTTGTGAGATTTCTCGTTGACTGAAGAAGTACAAAAAGTTACCTTCGCGATCGAACGTAGGCAGATAATCCATGAACATGCCGCTGGTGACCTGGTGGGATTCATCCTCCCGGACATTGTAAAGCATTATCACGTTCATGTTGTCCATGTTGGGTTTATTATAGGTTAGCCACTGTGAGTCGGACGACCAACTGAAGTGCATGGGAACGCCCCAATTCCACCCTGTTATGTTTATGCGGTCGAAATAACGGACTTGCCGCTGCTCGACGTCGAATAGATAAAACTTACTTTCGTGGTCAGCAAACACCATCCATTTGGAGTCGGGTGACCAGGTCCGCTGGTAGCGGAAGCCGGCTCCCATAGATGTAACGGTTTCCGGTTTGCCTTTTCCGTCGGCGGGCCGAATAACAAGCTCGTTTTCGCCGGATTCGTCCGAAAAGTATGTAATCCATTTTCCATCCGGACTCCATGAAGGCCAGCGTTCGGCGGTACCGCTGGTGCGGGTGAGGTTTCGAGGAGTTCCGTTCTTGGCGGGTAGTGACCAGATATCACCGCGGCTTTGGACCAGAACACGTTTGGCATTGGGAGAGAGATGCCAGTCCGAAAGCCGCCCGCTCACGTCCTTGCGAATCGGACGGAGCTTCGGGCGGGCGCCGGGAATCGAGATATTAACGGGGATTGCCTGCTCGCCGGCCAGGTTCAGCAGGTAGAGTTTGGCATTATATTCGAAGATAATCTCGCCCTCGCCGTTCGGTCCGGGGCCGTTGGAGGGCCATTTTACATCGTAATCCTTGAAATTCGTAACCTGTTTTCTTTCGTTCGCCTCGAGATTATAGCACCAGATATTAAGACGATGATTCGGCCCGGCATCGGAAAGGTAATAAATTTTTCTGCCGTGCCACATGGGAATGGTATCGGTGCCTTCCCAATCGGTGATTTTTTTAGAAGTATGATTATCCAGATGGAACAACCAGATGTCCGAAGCCCAGCCGCCGCGGTAACGTTTCCATGTCCTAAAATCGCGATTGCGCGGAGTGTATGCGAGCCACTGGCCGTCACCCGAAATGGTACCGTAGCCGCCGTAAGGCACGGGCAGCCGTTTAGGCAGACCGCCGGCCTGCTGTACGGTGAACAATTGGGCCTGCCTTCGCAGTCCTCCCAGTCCGTTCATTGCGAACAGGAGCCGGTTGTCGAAAGAGAAGTCGCACAGACGCTCACCACTCGAATGATAAGTCACGCGTTGCGGGATTCCTCCGTCAATAGCTACCGTGTAGATATCGAAGTTACCGTCATAATTGCCGCTGAATGCGATAGTGCGTCCATCCGGACTGAATCGCGGGAAGGCTTCTCCGCCGGGTGGACTTGCCAGCGGTGATGCTGTTCCGCCAGATCGCGGTACTACCCAGATGTCATCGGCATAGACAAACACGATATGCGTCGAGCTGACATCCGGGTAACGCATCATGCCGCCATGGGGTTGCACACCGGCGCCGGCAGTAAAAGCACAAAAAATCGACAACATTAAGAACATGCAGAACGGCGGGAATTTGGTACATACTCTCATCATAATGGTCCTTTATTTAGGATTTTTAATATCGATTTATTCGAATTCTAAACGTAATCGCCTGAAGAGCAAACAAATTCTTAAAAAGCTCAGATTTTCCATTCGTTCCTGGTATTCTGGGGTAGGGGATATTATTATCAGCTACAAGTCATTAGCAGCTATGGGATTATGGACTATCCCCGGAAGGATTCGAACCTTCAACCTCTGGCTCCGGAGGCCAACGCTCTATCCAATTGAGCTACGGGGACAAGAGCTTTATAATTATAATATCTGTAAATACTTATCGCAATCTCTTTTTCTAACATTTTGATCAAATTCGACCTAAAAAAGCCTCATACGTCAGTTTTACGTCAGTTTTTTCTTTTACCCGATTTTTCTATCGATCCAATTCTCCATCATTTTGGCAGCTTTCAGCCGCTGCTCATCATCGACCTGGTTGTAATATTTCATGGTAGTTGCCAAGTCTGTATGACCGGCCAGCTCTTTGGTAACATTAGGCGGTAGATGATCCGCCCAGGTCTTAATACATGATTTTCGCAGCGTATGAATAGCCAGTTGACCGTTCGGCTTTATCCCGGCCTTTTTGATATGCCGCTTGAAGTTAGTCAACTGGTTGTTCGCTATATCCCTGTTCTGCCAGGGTCGTTTCTGCTGACGATAATTCTCATACTTAACCAGCACGTTCTCGTATTGACGAACAGACAACAAAACATAAGGCACTTTGAACACCGCTGGATTACTCTTTCGCAATTTATTGAGAATCTTGACCGTCTGTGTCGGTAGCGGGATTGTCCGCTTCTCATTGTCTTTGACATTGAACGGCAACAAAACATCTGTTGCCTCGCGATTTTGTACGACAACCTGACATTGTTTCAGGTCAATGTCAGCCCAGGTCAGATTAAGAGCTTCACCCAACCGAAGCCCCGCTGTATAGGCCAAAGCATAAAGAGCCTTCCACCTAAGAGACGGCGCCGCCTCAAGCAGTCTCGAATATTCGGACGCCTTGACATAGTGCCAACGCTTAACTGAGGACTTCGGCTTCTTAACCTTCTTGAATGGATTGTGCTTGACAAGCTGCCAAGTGACGGCATCCGTAAACATCGTCCGGCTATTCCTCAGTACTCTATTCCTGGTAGAATTTGACAATGCTCTCTCTCTTTTCAGTGGTTTAAGCTCGGCAATAAACAGCTCTGCATCTATGGGACCAATTTTTACAATCGGCATCTTAGGCCCGAAGTAATCCCGCAATCTTTTGATTGTATTCTTGTATAGCAGAATTGTCCCCGGCCTAAGCTGTGGCTTTTTAGTTTTAAGCCAGTCTTTGCAGAACTCTCCAAGTATAATCTCTTTGGGTTCGTCCCGAGACGCCCCCTGAACAAATTCAGTAGCTTTCTCTCGTGCAAAGTCCTCAGCTTCATGCTTCTTTTCAAACGACTTGACATATCGCCGATGCTTGCCGGTCTGGGGATTATATTCACCATACCACCTACATACCCACGGCCGGCGTTTATTCCGTGGATCCCTGTAAATTCCGACCTTCTTAATCATTGATCTGCCTCCTAAAAAATGAGCGGACCGACAGTGACGCATGTTCGATAGCGCAGCCGCGCTCGCGCAACGGCATAGGTCCGCCCATGATTTTTTGTGATTGTCGAACATTTTGCACATTTTCAATCATAGGCGGATTTATGGCTTTTGTTAAGAACATTGTCAAATATTTTCTCCATTTTTTCCGGTCAAGCATTTTAGAAATTCAAGAGCAGAGGCGCGAGTATAGACATTATAGCCGCCGATCTTTGTTGCCGTAAGTTTACCCCGTTCCCTGTAATACCGAAGTGTTCCAGGCGGATTTTTCACACCCAGATCATTGAGCCGCAAAAACTCTATCAGCTCACCTTCAAGCATTACCTCGGGGACTGGCGAGCCGTCTGGCATATAGACAGGAGCATTCATTATCCATTCAACTTTCCATTATAAATGTGCCGGGGGCCCGGATAAAGCCCCCGACACGAGGAGAAAGGACAGCCCTACAGACCTCCAACAGCCTTATTTAGTTCATTGATTTCGCCGTGAATACTAAAGCATTGGTCGATCTGTGTTTTGTGGGTTTTGAGATCATCCTTTGCTTTTTCAATTGCTTGCTCAAAACCGGACCGTTCGGCTCGAACAATAGAGACAATTTCTTGTTGCCGTTTATAAAGCTCTTGCACCCGACCGGGAAATTCAGAAAAGCGATTTTTGAGATTTTCGATTTCAGCGTTGCTTTCACGAATGGTCCGAAGATCATCGCTCATCGCTTCTTCATTGCCTTGGTCTAAATGACGATTGTAAGATTCCTTAGCCCCGACTTTTTGTTTTTCCGCTGCCCCGATCCCTTCCTTTAAGTCAGCATATTCGGATTTGATTTCTTCGATCCGCTCGGATAATTCTCCAATTTCATTTGTAATTTGTGCCATTTTTAACGCTCCTTTTTGCTTGTAGTTTTTTGAATGTGACGAATTTCTCTGTCTGCACAATTGATAATATTTGAGAGATATTTTGCTTCCTTGCAAAAACTATTTAGTTTGTGTTTGTGATCTCGGATCTGCCCTGTGGGACCGGCAATATGAGCCAGCGTTTTTCTGATGCCGGAGAGGTCACTGCGTAAAACAGCCAGCAGGGTTTTAAGCTCTGCAATTTTTTCTGTGATTATCTTGATTCGATCCAAAGACAACTCAGTCTGCTCTGCCCGGCGCGCCCGGACCTTTTCGATGTCACCTTCGCAGCCACGGCGACGGAGTATTTTTTCAAGGCGACCGGAACTCTTCAAAGTTTTTACAAATCGCTTCTCGTTCGTGCCTAAAAACAGAACCGCCTGGGTCAGGGAATGAAGCTCTTGAAGGC
>Ga0180434_10002434_pt1 | contig 24941 bp, 27 predicted proteins | sample SS_ome_7_FD_132453 | JGI IMG/M metagenome (GOLD analysis project Ga0180434, IMG submission 132453) | Hypersaline lake sediment archaeal communities from the Salton Sea, California, USA - SS_1_D_2 metaG | ecosystem: Environmental > Aquatic > Non-marine Saline and Alkaline > Hypersaline >... | reverse complement strand
ATTCTTATGTATCTCAAAAACCCATCAGAAGCAGTAAAAATAGAAGCAGTAAAAAACTATGGATATGCAATTACCTACATAGATAATCCTACAGAAGAAATGAAAATAGAAGCAGTTAAAAATAATGGAATAGTTATCATGAATATTGATAATCCATCAGAGGCCATACAATTAGAAGCAGTTAAAAATCGCAAAGAAGCACTAACTTACATAGAAAACCCATCCAAAGCCGCTATAGAGATGGCGAGCAGAAAGGAAGCTTCTATTAAATTTGCCTCTATAAACGAAGCAATTCAATATTTAGCAGATTATACAGATAATAGGATTATTATTGCTGAAGATCCTATTCCTACACATCTATATCATGCAACCTACAAACCACTATTGCCGTCTATTAAAAGAAAAGGATTAATAAAAAACTACCAAAATAAAAACTGGGAAGATTCTAAAGACTTTATATACTTAGCTACAAGTAAAGATATTGCAAAATCATACGCAGAAACATCAGATATAGTTCCAGAAGAATGGATTGATCAGATTGTTGTTTTTAAGGTTGACACAGATAAATTAGACTTAAATCAGTTATCTACTGACGAAAACGTACAACATAAAAAAGAAGTATCGACTTATCAATATAATAAAAATATTCCATTTTCGAACTTAAAAATAGAGGAGTAATTAAAAATGATAAGAACAATAAAGATAGCTCAAATGCTTTATACTTCTACTGTTAAAGAGTTAAACCAGGATTATATGGGTCAACACTCAGCTCCAACAAATGATGGATATAACCAACCAATTCATAATGTTGAAAGCATGTATCCGAAAATATACGAAACAGGCGGAAGTGAATATGTTGTAATGTCAGAAGATAGGGAAGGACTGGGAATAATCCTAAATGTTCACAATAGGCCTAATGCAAAAGTTACTGTTTATAGGGCAGTTCCCGACTTAAACAAAGAAATCAAAAAAAAGATTTCCAATATCCAAAATGCCGTTAACGCTTTAAATGCTATCAAAGAGCATAGAGTAATCAAAAAAACAAAAGAAGCTCAAAATCTTATCTATTCTTTAATGGACAAATACTCAATAGAAAAGCACACCTATGACGAGCAACAAGATTTAATGATGGAAGATTTAAGAAAGCAAATAGATGAATTAGAGAAAGAGCTCAAAACTCCTCTAAAAATAGAAAAAAGAAATTGGGTAACTCCTAGCAGAGCATACGCCAAAACACATGGTATGGGAAATCTAAACAACAAATACAAAATCATATCTAAAACTGTCAAAGCTAAGGATTTATATACTGACGGAAACTCATTATCTGAATGGGGATATGACCCACAATAAAAACAGGAAAAGACCGCTAAATCCTTTCCTATTAAAAGGTTGGTGGAGATGGCGAGAATCGAACTCGCGTCCGTCGGCAATTCATAAAGAAACGTCTACATGTATAGTCTTAGCATTTATATTCCGCCCCTCAGACAAGCGGTACCAGGACTTTCCCCAGTTAGGTCAGCCATTCTTTCTTAGCAGTCAAGGGTCTTTCCCTCTTGTCACACTGGGTTTTGACCATACTCTCGATTACGCAGTGACCTTATCGATTTCTGGACTCTTTATTCGCTGTGATTAAGCAGCGAGAGCGAGTGATTCGTTTTCAGCATTTAAGCTTTAATCGGCTTTTTAACGAGGCCCACCGATCAACCTCGACACGCAATTCCAATATTCCTTACCACGTCGATACCTTTCACCCCCATATTTTCAAAGAACATCGTCCGAGAACTAGCAAGGACTAATTAGACTCAGTATATCAGAAAAAAATTATTTTAAATCTGTAAGGCTTTTCCACAATTCGAAGAACTTATCTCTCATTTCATCTTTCACACGAGCTCTATTCATCCAATCTTCAGGATTGACGGTTACGGCTTTCACATCAACTACACCTCTAACCATCTTAATTGCATCGATGATCTGTTCTACATCGTCATCTCTGTAGTCCTTATCGAAAGCTACATAAACACCTTTTAATCTGTCTGTCACTTTATCTCCTATCCAGCTATTGCCAATTTCTCAGTTGCAAATTTAGACGCATGATTACCACTACAAAAATTAAAGCCTTTTTCTGCTAGATCTTTTTTGATGAATTTTCCGCAACAGAGACATTTTGGCGGCATCTTCTTTTTCTTTGCGCTTAGAAGTTTTGGGTGCGACTCTGTCGGGGTCATATTTTCAGGAGGTAAATCTTCATCTTGTTCTGCTGCTTTGAAGACCAACCAATTAATAAAGAGTTCGACGGGGATATCAAGAACCTGTCCCTGTTTAACTCCTTTGGTTCCTAGAAACTTTATGAAGTCTTGGAGTAGGTCACTAGCGTTAATGAATCTATTGAATTCTCTTACTCCACATGCCTTATACGTAACCTTGGAATCTACATCGGTAATTTTAATACTTCCATCTGCTTTAACTTCAAGAACTGCTCCGTTAGGAAGATCTATTGTTACTTCAGTTCCGTCAGCTATCGAAAATTTCTCTGCGGCTTCTAAAAATATACTACTATCGAAAGTCAAATTAGAATGATATTGTGTAGGCGCAGTTTGAGCAGCCATAGTTGTAGTTGAATTTGAACCTACGTCTACACCGAAGCAATTGAGTAAATGACCAGATGCATCGGTACTAAGAAAATAAGGATGATTATTTGAAACAGTAGAGGTGTTTACTGAATTAGTCATTGTATTAGTCATCGAATTCACTATAATCCCTCTCGACTTTGCACGGAGATAGCAGGTGAAAAAGCCTGATCCGCTAGACTCAAACGTCACATTTGAAAAATCTATATTTTGAATTGCTACTTGCGTTTCCAATACCGAAGGAGTACGACGCAAATCTTCGGATAACTTGTCAAGAATTAAATCTGTCATCTCTCCATATGCTCTGTTTATTCTTTCGAGCATAATGGATGTTTCGTATTTCTTTTTGTCTAGAGTTACCTTCATTCTGTACATGGTTCATCACAATCCAAAGTTAAGCCATTTATCCCTAATAAACGCAGAAGAGGTTGATGTTTTAGCAGGAAGAGAGCTGTGTTTCCATGTTCGTTTTTTGTCTGTATCGGCTCTTTGCATCCTTGAATCCCATCGATCACCAGATATAACTCCATCTTTAATGACTCTGCAATGTTCATGACCGCAGTGAGGGCATTCAATAACGTGATTCCCGTCTATGCTATGGTCAAGTTCTGCGATGAAGTTTTTGCTGCAGTTCGTACAATTCATATCAGTACGAACTACACCTTCTCCGTATAAGATGTCTTTATTTTTTGCCATATTTATTTGTCCTTACGAACTCAATTCACTGATCGCATTTTGGATTCCACTAATAACCGCTTCTCCCGCTCTGTTGATTTTACCTAGCACCGTTTTTGGAATTCTGACTTCTAATTCTTTTGTGTCGACCTCTTTTCCTACCATCTCTCTTGATTCGGCTACTCTTTTCGCGGAAGTGATAAGATCGTGGGCGCAAGCGTGTCTTACTCCATCGGGGATTCCTTCTTTAATAATTCGATCCCAAGGAAATGGAGACTTGTCGTGCCATACCCATTTGATTTGATCGTCGTCTTTGCTGTCAGGATCCCAAGAGAAATGATCTTTAAATCCTTGTTCGGGCATAGAATCTCTAAATTCTACGGGGGGAGCTTTGCTGATGTCAAAAACCGAATAAATAACTCTGCCACCTTCGGATGACTCTACCAAAATAAGACTGCCATCATTATGCTCAGCCCAACAGCCCATTGCTAATTCATCATTATTATACGATTTTGCACCTGGAACATCATTCGTTGACATCTTTTTCTCCTTATTATCCTTGTCCTTAGACAAAGTATCCACAATTAAGCTTACATCATTATACAAGCAACAATGACAAAGTCAAGTGGATTTTAAAAATATTTTATTTTTGAAGAATTACAACGATAGAAGTTGCATATCTACGTACACTAAAATGTCTTCTATCGTTTTTGCTTCTTTAATGAGCTCATCTGGGATATCAATACCAAACATAATTTCTACCTCAATAAATAGATCAGAAAGCATAAGCTCGTCGAAGCACAGATCAGTAAAGATACCAGATTGACGAGTTATTACAACGTCCTCAGAAATTTTTTCGATGATTGGCTTGACTTGATCGAAAATCCTTTGTTTTCTTTCTTCTTCTTTTTTCATTTCTTCTCCAATTCTAGACATAACCTCAATTAATTCGCGGTCTTCTGCCGCTTCTTCTAGTTTATCGTCGAATCTGAAATCGTACTGCAGTATATTTATAAGAATATTGTCAATTCTTTTAAAAATTATTGGTGTTTTTGATAATTCAACTCTATTTATTATCTTATGTTCTAAGTTTATCCCTAAATATTCAAGCTTTCTATAGGTATAACGGCTATTCAAGGGTGCATCGTCAATCAAAACGAAATTATCACATATGCGTGAAATTTTATTTTCAGTCAGAGCTTCGCATCCAATTACTTGATCAAAATACTCTTCAAGACCGAACATATCCAAGATAATTTCAGCCCTGCTCTTACGACTAAACGTGCAGAGAATAACTTTATTGAAGTTTTCCTGACAAAACTGAAGGAATTCTTTTACATTTGGTCTGAGAGAAATAAATTCTGGAAAAACACCGCATAGAGGTACTTTCTTTAAAAATTCATTCTCTTCAAACTCTTTATTGTAAATTGTATCTATAAGTGTGCTGTCAAGATCAACAATTGCAATCATTAATTTTCTCCAATTCATAAAAAACAAATTGATACTTTATGTTCTTAAATTCTGATTTTTTCTATTTTTTTATCATATATAAATAAACATTTTTAACTATTTATCAAAAAACAACTTAGGTCTACAGAAAGTATTCCATGAAAATCAAGTTCTTATCAATCTTATCAGTTGCAACCCTTGCGGCAAATATTTTTCATGGAATGTTTGGCTCATGTATATTTTACCTAAACATTTCTGTATTTAGCATTTCTATTTTAATTTATTTTAAATTAATTGAAACAAAAAGAAAAAAAGAAGAACTCAAAAACACTGAAAAACTTCTAGAGAGCAAAGATAGATATAAGTTGTTTCTTGATAAAATTTCTGAAGGGGTAATTTTAATTATTGGACAAGACAATATTTGTCAATATGCCAACAGAGCATTTTTAGATTTATTAGAATTGAAAGAGGATGAAATTATAGGAGAAGCCATCAAAGATATATTTTCCACTAAAAATCTAAAAAACGCCAATAATACAGAAATTCAAATTAAAACAAAATCAGGAAAAAAAATAGATGCCATTATTTATTCTACTCCAATATATGTTAAAGAAGGTAAAGAAGAAATATTGATTAGTATTACAGACATTACAGAAAATAAAAAACTAGAAAAAGATTTAAAAGATTCAAAACAAAAATCATTAGCCGCTTTCGACTCAACAAAAGTAGCAGTTGTTATTATTGAAGAAGAGACGAACAAAATTTATAAATTAAACAACGCTGCTTGTCAACTAACTGGATATAACAGATTAGAAATCGAAGGGAAAGACTTTAATTCTCTTATTAATAACACTAACAACAAAATAAAATCAAATATCTCTTCTAAAGAAGAATGCTTGATCAAAAAAAATGGAAAAAATATCCCAATCATAAAAAGCACCTCTAATATCGACATAGATAACAACAAATATATTGTCGAAACTATTGTCGACATTTCAACAAGAAAAAAATATGAGGAGTTAAACTTTAGAAATGAAAAATTTAAATCTATAGGAACTCTCGCTAGTGGTGTTGCCCATGAATTCAACAACATAAATGCAATCATCAAAGGAACAATCGAAATGATCTTTATAAACAACAAAGATCACGAAATTCCATCAAACATTAAAGAACAATTAAAAATCGTAAAAGAAATGATAGCAAGAAGTTCCGCAATAACAACCGATCTTCTTATGTTTTCTAATACTTCAAAAAACGGATACAATATCTTTAGACCAATAGACCTAATTGATGAAATCAAAGAAGACATAAAATTAGATCTTAAAAATCAAAATATAAATATAGATATAAAAGTAACCGAAGGTACATTTGTTTATGCAAATCCAAACAAAATTCACAGTGTATTTTCAAATTTAATATCTAATGCAATACACTCTATGGTTGAATCAAAAAAACGGAAACTTAGTCTGATTTGTAGTGACGTAGATAATTATCATAAATTTACAGTAAAAGATACAGGTTGCGGAATTCCAGAAAATGAATTACCTAATGTTTTTGATCCATTTTTTAGCAACAAAGGAATTTATGCAAAAACAAATTCTGCTCAATCAAACTTCAAAGCTAAAGGACTAGGATTGTCTTTATGTCAAACAATTATGGAAAAACATCATAATGGAAAAATCGAAATAAAAAGCGAAATAAATAATGGAACAGAAGTTAGTATATTTATTCCAAAGGCAACAGAGTTCCATATTCCAAAAGAATCTCTACCTTCGGGTCATCCATTTTTAGTTGCCATTTTTGATCAAAATCTAAATATAGGCAAAATTTGTAAAAGAGTCTTTGATTTATGTGATTATATAACGATAGAAGCATCCGACGTAAATGATTTTATAGGACTTATCAATGACGTTGATATCGCTATAGTAGACCAAGAATCAATTTATCAAGAAGAGATATTTTCGTATTTATTTGAGCAAGAAAAAAAGACTCCTATTATTTTGATATCTGATGAAAAAGAAGCCCAGATCATTCACGAAGAAGAACTGGGCATCTCAAATGTATTTTCTAAACCATATTTGTTTAAAACTTTAGCTTGGGCTATTTGGAATAAACTTACTTGAATTTCTTAAGAATAGCTTCACTAGCTTCTTCCTTAGTTAACTCAGGATTTTCATCTTGTAAGTCGAGAAGATATTCACCCACTTCGCCAACCTTAGGACCCGTCTTGATGTCAAGAATATCCATTATTTCTTTTCCATTTAAGACAGGCTTTACTTTAGTCTCAATTACCGCATTTTGAAGATCATTAATTCTCTTTCTAAGTTCATCAACATATAGCTGAGGAGGATTCTTACCCTCCGAATCGGCCTTTGCTAAATCAAGAACATCATCCAGATCATCCCCAACCTCTCTAATAAACTTCCTAAGTGCTTTGTCACTAGCACCATCAAGATTATGAGGACGCATATGATTTTTAATCAGCCTAAGAACTTTATCGATAGTCTTTCTGTCAAACTTAAACCTTCTCAAAATCTCCTCGGCTATCTCTAGCCCTTTCTCTTCATGCTTTAAAAAACTAGTTTTACCCGTGAGTTCATCTTTTTCTTTCGCCTTAGCTTTTCCAATATCATGCAAAAGAGCAGCCCATTGAGCATGAACAGTTTTCTTGGTTTTTCTAATAACATTAATAGTATGATCAATTACCTTATCATCTTTCACATCATCTGTATCGACATGATGAGGAGATTCATGTCTAATCTCAAGCTTCTCCAGCTCCTTCAATAGAAAAGATACAGGATTAAGCTCTTCACCATCTTCTATCTCAACTGTATTAAAGCCTAATTCCTTCATAAGAGAAATTGCTTCAGGCAACTTTCCGTATTGCATCACCTTTGTCAATTCGCCTTCTAACCTCTCAGCTGAAAGAATATTTAGCCTCTTAGCATTCTTTTTGACAATCTCTTTGACATCTTCTGGAATATCCCAATCATACTTAACCTTGAAGCGAATGAGACGAATCATTCTCAAAGGATCATCGGCAAAAATTTGATTCAAATCAACATCGGGATGACCTCTAAGAACACCTTTCTCAATATCGGCCTTACTTACTCCCGTCAAATCTTTAATCTCTCCACTTGTCATATCTTTAAGAAGCATATTTGTAGTAAAGTCTCTTCTTTTAATATCTTCTTCGAGAGTTCCATACTGAGTTACCCGCTGTCTAGTCTTAGGATCGGGGAAAGCCTCCTTCTGAGTGTCTGCAAATTCAATCACAGCACCAGAAGTTTTAAAGGTCTTATCGCCTATTTGAGTATCTCCATTCTCGTCGTTGTAGAAAGAGATCTGCCAAATCGGGTATCCTGCACCAAGCAAATGGGGTCTATGCATAACAGCTTCGCCCTTGCTATTCTTGAGGTTCTTATGCAGGAACTCAGTGATTTTCTTGGCTCCCTCTTTCATTTCAACTACAATATCGAGATCTTTAGCCTCAATACCCATTTCAGGCTTAAGTTTAGAAAGAATCTCATCACGAACAAATCCACCAACTGCGTGGGCTTTATTTTGAAATTCGGTTCCAGGCAAGATTTCCCTCAGAACCTTTTCAACTTCCTTCTCCGCATTTGTAGCGAGAATCAACTTCTGTGCAATCCGAATGTGAGTGGATAGTTTATTTGCAACTTTTTCTTTTTTAGACATCTTCTTTTCTACCCTTCCAAGTAATGTTCCGTCAACAAATGGATCTATCGCTCTGTTGATAGCACCCAGATTGACATCGGCTCCATATTGAAATCCTAATCTTCTTCCTTCGATTGCCACTTCTTTCAATAATCCTAAAGCACATCCATCGTTAGGGTACATTATAACATCATTTCCAATAATTTCAACTACTTTTTCTTTAGAAATTTTATTTATTAATTCATTGTATTCTGGACCAAAACCTCTAAAGTGAACATAAGACAACCCAGAAGTGTCAGCTCCGATCATTCCATACAATCTTGAACTTAATTTTTCTTTTTCTTTTAGTCCATATGCAAAAGATTCACTAGGAATCCAATCCTGGTAAGACATATCGAATGCTATCTTCATCGCCTTAGAAATCATATTTATAGTTACTTTCTAATTCATATCTTCAATGTCTTTAATTGCTTCTCGAATTGTGTCAGTTTTTTCTTGAAGTGCATCTGCGGCATCTTCTAATCCTTTCGTTAAATCACTCTCGGCACCTATTACTAAATCTTCATCGTAATCTTCACCTTCATCTTTAATAACTATCTTCTTTTGCATAATATCTGCTAAATTCTGCAAAGCTTGCTCTTCTGAGTCAAAATAAACTGCTCCATCTTCCTCTTTCATTTTCTTCTCCTCGTTAACATTTGATATATTAGAAAAATCAAAATTTTTCCCTAAAAGATAAGTCATAAACTTTCCGCTTACTCGATCTCCATCTTCTATCACTTTATTTACAACTTCGGTCATCTCACTTTCTTGAACTAAAATAACCTCAATCTCTTCGTCTGGCTCTAATTCTTGCTTTACATCTTGATTTTCTGGCAAATTTTCATCTATTTCTATTTCTGAAATATAACAGGATTCACTACTAAGACCCGCAGTGTTTACAGCCAAAGGAGTCATATTTTTAACAATTCCCGTATATCCAGTTTCTTCTTTTAATTCTCTAACAATAGAAATTTTAGGGTCTTCTCCTTCATCTATCATACCAGCAGGAAACCCAAGTTCATATGCACCAATAGATGGTCTGTACTGTCTGATAAGGATGAGTTTATTTGATGGCTTCATACGAGCAATAGCAACAACGGCAGAATTACCACCAATTCTTTCAACAGTCTCCCACTTGCGAACTTCTCCGTCTGCACCTTTCCACTCAATCTCTTGCAACTCTAAAAATTTACCAGATCCTAAAACTTTTCTTGATATTTCTCTAGCATTTGAACTAGCTACTTTGAGTCCCATATCACCAAGTTCTCCCTTCCAGTCATCCACTTCTCGATTACTCAATGCATCTAACTTTGATTTACTAATATCATGACGCATTCGAACATACTCTAACATCTCTCCAGTTTGATGCGCTTCATTCAGAGCTCTATTGATTCCTACTGTGATGTCTCCAATATTACTTACGGACTGTGAAGAAATATTGTATAAAATCTCAGTTGTCTCTTCAACTCTATCTCGCGTGTCTTCGATTCCTTCAGCACTCCATTTCTTAAACCAAACAGGAAAAACCAAGTTCTCATATAACATAAAGGTAACATCGTCTTTTATCCAGTCCGGAATTAAATTAAATACTTCTTTCTCTCCGTAATCATCAACGATATTAGCCCATACTTTTTTTGCGTCATCTAAATAATCAAATTCATCTTCATCATATTCTTCTTCATTTTTTTCTCTATCACTAATAAGGCGGTCTTTTTCTTCCCTTCCCCATTCTTCCAACCAACCCTTAAGATTTGACATATCTTCTATTGCTTTATAAATTTCCGCAACTGCACTTTCATAAAAGTTTTCACTAGAATAATATTCATACTCATCTCTGATCATCTCCATTTCGTTATCGCCAATCTCTTCAGCCTCTTTATGTCTAGCTTTTGCCCATTCATCCGGATTCGTTATAGCATGTTTCGAAAGCCAGCCTTCAAACACTTCAATTAAATCATCGGCGATTTCTGATGCAACCTCTTTTATCATCTCTTCCATTTTAGAAAGAATGTTATCGTATCTCTTTGGGTGACCATTCCATTTCGAAGGATTATTTTTTAATGTGTAATACTTAAACTCAAGCTCATAGATCGCTTCAATCTTACCCATTAAATCATCGTCTAAAGGTAGTTTATGCCAATCTGTAACGGCAATCTTTATTCTGCTATTTGTTATATTAGAAAGATGTTGAATTGCATCGCTTGTTGATTCAAAAATTATCTGACTCATAAAATCTCCCTCATACTACAATTTCATCGTTATAATAAAATGTGTTCTTATTTATATCGTTTTTATAAGGAAAAATTGAATTATGAAGATTAAACCAGGCATTGTTGAATCTATATCTCAAGAAACTTTAGATATGACCAAAATTCCTATGAACGACAAAAAATGTCTCAATAAGCTAAATGACCTTGATGTTTTCGGCATATTTCAATTCGAAACAAAAGTTGCTATCGGAATTATAAATGAAATAGGTATTGATACATTCGAAGATATGTATGCCGCAACCACTCTCGGACGGCCTGACCCTTTAAGCAGTAACCTTCACGTAAAATATGGTCAAAGAAAGAGAAACGAGGAATATTGGGAATCGATTCCTGTTATTTCTGACATCATGGACCAAAGCTATGGACTTCCGATTTTTCAGGAATCATGTTGCATAGGTGAAACTTTGATTTCAACTCCTGACGGAAAAGCTTCATTGAAAGATATTGTCGAAAACGAAAGCATAGAAAGCGTAATATGCGTTAATGACGAAAACGACTTAGTAGAAAGGAAAATCTTACAAAGACATAAAATGGGCAAGAAAGAAGTATTTGAACTGACTCTTGACAATGGCTGCAAAGTAACCTGTACATCAGACCATAAAATTCTAACATCAAATAGAGGATATGTTCAAGCGGAGTTTCTAGAAGAGAATGATGACATAGTTTGCACTTGAAATACCTATATACTTCTAATTATTTCTTTATATACTGGTATCTTGTATGTCTTTTCGATAAGGAGGAATGCAAGATGATCAAAACATGTTTGAACTGTAAAACCGATTTTAAAACATATAATAGTAAAAGAATCTTCTGTTCTACTACGTGCGGATACGATCATAAGAGAACTAGAAAGTCTAAAATTTGTCCTATCTGTCAAAAAAAATTCACGGCTAGAAATTCTAAGTCAAAAACGTGCTCTACGAAATGCAGAGGAGAATTCGCATCTCGAAAAGCAAATGAGAAGAAGAAAAAAATATGTCGCAATTGTAAAAAGGTATTTATAGCTAGAGATAAGAGTAAGGTATATTGCAGTAAGAGGTGTTTTTATAATGATGTTTTCACTAGACCAAAAAGTAAAGAGCATAAACAAAAAATAGCCGAAGGACAAAAAAAAATAAGAATAGAAGGAGAATTCGTTTGCAATAGATGCAACTCAGTCTTTCCTTCAAATACATCTTTAAGAGCTCATAAAGCGCACTGTCAACACGAAGTTATTATTAAAGTTTGCCCTAAGTGCAAAAAAAAATGCAAAGGAAATGCTGGGCTAAAGGCTCATCAGATATGGTGTTTAGATGACAAAGAAAACCTTAACAAAAGAAAAATCATTACAAAAGCAGTAAAAAATGGAAATATACGACGAATTTTGTCTGGGAATCAAAATCAATCTATAGACACCGACATAGAAGTTATTTTTGAAAAGAATCTTCGAGAAAGAGAAATACACTATGAGCATCCATTTCTTTTCAAAACAGATAAACATACTCATTTATTTGATTTTTACATTCCTGAGTTTAACTTATTAATTGAAGTGGACGGTGATTATTGGCATGGAAACAAAGGACAACTAAAAAGTTGGCAACTAAGACAAATTGAGATAGATAAAACATACACAAAAGCTGCAACTAAAAAAGACTTCAGAGTGATTCGTTTTTGGGGAAGTTCGATTAAGAAAAATTGTTTAGACTGTATTGAGGAGACGTTACACTATGGCAAAACTAATCAAAGTAGAACCAATGGGATTTCAAGAGACATACGATCTTGGAGTTGATCAATATCATAACTATATAGCTAACAACATCGTAGTTCATAACTGCATGCTTCTTGCGAGACGCTTAGCGGGATTTAGTGGTAGTGAAGCGAACGCATTAAGAAAAGGTTTAGCTAAAGGTAAAGACAACGAAGGTGCAATGAAGAAGCTAAAAAAATTAATGGAAGAATTCAAGGAAAGATCACAGAAAGCAATCGAAGATGGACTGCTCTCTCAAGATCAGTTGGACGACTATATAAAAATCTTGGAAAGCTTTGGCGGATATGGATTTAACAAATCTCATGCAGCATGTTATGCTATGGTTGCATATTGGAGTTTATATCTTAAAACTTATTTTCCTGTAGAATTTATGGTATCTCTTCTTAATTTTACAGACCTTTCAAAAAAAGATGAAAAGGGAGGAGCCGTTCTTAAAAAATATATTCAATATGCAAAAAAACTTAATGTAACAATTTCTCCACCAAACATAAATACATCCGGAATTAATTTTTCTTTAGATGGAGATATTATCAGATGGGGCATTAGTATGGTTAAAGGTGTTGCCGCATCATCAGTTAATGAAATTCTTGCAAAACGACCGTTCACATCTTTTAGCGATTTTTTAGATAAAGTTGAAAAACGAAAAGTAAACAAATCTAAAGTTGTTGCCCTAATTAAATGTGGAGCATTTGACGAATTCAAAGATAGAGAATACTTACTTAATCATTATCTAGGCGAAGTAAGAAAAGAAAAAGGATATGAATTTATTCCTTTTGGAGATGATGAAAAAAGAAAAACCGAAGAAGAATTACTTGGAATTGCTATTTCTTTTTCTGTACTCCCAAAAGACACAGATTATGATAAACTAAAAGAAGAGTACGGAATTTATTCTCTCAAAGAACTCGAAAATTCAGAAAAGGGAGTATTTATAGGAAAAATAGGACAAATCAAGAAAAAGAACTCTCAAAAATCAGGAAAACCTATGTTAATAGTAGAAATTGCAGACGACTTTGACGACAAATCATTCTTTGTCTGGGAAAATGATATTGAATTTATTGAGAAAACTTTAATAACTGGTCATATTATGACGGTACCCTTAAAGAAATTCGATATAAATAGTGATGGTTGTTTCTACTGTGGTCCACAAAAAGACGTAGTGGATCTTACATAACAACAAAGGAGAAGCTATGAGTAACAATTTATTCAATAAACAAGGAATATACGGATCACCTTTACCATCTGGACTAAATAATATTAGAATTCCTAAAAATCCAGAAATGTCAACGCCAGAAACCGTTAAAAGAAGCGGAGGAGCAATTGAATCTCGCAATTCGGGGAATAAAAATGGAGACCTATTACCTTCATCTTAAAAACAAACACAAGGAGGTCTAAAAATGCCTTATTACACGCAAGATTATGATTTTACAATTACATTACCAAATGATATAAGAGATGGTAGTCCAAATCCGTTTGTTGAAGGATATATTCAAGATTCAACATTCGTAAATGGTGTCGGAGATGATGTATATGAAATCAATAATCGATTAGTTCCCAACTCCAAACTTGCCGACGGAGAAAATGAAAACTATAAAGATCAATATTATAAAGATCTCTATTCTGCTCCAACTACCGCAGGATATACAAATATGGAACAACATGTATTTGTATCAAGAGGAAACATTCTTTCTGGATGGCAAAATAAATCAACTTCTTAAATAATTAACAATATTTTAAAATATAATAGTTATAATAAACAGGTGGGACTAAGTTCTACCTGTTTTATTTTTTTTAAGAAGGATAACAATATAATGTCGAAAATAACAATGTCATTTTTTACAGACCTTCACTTAAGAGGTCAAACCCCAAGTAGCAGAAAAGATGATTATCCTAAAGCTATATTAAATAAACTTGGATTTTGTCTTCGTCATGCCTCTAAAAATGACTTCGCATTATTTGGTGGAGATTTTTGTCATAGCTTCAAGTTAACCTCAGACTCTATCAAGGAAAAAGCAATATCTCTTTTTGATGAATTCTTAGATGTTCCTATGTTTTATACCTGGGGACAACACGATTTACTCGGAAAAGAATATAAAACCAGAAAAGATTCAACCAAAGCTTTCATAATAAGACAAGCATTAAGAAATAAAGAAAAATCAATTTCTGAAATTTCTATAGAAGAAGACTTGATTGTCGAACATAAGGGGATTAAAATTGGATTAGCTAGTTGTCCTTCTGGTGTTGATTGTATTGAATGGGCAAAAGAAAAATCTAAAAATAGAAATCCTAAAATTGACATAAGAATAGCTTTAGTTCACCATCTTCTAACAAGTGATCCGGACAATCATTTTCTTATTGGTATTGACAATTTTTATACAGGAACAGAAGACAACAGAAGCTTCGACGTTGTTTTATGTGGAGATTTACATACTGGCTTTAAACCTCATAGAAATGAAGTAGGAACTTTATTCTTAAATCCAGGATCTCTTGCTAGAACTGCAAAAACTGTTAACGACATGGCTCGACCAATTCGTGGTGTCGATATTATTATTGATATTAACACTAAAAAAGTAGAATATGATTTTTGGTCTATTGAATGCGCTGGCACTGCAGAAGAAATATTTAAAAATGATTCACCAATAATTGAAGACTTTGAAATTGTTAACGATAACTCATCAAAAAATGAAGTTATAGAATTTGAAGAGGTCATTAACGCATTAGAATCTATTGGAGCTTCTAAAATCGATGTTTGGGATATGCTTGAAATGAAAGCAAGAGAAGTAGGTTTAAATGATGACGTGTTAAACTATATCTTAGCAAAAAGACCTGAAGCCTAAAACTAGCTTAAACAGTCAAAAAACATGCTTTTCTCTTCATTTTTACTTCTTCTAGATATATTGAGTTGTCAAGCTTCTCTCTAATCAAAAAAGTGTTAAAATTCTCTTTCCAAAGCAATCTTATACCGCTTTCCGTATAATTGTGAGCCGCAGAAACTCCCTGAACCCTACCCCAGTGTTTTGTTGAGCTTCCTATTCTTTCAAGAACTTCAATATATTTCTTTAACTGACCGAGAATTTCATGATCACCCTTGTCTTTCTTTATCTCTAATGCAAAGCAAGTTATGTCCGTGCTTACTTTATATGGGTCATATGCATCCTGGAAAACTAGATCTGCTCGCTCGTTTGTAGCTCTATTAATGACAAACTCTTTATCTCTAATCCATACATAAGGGAGTCCTAAAGCATCTTCTAGGACTCCCTTGTTCTTAAAAAAATAATTTACTAATTGCGTATGTGTTTTCATTTTTATTTGTTTAATCTATTTATCAAGATTCTCATCTTCATCGGCTTTTGCAATGGTATCTCTAAGTTTATCAATAAATTCTGCTACAGTCATATTTCTATCAAAACTACCTAAAACCTGTTTTAAAGTTTTATCGTACTTCGAAGATGACGATTTTTTAATTAATTGAAATAAATCATCTTTAACCTCAGAAGCATCAGAAGCAGTAACACAAGCTTCAACAACCTCCTCTTCAAATTCAGACCCACCAAGAACTTCATGAATCCACCGAATAATAGCGCTAAGAGACATACTTGTTAAGTCCTGTGCAACCATTCCGAGCTCGTCAAGATGCTGTGACATAATATTAGGATTCTTGCGCGTTAAGGACTTCAATGATTCGAGAACTCTTGTGATATCCTTATATTCCTCTTCTGCTGCTCGAAGGCAGCTATCTATTGTAAATAAACTACCTTCTCCTTGCTGACGCAAATTATCAGTTGAAAGAAGTAAACTAGCTTTCTTTTTAACCTCATAACCACTCATTTTCTTTTTAAGTGATTCTGGTAAATCTTTGTACATTTTATCTTTTGGCTGATATTTAATTTTAGCACTCGGATCCAATTTAAAAATAGTCTTAATAATTTTTGTAAGAACCTTAGCTCTTGCCTTGTTGTTTGGATATGATTTCTTACTTCTTGGCATATTCAAATAACGAAGAGCCGACTTGCATTTTTTAACATCTAAATTGCCAGATGCGTTAAATAATGGATATTTATGGTTCTTTGGATCGCCCCACATATCCGAACGATTCCAATTTTTCTCTTCTGACTTATTCTTTGGCTTCGATCTTGGATTCTTAACCTTATTCTTCGCAGCAACTATAATTTTACAATCGAGAGTATTTGCCATATAAACTAGAGCTTCTCTGAAGGATGAAAAAACTAATTTATCCATTTCTTACACTCCTTTAGGAAGATTAACCTCAGTCCAAACATTAATTAAGCCATCTATTATTTGCTCTTCGTCTCCACCATGAACCATATGATCTGGCATTCCTACATTCTCTTCGTCATCAAAATACGAAACGCTTTCAGGAACGTCTTTTTTCTTTTTCTCTTTCTTTTCAGCTTCCTCTTTTTTCTCTTCTTTCTTCTCGGCTTCGTCAACTTTTTCTTCTACTTTATCAGAAAACTTTTTAACTACTTCGATAAATTTAGGTAGCTCTCCCGATAAATCTTTTTTCATTCTTTTCATATATGTCAAAAGAATTTTTTCATACTCTTTGGCTTCTTCTACCGGAATCTCTCCATCTTTTAATCCATCAGAAAATTCCTCAACAAACTGATTTCTAATTTTTTCATTATCTGGATGAGAGAAAAAAGAAATAAAACTATCTCTTGCATTTGCATCTGAAAGTTTTTTCGCTTTATTTTTAGCTATATCTCTATTCGAATTAAAATGCTCTTTTATTTCTTTCTCTTCTTCTTTTTGTTCTTTTGATTTTTCACCCTTCTCTCCCGACAGCCAATCTTTACCTCTTTGAATCAAACTTGGTTTTCCTCTATAGTTACCATCTTGTTCCTGAAGACCTTTCTTATATTTTTCATGAAATTCAGGAAAAGATTCTTTATCCTTTTGCACAATACTAAAAATTTCAGATTTAGGAGCTTTTTCAATGGAATCAAACATTTTACCCATCATATCTTTATCAATCTCATTTACAATATATAAATTTCCCTTACTACTAGGTTTAACCGTCATTCCTGGCTCTAACGCTTCTTTGGTATATTTTTTAAATCTAGTCATTAAAGAAGGTTTTTTCTTAATTTCTTCCGTGATAGTTCTTAAAATATCCTTACTTTGATCAACCCAAGCAATTTTGACACGTTTTCCTGTAACTTCTGAAAGATGATCTATTGCCTCATCAAAAGAAGCAAACTTTAATTGAGATTCGCTCATTTTATTTTCTCCTACAACTAAGTAAATAAATTACACAATATCTATAGATATAATAAATATTCAAAAAAAAAGAAAACCTTAGCAAAAAACTAAGGCTTTCTCTAATAAAATAAAGTTATATCGAAACTGTTGTCTTGCTATCCCACTTTTAATCCATCAAGATAACCTTCCGGGTTTCTTTTTAATTCTCTAACTCCACCATCCTTAACAATTTGGCGGAATTGTTTTTCAAAGCAGAAGTATAGTCGAATAACTGCGCTTGGCTTTTCTAGCCATCCATCGAGACCTAAACTATCCTTTTGAAGAGATTGGTTTATTCTTGCTCCTCCTCCAACCGAAACTGCTTTTGTCTTCTTTAATTTTGATACGCTCTTCTCCTTAATAGATTTAGATCTTAACATCGTCGATTTTGCCAACTGTGACGACTTCTTTCCTTTTGTATATGACGACATAGGGAAGGTTGGCTTCTTACTTAGCGACGATCCATAGGCTCCCGTGTTTATTTGATATCTAGGTCCTTCGTGCATTGAAGAAGTAGTGAAAATTGCAGGTTGGCTATCTTCAAATGTAGTCCAAATATTATTCATATCCATATCTATGCCGCCATCTAGGACTACTCCACGCATCATACTGTTATTAGGAGGAGTTCTTGGACTTTTTGGCTTGTAACAGGCAAACCCAAAAGCAGGAACCGTATTCTCTTTTCCTATTGCTGCTGAAGCGATATCTCTCTCAACCTCATCAGTGAAAAAGAATTGACGGACGGATCCATCTGGCTGTCTAAAACCGTCGAACCAAAGTTTATTTGGAGCACACACATAATTTTGAGGAGGCCATTCATATCCACATTCGCTACACAAATTTCCATGAGTCAAAGCACAGCCATGAATCGGGCATTTATCTGCGTACTCTTCCAAATCAAAACCTTCAATTTTTCTTCCTGTAATTGGATTCATACCTTTTACCGATGGAATGATAGCATGATTTAGAGCATCATTCATAGTCCAGTCAAACCACAATCCCCAATCGGCATCTACAGGAACAACATAAGTCCCAGCCTCTCTGACCCAACCATCAGGACAACCAGGAAGGGAGGCAATCGGAAAGACTTCAATTTTCTCTCCTGGCGGCAAACCATGAAGACCATCACCCGTCAATCGTTCTGCTCTCATTAACGATGCTTTAAATCCAGCATGCTCCATAATGCGTACTAATTCTTTTCTGCCTACTTCTTTTACATACTTTTTTAATTCTGTTGTCATTTTTTCTCCTTCCGAATATACCCTGCTCCAAAAAGGAGCAGGGTGCATAAAGATCATCTAATTAGTAACGTTTTTTGCCTTGACTAAACGGATCCTGAACTCCGCAAGACTCCGAAGATCGAACTTTAAGAGAAGGCAAACGACCTTCTTCGCCCAACTCTTCAAATATAGATGCAATTACAGGATAGAAACGTTTAAGTTCAATAATTCCGTTATCTCCCGAAGCTTCCGTTACTAACTTTTGAATATCCATTCTAGACGTCGGAGCATCGCCCTCATTCTTTATGACGCGAATAAACGACCTCTCTTTTTCCCGAACTGAAGACCATGAGATTTGGCATTGATCGCAATACCCTTCTGTCAACAAAACTCCGTGATGCAATGGACATTCTTCATACATTGCATTCGGAAATTGACCTACCTTATATAATTTATAGTATTTGTCCTCAATTATGATTTGAGGAGGTGTATCTTTGTGTCTCGCAATCTTTAAGAATCTTTTAGAGAGTTTTTGGTCAATAACTCCATGGGTCTTATCTTCAAAAACAATAAAATTTCTACCATGAGCTCTCTTAGATAATTCGCCGACAACATCTTCGGCACATTCCAATCCGTATTTTGCCAAAAGTTCGTCGTCACTAAATTGACCAATAGGGCGAACTGCACTTATCAAATCCTTTATATCAGAATTTGGCTGACTTGTTTTCTTCTTTTCTTCTATTTTCGACCCCTTAAGGATTGTCCAGACTCTTTTAAATCTAGCAATAGGAAGATTCGGTTCGCCATTCTCGCAAAAATAGCGTCTTGCATCACCTTCTTGACAATCATCAGAAATGAGGATATCATTACTCTCCTCATCCTCATAGATGCCTAGCTTTTCGAGGCGACTCCAAACCCATTTTTTAGCAAGATCTACATCGCTAGATTCTACGACTTCATCCGTAGCGCAAACATTATTCTTGCAAGTAGAAATAAAATTAGGGATAGAGATTAAAAGTTCTGCGGCTTTTGATACTTTGTTTTGAATTGACATTTCGGTGTGAATGTTCATTTTTAGTTCTCCTTTTTCTCGCACGTTTTTTGCAACCTACAAAAAATTCTTTGGTTGCCTTTTGTGTTAGCTACGTCTTCTTAATCACACAATTGATCAGAGATTTCGCTAACATGTAACTATTGCCACCTCTAGGCTGTGGCTACGCACTGTTTTCCATTTTAAGTTTCCTCCTCTTGAAAAGAATTCTTCCAAACCGTTACATTTAATATAGACAAATATCTATATTAGTGCTTTGCATCCGGCACCGTAAGGTCCGGATAAAAACCAATCCGATATGCTTTTATTTATATTATTTAAGCGACTACAACTTAAACATAAAAACACATCTCTATCTTGATTTTTACTATCGGCACAGTCATTAGAATAAAATATTAAAGTAGTTTTCAAAAATGAATTAAACAAAGAAAACGTTTCTTTTATTTAATTCAACTGCAATTTTATCAACTAACATCTAACATTTTATTTGCCGATAGAGCGTTGAATGTTTAAACTCAATCAACGTTTGAGTTTATTTTCTTTTTCTACAAAAGAATATTAAACAATAAAAGCAAACAATTACTGACTTTTATACAAGCTGCTAAAAACCCTTTCTCTTTCGCAATACTAATAATATTATAACAAATAAATGAAAGAAGTCGGATTTTTTATTTTTATTTTAAGAAGAACAAGAAATGGCATCCGTCCCTGCCATTGCTGATTTTCGTATGATTTCTACAAAATCTTTATAAGATTCTATATTCTCTTCGGAACAATGATCTAAAACGTCATTAGTTACCATTCTAATAAAAGATGCCATAATTCCAAATGATAAATGACAAGGACTTACCCAATCCGAACTGCTCCTTGCAAAATTTAAAGTTTTAATTCCATTATCTACTACTGTCATTAATCTTGCTCTAAACTCTCCCATTTCTGGAGTTAAAGCCTCCTCGTTCGACATAGGAACATAAGAAAGAGTCATATACTTTGCTTCTATTGCATTTCCTATTACTATCATCACCTTTTCAAGATTTTCTTCATCCTCAGTAATATATAATAATAAATCAGCCAACAAATCTGTTTTTTTGTTTTCTAAAAATGACACAATATAATCCTCCATAAGAAGTTACTCTATGAAGGATTATATTATCAAAAAATAACAATTAAATTATATATTTCATTCGTCTTCAAAAAACTCATCTTCAGGAACCACAATAAATTGATCTGCTTGAACAACTATTCTACTTCTCTTTTCTTTATCAACTGTTTCCCAACGTTCTTGAGAAATAGAACCAATCACAACTAAAGTATCTCCTTTGCGAATAAGATCTTTAGCAGCCTCAGCCTTCTTCCCCCACATAGCAATAGGAATATAATCCGATCTACTTGACGATCCTATATTTTTATCTACAACAACAACAATTTTACACACAGTTTTATTGCTTTTAGTTGTAGCAAAAATTGGATCTTTTATCACTTTACCACAAATAGTAGTTTGATTAACAAAATGCATATTATTACCCTTCATTATATAAATATTTATTCAGTTTGAGTTTCAACAGAAGCAGCTCTTCTAATAACTTTCTTTTCCTCTTTTACGGCTTTCTCCATTAAATCTTTTAACTTTTTCTCTTCTTCGTTCAAAGTTTCTCCAAGAACCTTAGCAATATTAAATCCTAACTTATCTCTAATAATAGGAAACATTCCTAAGTTTTCAGGGAAAGTTCTTCCAACTTCCCATGATTGAATTGTTTTTGCACTTACGGAAATTTCAGTCCCCAATTTTGCACGAGAATATCCAGTAGCCTTCCTTGCAAGCTTAAATTTTTCTCCGAAGGCTTTTTTAGTTCTAATATTCAGAACAGTTTTAAAATCAGACATATTATCTCTCCTTAATTTTACTTATCTTCCACAACATTTCTTATATTTCTTTCCAGAACCACATAAACACGGCTTATTTAAACCTATTTTTTTATCTCTTAATCTTATTGTAGCAATTTCATTCTCTTTGGATAAACCTGAAAGCCTTCCTGTTTTAGGATTAAATACACGCTCGCTAACTCCGTCTAAATGGTTAATCTCATGTTGCCAAACAAACGCTTCAAATCCTTCCGCCTCAATGATCTTTGGTTTATTATCTAAATCCGTAAAAGAAACAGTAACTGAATTGTAACGATCCGCAAGAATAGTCTTCTTTGGCCAAGTCAAACATCCTTCTTTGTTGCCTTTTGTTTTTTCTTTGGATTTTTTAATAATACTAGGATTAATCGCTACAAACCATGAACGACATTCATTATTTCTTATAAGGCAAATCCTTTCCATAATTCTTTCGCCATCTTTAGCTAATTGATTAGCCGCCAATCCAGCTAGAGGAGGAGTTCTGCAATCCTCGGCAAAACGAAGAAGGTTTGAACACAATATTTTAATGTCCTCAGTGATCTCAGTATGTTTTTTTGCCTCTTTAGTCTGAACATTCAATATCGGTGTTATCTTCATAGTCTACATTTTCCTTCTATATATGATTTAAAAATAAAACTCTGTATATATAATAACCATAATTTAGCCTGTTATAAGACTTTTTTCAAAAAAAAGCATAAATCCTTATTATCAACAAGGATTTATGCTTTAAGTATTACTTTTAACCGCCTTGTCTACAGTTAGTTAAAATTTTACAAAATATAACATCTAACTTTTGATTTTGTAGAATCTAACCTATAAAACTCTTCTCTTTCGGAGAAAAGAAATCTATAACTGGGTCTAAATTTTTTAACTAAAAGATAAAATGATTTACAATCACTTATCGCAAAATCAACCGAATCCATAATCTTCTTCCAAAGGTCTGATAAATTCTCTACAATAAACTCAGGAAAAACAATCTTTACCTTTTTGGATTTCTTTTGATTTTATATATCCTTATAACAAAGTAGCTGATATGTCGCTACACCAAACCAAGAATTGCCTCTAATTTTGCTTTAAGTGTAGCATTTCCTGTAATGTCTGAGAATTTTACGTTGTCAACAATTTGACCTAATCTTCTCAAACTTCTTACAGTTGATTTACCATCAAAACGCCATGCTTGTGCAGGAAATGCTGTTTTAAACCCGCTAACAGCCGTATCGATTTTGGTAATAGTTGCCGCCGAAGGAGTATTTACACGAAAATATCTTGCTTCGGCCTTGTAAGCGGTTCTTACTGCAGCTGGTCCTTTGTCCATTGCGTTTGGGTCGGTAACATATGTAGCCATTTTTATATCTCCTATAAAAAGAATTAGTTTAATAATAGAAAATATATAGAAAAAAAATAAAAACAATTAATCTATAAAATTTCTAAATTAGAATTCTCTATTTTTTTCAAAAATCTAGATATATTTCGCAATTGCTCTTCAAGCATAGCCTTTCTCTCTTTTAATTTTTTAACTTGAAAATTTTTAACTTTTTTAATTGGTCGTTTTTTTCTAGCTCTAATTCTAATTGATCTATAATCTTCTTTTGATATTTTCTCATTTATTATTATTTTTTGTATAGATTCTCCTTTATTTACTCTTTCTATAATTTCATCTATTTTTTTTATAGATATACTCATTTATTTCTCCTAAATTAGTTTTTTAAATCTTTCTATTGAATTAATTGCTCTTTTTATATTCTCAGCACCTACAGGATTGGCAGAATGTACTAAGATCTTCTTTGGGGGCTCTATTTCTTCATGATATACTTTTTTCTCAAGCCAATTGATTATATCATAACCTGTTAAATCCTCTCCCAAATCATGATCCAAACTAAGAATTTGAACTTTTTCCGATTTTAACACATCTATAGCTTCTTTATATGTTCGAACAACTTTCCAGGAAAAATCAGGAGCATCTCTTACATCATCAACAAATAATTTCATTTTAAATCAATCCTCCATCTGTATTTTAAACAATAAATTTAATTTTTATCAACTACTTTTCTTTGTTTTCCATATCTTAATCGACGCATTACTAAAATTTTCTTTACTTTTTTGACATTTTAATTCTCCGTTGTATAAATCTATATTGTGTTCTTTTTTTACATGTCGAATAATACTCTTTCCCTTAAATCCACATATATTACAAACAACATAATCAATACCCTCAATCTTATCTTTCCAAGGATCTAAATTTACAGTAGAAGCATCAATAATAGAGCTCTGAGGGGGTTCGTCACATTCCCAAGCCTTTCTCCAAGCATCTTTCTTTTTAACTATATATCCACTAGGAGTTCGATAAACAACTCTTTGATTATATTTTCTTCCTAACCTTCTTTTTTTATTTTCTTTGGCAACCCTATCGCTATCTTTCTTACAGATTAGGCTTGACCCAGGAAATTTATCTAAATACTCTTCTTTGCTAATACCATGATGTGATCTTAAATGTCTAGATATTCTTTTGAATCTTTTGTGACATAACTTGCAAACAACATAGTCAACTCCGTCGGATTTAATTTTCTCTATTCCTTTTGAGAATTTTATTAGTCTTTCTTTGATTGTTCCCTTCGTACTTTCAATATTCACTTCAAAATCCTCAAAAGAAACATTATTAATGGAACCTATCATTTTTTCAACATCAAAATCCGCAGAAACATTAATCAACCCAACACCATCATCCGACAAACAATTAATAGCATTCTGGGTCATCTTAGAGGCAAAAAAAGAATACCAATCATCTCTTTCCGGAAATTGATTAGTACTTTGTATTGGGTCCTCTGAATATACTTCTTTATTGAAATATGGAGGAGAAGTGAATATTAAATCGGCCTTTCTTTCCTTCATTACCTCCTGAACAAAATCTCTATCAGAACTATCTCCGTAATAAACCTTTGCATCTATCTCTAAGCATTTTGCCATATAGTTAAGCTCTTCCACCAACTCTTTATTTGCATCAATTCCTATATACTCCAT
>Ga0180434_10002433_pt1 | contig 24960 bp, 45 predicted proteins | sample SS_ome_7_FD_132453 | JGI IMG/M metagenome (GOLD analysis project Ga0180434, IMG submission 132453) | Hypersaline lake sediment archaeal communities from the Salton Sea, California, USA - SS_1_D_2 metaG | ecosystem: Environmental > Aquatic > Non-marine Saline and Alkaline > Hypersaline >... | reverse complement strand
TCAAATTCTTTTAAAAGAATCCAAAACAATTTGTATCTAAGACAACGGTTTTGCTCCCTAATGTTATTACATTTATGAAAACAGTTTTTGCAAAAAGGCAAATCATGGTTCATTGTTTTCCCTCCTCAGACTGAAAACATTGCTTATAAATTTTCTCGCCAGTTTCTCCAGGCATACATAATTTAATGCTTTTCCGGTCTGGGAAATAAACTTCAAGAAAATCTCTTGTTCGGTCTCTTGTTAAAAACTCTTCTTTTTTGGTGCCCCAAGACTCGAATACTAATGTAAAACAATAAAGTCTTTTTGTGCTGTTATACAATTGCCTACGTTCTACACAAGTGATGTGTCCTTGGATTTTATGCTCACCAATGTTTAAATGGATATTTTCTTTCATTGTTTTCCCTCCTTTTCTTCTTCGAGTAAAGCAAGTAATTCTTCTATCCAATCTATAACGCTAAAAGTTGGTTTTTGACTTGCTTCTTTTGCTTTTATTCTAAGCCATTCCCGTAAATCCTTTAGTCTCTTTGCGTTGGCTTTTATCTTTTCTAAATAAGACTTTTCAGTAAGAAGCCATGTTCCTTCACAAGAAGAACAATACCATTCACGGAAAGTTTCACCCATTAAAACTCTTTTTTTTATTTTCATTGTTTGTAAGCATATAGGACATTTCATTTTTTCACCTGTTTTTCATCCTTTTCCTCGAGTTCTTGTTTATACTGTTTTATTGTTTCCATGCTTGTTCTCCTGAGGAAGTCTGTAATATCAGAAGAAAGAGTTTGACTTTCTTTTATTTCTGCGAGTTGTTCTGCGAGTCTTTCTGTTTCTTCCACTACTTCCGTGAGAGTCCACCAATGTCCTTTAATTGTTCCTGAATCAGATTTGTACTTATCTCCTGCGTGCGCACAGTCAAATCCCAACCAGTAATATCCATTTTCGAGATATTCATGGAATCTGCCCCAGTTGCTAAAAGTTATTCCTCCGTGGACTGAGACTTGTAAGTAGTCACCATCTTTTCCGTATGCTGGATGATTTTCTTCTACTCCAACATATCCACATCGGTGACTGCCTAAGTGTAATACTGTGCATTTCAGTCCTTTATGCGTCCATGTCTTTTCTACTGTCATTGTTTTCCCTCCTCTTCTTTAAGTCTGTCTTGAAAATACTCCCATTCAAGTTTTTCCCATAACAATTCTTCTTTAGTTGGTTCATAATCTTTCATTCATTATCTCCTCTAATAGGAAAGGAATAAGCTTCCAGCCCCATTTAATAGGAAGCTTCCTATAGAAACTTCCTGCAAAAAGTGCTGTTTCCTTCGGAAAAGAGTCAAAAATCGTTATCTCTCTTACTTGTATTGTCCTCTTCCCAAGGAAACTTCACCCATTCGTCCGTTTCAAATACGTAATGACGAGGCTTGACCATAGACTCTTGTTTCCAATAAAGAGTTGCAATCTCATAACCGTTGTCGTGAAAATCGGCGAGAGTGCTACCAGTATCTGCTATGTCATCGACAATTAACATTTTACTTCTCTCTATCGGAATTTTTCCGTCAAAAGAAAAAGGATTCCCTGTCCATTTGAGGTCTAATTTATGAGATAGCCTTATTGCTGGAATCAGCCCGCCTCTTGGAATCCCGTACACGTATTCGTATTTTCTTCTATCCTGTTGAATCTTCAAAACGAGAATATTAATTGCATCCTCAAAATCACTCCACTTCATTGTTCTCATCTTTTTTAACCTCCAATTCTATTTTGTGTTTCTCCTCTGTGAAATCTTCTACTTTACATTCCAGATTAGGTTCAATGACAAAATTGTCTGGAATCTCCAACTCAGCCGAAGGGATAAATCTCTCAAAAAACTTGTCTGAGATTGACAATGTTAATTTAGCTGCTATCTCTCCGGCGTTCAAAGCAGGTCTGGATTTTCGTATTCTGTCTGCTCCGTTTTTATTGATAACTAAATAAAACGTTTCTTTCATTGTTTTTCCTCCTTTTTTAAATTTTTTGATGACATTTTTTAACATTGCTGATTATGACACATTCGTTATTTGGGATATATCTTTCCAGACAAGATGTAACTCTTCTCATATTGATATACCTAAACAACAATTCGGTTTTTGTCAGAATCTCATCTGATTGAGGCTCTACATACAAAATTCCGTTTTTGGTTTCAACAGCTACCAATTCATGTGCGCCAGTATGTCCTAAATAGATTGTTGCCTTGCAAGCTATATATCCTTCATCCAAAAGCTCTTTGATTAGTTTGTCTGAAAAATCTGCACACACAAAAGAATTGTTGAAATTCTCCTTGTCCACTTGAGAATTTTTCAAAAATAAATCCAATTCATGTTTTGATGGGATTAAGTGAGTATGAATATATACTTTCTCCCTTTGGATTAAAGTAATATTCTCTGGGCAGTTGGTCTTTTGTTCTACATGATTCCTCACTACTTCCATCCTCTTAGATTCAGAGTTCGCTAATTCTAAGAGAATCAAATTACAATGTTCTGAGTCGTTCTTAAAAGTGTTTCTCTGGATTGTCACTATAATAGAACAAACCAATAGAACTGAAATCAAAAGGATTGCTAAAACTTTTTTAATCATTTTCATCTCCTAATGTATTTTTTATAAAACTCTGTCAGAGATAATACTTCCCATTTTCCGATTCTTTTTCCTTTCGGAACTGTTCGTATAAGGTATTCTACTGGAATTTTTGTATCTCCCTGGAAAATCTCTAAAAACTCGAATTGTTCCCTGTCGTGCTTTTTAGGTCTGTAAATATGTTTCTTAGTGGATTTAACCTCAACTCCTTTCAAAACAACATTTTTTTTCAGCACGAGAAAATCGGGTGCGTTTTGACCAATAGCGACTTTAATCACATTATTTTTTCCAAACTCGTCTTGTAATGATTTCTTGATCGTATATTCAGGAGTGTAACCTCTTCTTGTCATTTTATCACCAATGCACGCAGGGTGCAAAAACCATGTCGGGAGTTTGCAAAGCGTTTGAAGCGGGGAATGCTAAACACTTATCCCTGAATCGCGTGGAGAAAAAATCATCTTTGAGATTCGATATAATTTTTAAAATTATGTTTCGTCTGGTCACCAAGTATAGTCACGACAACTGTATAACCGGGAACACTAACCCGATTTTTGTATTTATTCAAAACGTTGGTCAGCTCTTGTCCCATCTCATTCATAGCAATTAATTCGTCCTGAGAAGGTTTAAAAGTAACTACTCCTGCAACACAACCTTCTGGCAGATTTTTGCTCATTCTTTCAATTTCTTTCTCTAATTCTGGGAATTTCTCTTTCATATCATCTATGTTAGGCATCCAATACCACATCTCCTTTGTATATTTTATTTTTACTTTTTCCTGTTTCAATCTCAATGTCTTCGTTCATCTCTAAATCGAGAATATCAAATCTTTGCTTATGGTCTTTAGTCCAGCACTCAGTCAAAAAAGGGTGTCCGAGTTTAAACAACTCTCGGCACTTCTCTACTTTTTTGAAAAAATGCTCATCGCTTTCAGTCGGATGGATTCTAATGCAATTCAAATGCTTGAACTGAGAGGAATCTATCTCTCGACCTCTTAGAGCATCATTAATCCGAATCCACTCTTTTCTGGATAACTTCATCATCCACCACGACCCTTATTGAACTCCGCCATCTGGTTAGCCATAGGCAACGCTTGAGAGAATTCTACTTCTGCTTGTTGTTCCAATTCTTTTTTCACTCTTTCTGCGAATGCCTTAATATCGTTGTTTACTGTATCGTTGTGCATTTTAATCATGTGAGCCACAACTGACAACAACACGTTGGATAAAAGAACCAGTTGTTGGTCTGGTGTCAATCTGTGTTTTTCTGTTTGTTCGGACACGAACATTCTCATAGATTTGTAAAGATTGAGTTCGTTGTCTTGAATGTCCTTGTCGATTATCTCGATTTTTTTAGTAATCTCTTCCATCATCTCACCGGAACATTATTTTTTTGAAACCACATATTTCCGCACACTGGACAATACTCTTTGATTTGTAGAGTCCCGTCTTTAATCGGAATCAGTCGTGCTTTCTTCCTCCCCTTCTTGCATCCCTTCGGACACGTCTTTGAGACTGTCAAGTTTATCCTCTGCTTTTTTGATTATTTTATCTCCGTATTCGATTAAAGCTTTGGTGTCATTATGTTTCAATCTTTCCTCGAAATCGTCTTTCTTTCTCTGCTCTGCTACTTCTTTAATATGTTTGGTGTTAATGAACTTATCCTTCTTCCACTCGTAGCCTAATTTTTCAAACTCTCCTTTGTTTCTTAGATAAGCAATAGTCGCATACACTTTCTTCTTTTCGTCAGTAGGCAACAGATTGATTCCGTTATCCCGTCTTTTGGTATTAATGAACTCAATGACGTCCGAAGATTGAAAATCTGCCGGATGAATCTGCTTGACTATATCCAAGATTTTGTCTGTCCTCGATTTAGGCTTTGGGTGGACAGAGGAAAAATCTTCTGTGCGTGTGGGTTCATTGGGAACATATTCGAGAAAAGGAAACTTCTGTTCGTTATGGATACATAAACTTATCTTAAATTGTTCTAAAAAAGAAATCAGCTTGTCCACCGTCCATTCGTGTTCCATTGAATAGTTCAAAACTGTTCCAGATAATTCTTTAAACTCTTGGTTTTTCATAAAGAGTCCTCCTGTTTACATAAGAAGCAATCACAAGGTGTGAAGGGATTAAACTCGTTGTCCAGTTTGTCGAAAACTTTTCGATACTTGAATAAAACATCTCTCACGGTGCTTGGACTGTATTCTATCTCAAATTGTTTGACTCTCAAATTACCTTTATCAATATACACCAAAGAGCCAAACTTTTTCTCGAACAGCCACATATACAATTGAATCTGCGGTTCGTGGAACTCTCTGAAAGTTTGCTCTCCATCCTTTTTCGGTAACCATCGCAAACTCGCCTCACTCTTGAAATCATAGACATGAGTCGAATCAACTAAATCTGCTCTCCCTTCAATGAAAATCCCATCATCGTGTTTCTTGGCGGGAACTTCTTTCTCTCCCTCGATTATCTTTCCTACTTCTTCTTCCATGAATTTATGAATCAGAGTCCCCACTCTCATAGACCCTATTGCATTGATAGGAAATTCTGATTTTCCTTTCTTTGCGTTCCAAATCTGTCTCTCGCAATGTCCCGCATAATGACAATGGAATGTGTCTATATGGTCTGGTCTTCTCTTTGTTTTTTGAATGTCTCGTTCTGTCACTAAAAAATCGTCTATCAGTTTTTCAAAATTAATCAATTTTCATCACCTTGTTAATACCTTTTTTCTCTCGGATTCTCTTGTATTCTTTCGCTCTCTGTTTCTCTAAAACTTTTTTCGCTTTCTTCATCCCTCTGAGAATGTCTTTCAATCTCTGTTTCTTGTCTTCGTCTTTCAATTTGACATTCCAAGGAAAATAATTGTTCGGATTAATACGTTTAATCCTGTCAATCTCATTGTCTAACTCCTGTTCAAAATCTAAAAGACTTTGAGTTCGCTCGTCACCTTGCATTATTTCACTTCCCATTAAGCTCTTCTATCTTATGGACTAAATCTTCACACTCTTTGAAATAAGAGTCAAGTTCCTCGTCAATCGCTTCAATCTCGTCTTTTCGTGTTATTTTACAATGACCACAATATCTCGATTTATTTTTAGGTGTCAAAGGAGCATCACAAAGCCTGCACGTTCTCGTTTTTATCCCTCCTAAATTTATTCAATTTAAAACACATAGCCAAAGTCAAAATATGCGCGCAAAAAGGTTCTTGATTACTTTTTAACTTAGATTGAAAACCCTGACAACTACACTCAAAATCTGCCATTGTTCCCGTCTTTCCTGTTTTCTTAATAAAATGAGTGGTCTTATTATATCCACTTAAAGGCTCGACTATAAACTCGTTATTACCTGCATACTTGATACAATCCGCGTTAAGAAATTTCTCTGCCTTTCTTCTGAGAGGGTTTGCAACTTTATTCCCTTGCTCGTCCACTATACTCTTAAAGTAGTCTGAATAATAACACACGTTTTTAGGTGTCAATAAAACCTGCTGACCGGGTTTATATTCAAACCAATTCTCTTTTTCCATTGAAATCACTTTCCAAGTTCTCCAAAATCGTATATTACAGCCATAAAATCAACCCAATCTGTAAGGGAAAAAGACCTACCAAAGTTGTAACGAGGCGAGTTACAGAAGACGAAATCTTTTTCCCTTAATCCAGAAGCTACTCTATATGCCACTTCCTCACTTGTTTTTGAATCAAATGAGCATCGCAGGGATTCCCAGAAACTGCGTCAATGTGAATCATCCTATCCTGCTTTATCCTCAAAGCCTTGAGAGTGTGTTTACAATCTAAAATCTCATCTATCGCAAAACGTTTCCCTTCACCTTTTGAAGAAAACATCTCCTGAGCCGTAAGTATTTTGACTTTAGGAAAATCTTTCTCGATTATTTTTTTCCTCATAAAGTAAGGCACGACAACAGTCAAATTAAATTTTTCGGCTAAACAACACAATGCAAAAGTCTTACCTGACTGTCTCCCGCCAAGAATATAGAGAGGCATTATTTTGCCTCCCTCTTGGTTTTGCATTTAGCCATAAACAAAGTGTTTGCACAACTCGCCCAATTGGAACTGTTACGCAAATCGGGTTCAGGTGCTTTAAACACTTCTTCTAAGACCAATGCTATTGACTCCCTCATAAACCCATCGAGTTCGTGAGGTTCATATTCACTCGCTTTTTGGAAAGGGTCAGAGTCGAGTTTCGACTGAGTGGACATTATCTTCTTAATAAAAGTCAAAGTTTTTCCATCCGTTTCATACTCGACTTTGTCTCCTTTGTTCAAAGACAATACTGTGTCTTTAGTCGTTTGGTCATCTTTGCCTGCGTTATACCATTGACCTGTCTCTTCGATATTCACACCGAAAAGTTTTTTTCCAATAAATTTTACTGTTCCTTGCATAAAAAATCCTCCAAATAGTATGCTAAAACTTGTCTTGGTTCTGAATGATTGTCCACCACTAAAAGTAATTTCTCTGTCTCGAAAAAAACAACTTGGTCTTTATCAAAAGCTTTTTTGATTTCATCGAAAGAGTCATACCTTGTCGGGATTACGTTTTCTGTCTGAATAAACCTGTCGAAATTAATCATAGAATCACCTTGAAAGGCAGGGGGTGTGACAAAACCCGAAGACTTTTTCGGAATGGGTGAACATAAGAAAAAAGTCTTACCAAAGAAGGACGGGCTATTTTGCACCCCCAACCTCTCTTACTGTTGTTTTTTCTTCTTCTCCGTCCACGGAGCTTTCTTTAAGTTCTCTTTGTTCGTGACCAAAATTTTCTGAGCCAATCTCTGCACGCTCTCAGTCTCTCTTGTGTTCTTTGCTTCATGAGTTGCATAATTGGTCAAAGCGTTATACACTTCAAACCTTGTGTATTTAGTCGGGTCTTTAGATTCAATCAATTCAAGAACTTTTTTCGCTCTCTTTTTGGAATGGATTTCTCCAATCAGAGTTTCCTTTAATTCACTCTCTGTGTTGAAAATATCCTCTTCCGCTTCCTCTATGAATTTTAGAACGGGATGTTCCATAGCAGTCGCTTGCCCTACAAATTCAAGCATGGCTTTTTGAAGGTCTGCAACTTTACAATGTTTTGTGGATATTTGCAACGACCCGATAGAGCCAATAATCATTCCGTTATCACAAATATCTCTGTGCGTATATCCTTCTCCTTTGAAGTGTGGTCCTCCGCTTGTGTTATAGGAATTCTTGAGCCTCACTCCATAACTGTATTTGGAATCTCCATCACGTTCAAAACCTTTGTTTTTGAAAAGGGCTTTTAAAACTACAACCCCTCCAAAGTTTTCAACACTTCCTTCCACGTCTTGCTCTTTCTCTTTTACTGCATCGATAAACGCTCCAAAGGCGTCTTTGTGTTGCACTAAATGGCTTTTGCTTCTCAAGACAATAGACTCCAGAGAATCCCTGTTCTTATTCCAGACAGCTACATAAGGTTGCTCGGGTTCAGACCGCGCGCCCACCATTACTGTCCTCAGTTCCGCTTCGTCCAATGTCTGGACTATTCCTTCCAGTTCGGTTAGATTGTCGAATTTCATTATTTTCACCTATTTCGTTTAGATTTAAATCTTCAATTTCTTTTTCATGGTTAGCTTGTTGCTCCAAAAGACGATTAATCTCATCTACAATTGAAACGTTCAAGCCGTTCTCAATAGGATTTTTTCTTGACAAAATCCTATACAGTTTCCGATGGTTCAGAAAAACCCTCACTTTACCGTCTTTAACGTCAATGACAATAAAGGGTTCTACTTCCTCGTCGTTAATCGTTACGGGGTCGATACCTGTTACTTCTGAAATCGTCCCCATTTTCGTCTCTTCCATTGAATCCATTAATTCACCTGTATCTGTTAATGACTTCAATAATTTGTTCATCCGAAAATTTACCGAGTTCCTCGAAAGTTAATTTCTGGACTTCCTTGACTTGTCCAATATCCACATTTTTCTTTAAACCTTCTCTCTTGGTAACTATCTCGGAAATTTTATTTAGGTTTATTTTTTCCATTAAATTACCTCTGTTTTTTTCTTCCGCCTTTTCGTTTTCGTCTGCTTCTCAGCTCGTCCAAGTCGATACCCAAAAGCGCGCCTGCGCCATGAGCCAAAGCTCCCCAGACGTCTTTTGCATGGTATGGGAGATTAATCGACTTGTAGTGTTTCTTTGTTCCGTCTCTCCTGTGTTCGTAAATCTCTACTGCACATTTTTTCACTTTGTCACCTCCAAAAAAAGTTAGTCAAAACAAGTTGCCCTGCTTGCTTAGGAATATCATTTAAAGTTTTATTCTGTTTTCTCAGTTTCCGTTTTTTCGATTTAAAATGTTTGTCTTGTTGTTCTCGAATCCAATGACTCAATCTATCTAAATACCTTTCTTGGTCAGAAGTGAGATAATTGACAATAATATCACTCGGCAATTCTCCGCGTCCCTTATACGTCTTGTTCGCAACGTAAAGATAAATCTGTGCGTAATCATGGTCTAAAGGCATCGCAAAAGAAGCAGTCATTAAGTAAGCACACACTTCTGAATCTGTTGCAGAAATGTTTTTATCGTTCTTTAAATACCTGCAACACCTGTCAATAGTGATTTTTTCTTTAAGCCATTGAGGAATCAAATCTCCGTCTTGATGGAACAAAACAATTGGGTCTGTGAAAACCCTCGCCATCTCTTCTGCAAAATCCATAAGCTCACCTGTTTGCACATTTTTTACAATACCAAAAATTCGTTTCAGGACACACTAAAATCGCGCCTTTCTCTGGAACTAATTCACCGCAAGACTCGCACAAAACGCTCACTTCCTCGTCTGTCATCTACAACCCCTCGCAACCAACACGAGTGAAGAGGGGTATTCTCCCCACTTCCTTGCGATTAATGATAATAAAGATTCTGTGTTTCTCTCTGAATTGTCTGAGGGTTTTCTATCTGTTACTTTATAGCTGAGGGATTCTGGAACAAAGCTCCGTAAACTCATTCTGACACCTCGTGTATTCCATTCTTTTTCAGAGAGTTTAAAATCAACTCCTCTGCTTCTTCGAGACTACAATTCTTTAAATAAAATTGTCTAATCTTAATCGTGTCTCCTTTGTCAATAGAAACCCTTACAGGCTCTTCAACGTTTCTATTTTTTGAAATGAAAATTTCACTCATTTTTAACTACCTCAAAAGTGCTTTTTGGAATCCACTCTTCGTAAGAATCTCCAAAAAGAGTTATTGTTTCAAAACAAAGCCATTTTTCTGTTTCCCTTAAAACAGTTAGAAAATAACTGTTGCCTTTTTTCAAAACTCTTGAATCGTTTACGGGTAATGGGTCTTTACCTATCTCTTTTAATTTGTAATACGGAGAATCCCGTAACATTTTTACGAGGATGGGTTTTTGCTTCTCTTGTTCTCTTTCTGTTTTCACTTGGTCTTTTTCAAGTTCGTCCGCGATGTCGATTTCCTCTTCTTCCTCGCTTGCTTCTGATATGCTTATATTTGCTGTTGCAAGATATTTGGTCCAACCTACTTCTTTTTTGTTAATTGTGTGTATATGGTAGAATTTCCCTTCTACATTAGATGGAATTGAAAGTAACAGCTGTCTTCTCCCTTCGTTTATTTCGATTGCTACTTTTTCAGGCAACACCTCGAAAAATTCATCCCCTTTATCTTTTTGCACGAATCTCACACTCCGTCAAAAGAAATTTGAGAGGGTCGTAATTATACGCTCTCGCATTCACAAAATAGCTCTTGCCATTTTTGTTCGTCATAAGATTTTCCACACGGGAAATCTTTTCTTCTGTTCGTAAAATTTTTTCGTGTATAGTTAACGTTTTCATTTTTGTCAGCCTCATTACATTGGGGCAGTAGAATTCTACTGCCTGTCCAAATGTATGGAGAGAACCCCCCGATTCTCTCCGAAGAGCGCCCTCGTTTACGCTCTCCCTTGTAGTTTCCTATGCAATCTCCTGCAAGCTTCCATAGTTTTTTGGAAAGAAGTCCTGTGCGGGTTTTCTTTTTCTACTTCCGCGAACGTTTCTTTGAATAGCTCGGTTTCTATCGCGTCCATCTGATAGGTATCCATTCAAATCTCTCTCCTTCCTACAATCCCTTTTTGAAGCAACTCCTGTTTGTCACAATCACAAGAAATCAACTGACCACCACACTTAGGACACCTTTCAATATCACACCCAAAGTGATGGAAATTTCCTTCCTTGTTCACAATCCCGCAATCGTGGCATCTCTCGTTATCATCAACATAAGAAGTGTCGCGTTTATACACGACACCGTCAATTTTGACGAACCCGTATGTGCAGGATTCGGCAGTTTTCATTTCACGGTTGCAGTATTCGCATTCGACCATTATCCCCACCTCGCTTTATCATACTCTGGACAATTCATAATAATCATCTCCGTTATCATTTCCTTGTAGCCGGAAAATTCCAAATATTTTGTAGAGTGAGTGATTTTTCCTTCTGCGCATTGATACAAAAGACAATGCAGGCTTTTGAGAGACTGAAAAGGATTCACATCGTCAATTTGGAATTCATAGTCATTGATGAACTCTTCCTGCTCTTCTGTCAGTTTTCCATTATATCTGACGTTTATTGCTTCTACGTTCAATCTGAGCATTTCCTTTCCTTTCTCTGTTTTCTGTTCCAAAGTTAAATTGCTAAAATAAGAGTGGTTCAGAATGTTATCAATTGTTTCGTGTTCTACCAAAAAGCTACTCATCCGAATCGACCTCGTCGAGTGCTCTTATGCTCCCCCCATAAAGACTTTCCGCAGGTATGCCATGCCTTTTAGCATACCGTTCTCTTTGATAATCTGTTTCCTCTTCTTCTTCCTCTTCTTCTTCGCTTGGTTCTTCCTGAATGAGAACATAATAATCTTCGAGGAACTGGCAAAAATTATCAATATATTCATTGAATTCATTGCTATTCCCGATTAAATCTGCCCATTCCCTTCTTATATCTTCTATTCTTTTAATCTTGCCATCTTCTTTTTGGAGTTTGTCCAAAAACAGTAAAGTCTCACGGTTTGGAGACAATTGTTCGTCAGTTGTCATTTTTGAATAATTTTTTTCTTTCATTTTTGTCAGCCCTATTAAATTAATTCGCCCACGATTCCTAAGAGTCGTGAGCTGTGAATAAAAAAATGGGCTTTAGGTTTTGGCTTTTCTTCCCGTTGAAGAAACGGGTTCTACTCAGCCCACCTACGCCGCCTCCTTCCTTCCCGTCATTCCTGCCCTAAGTTGGTCTGTTCAGTCCAGAGTGATGAAATAGTTATGCGCGGAGCGTCATCCGGCGATTCAGTCTGCTCCTTTTGGATGGGAACTTTCGTTCCGAGAAAAACGCACCCGTTCGCCCTCAATCTGTAAATGCTCCTATCCAACCGAAGTTGCTTCGGGAGCTGGTTGCTCAAAGACGAGTGGACTTGGCTTGTCGCTTTTCCCTTCTGTCCATCCTTTGTCTCCTTGTAGATAAAGTTTTATCTTCTATTGTATATAAAGGTTTATGGTCGGTTATGGTCAGGACAGACAGAGGGACTTTGCGTGTAAATATTATAAATCTTTATCCCTGTTCGGGTGTTATGTATATTATTTACAATTCCACCCCCTTTTTGTGAAAAAAATTCACAATATAGTTTTTGAACTTGGGACTCCGTTCTTCCCTGCACCACATATCAAAAAATAAGGAAAAAGTTTTTTCTGAAACTGTGGGCTGATTGTAGAGAGTGAATAGTCTTCCTGCAATTCTTTCCCATCTGGGTTTGTTGGATTCCTTGAGTTTATTTCTTTCTAAAATCTCATCCCCTTCTACTACGTATTTGTGTGCCATTGTTGGAGATGTCCCTATCTGATTCCCGATAATTTTGAAGGGGAATCCCATTCTCCTTAATCTTTTTGCTTCGTTTATTCTGAACTCGAGTTTCTTGAGTTCTTGTTTATTTGTGATTCTCATAAGAGTATTATGTCAGAATAAGTTTATAAGGTTTGTTTTTTCATAAACCGAAGAGGGGGGGGTATTGTTGTGTATTCTCATAATATAAATAAAAAAAAGGTTAGTTAGTAGTTAGTTAGTAGTACCAAATAAGTTGATAAGGTTTATGTCTTAAGGAAAATATCGTTGCCTGCCCTAACTATTCTCTGTCCAGAGGAACAGAATACCGGAAACATGGGGGGGGTCTAAGGTTTATGTTTCAAAACTTTATTGCGTTGCCCTTCTGATATCAAATAAGTAAGGCTAAACCGTCATTTTTTGATAAAAAAAGAAAAGAAAAAAAGAGATTCAACTCAAGATTGGAGAGAGTATTTTTCTCCAAACTATTTTCACTATGTTTTCAGACACGGCAACAAGACCGATATTCAACGCATAGGTGTTCGCAACATCTAACGGCAGATTGAGGAAATAACCCATACCCCCAACAAAGACACCAAAAACGATTGTAGTCAAAAATTTGTTCCAATCAAATGGTTGGTCTTTTTTCTTCACGAAAGATGTCAAACTGTATGTGACACCTGCGATGACACCAGCCAAAACCCGTGTCAAGAGTAAAAGCAACTCATCCATAGAATCACCTTAATTATAAAGGAACGCCATGCTATTTAACTGTGGCGATAAATTCGACCAATTTTTATTCAAAATCACTTTGGCTTTTAAGTTCTGCCCGTTTGTTTGTGAAGGGGTAACCAAAGTATCTTTTACGATTTGTTCCCAACTATCTCCGTTATCTAATGAAAAATAAAAAGTTGAAAAAGTTAGATCCGTTCCTTTTGTTCTCAATTCAATACTTGAAACATTACTATCCGCTTGAGTGGTCGTGCTAATCCATGTTCCCGAATTATCGCTTTCAGAAGCTAAAATCAATTTCCCGTCATTGATTGAAGTGTCTGAATGGCTTGACGTCAAAGTGTCATCATCAAAAGTATAATTTACAGAAAAATTTAATTTGTTCACGTTCCCTATCGGGATTGCTTTGTTTGCATCCGAAACCCTGTCCCAAATAAGTTTTCCTGCTGTTGCAAACTCCCTTTCAATCATACAATCGGTCCTCCAACCATTTCTTCCGAATTTGTGAGTCAATTGGAGTATTTTATACTGAGCTTGAATATTTTGTCTTGGAATTGAAATCCAGATATTCTCTCCGGGTTCTAATGTTTCCAGACCTTTAGAATAGACCATCGCTTGAGGTGTCAAACCCGTAACCGAATTTAACTTGCTCTGAGCCAACGCGGTGACTTTATTTAAAGTGTTTGCAGAAGCGTCATAAACACTTTCCTCCCGAACCACATTACCTTCTCCGCTATCTATTTCAGTATGGATTATGGGCAGACCTTCATCGTCTTGCCCTTGAGCGATAACCCTTGTTCTCTCATAAATATCATTTTTTCCCCATTCGGGATTTTGCAACAAGTTCTGCCCTTCCACAACAGCTTCGTCTGAATTTAAAATCGAATCAGCTTCAAAAAAATGGGAATCCAAATCATTGTCGATATAGAAATCAAAACCGGAATAATCGCAAATTTCTTTAATGCAATCCCAAAAAGGAACGTAACTCCAATTGACAGGCATACTCAAAGAAGTGGCGTTTACATTGGAATAGGTATAACCATAATTCGCAAGATAAGTGTCGATAATATCCTTTACAATTTCAGAAGGCTCTTCCCCGCTTGTTCTATAACATATTCTTGTTTCAGTAGTGTGGAAAGCTTTATGTCTTCCCTCGAGTTCAAGAAATTTCCCTTTGCTACTTAAATTATTGATAGGATAATCCACTCTTCCTTTGAATTGTTCTCTTGTTCCGTTGTAAGACGTGACAGTAGAAAAAACGATTTCATCTCCTGCACTAAACAAATCGTCCAAGTCGTTTTTCGCGTTCACTAATTTACAACTGAAAGAACCTAACCCGATTGTGCAAGGCTTGACAAATTCACTCTCATAAACTCTTTTGGAATAATCCACTCCACTAATCTCTATTTTTCCATACCCCGTTGGTTTTGGAATCCAGATAAACGCTTCCTTAATCTCTCTCGTTACCAGCACCCCACACAATCTTTGCAACAACTGTCTACGTTAAATTGAAAATTGCAATACCTAAATGCTGTGTAACTGCAATTATCTAAGTTAGCCCAAAGCCAAAAACCAGCATTTGTTGAAAGGTCGGAATAGATTGTCTGCTGGTTAGTGGACAACGCCACACCATCCGAAAAATCAGACGTGTTGGAAATCGTGACGTTTGTGATACAACTGCACAACGACTTATTTAAACTGACTGACACGTCAAAATTCTTGTCATACGCTGTTTTTGTGATATTCCAAAAAGGCGTTGAATTGGTCTGCCCGTAAGGTTTAACCCAAGTATCGTTTACTGTTTTAGGAATAAATGCTATCACATCTGACGCAGAAGCTACTGAAAATTCACTATAAACAACCCGAGTTTCATTCCCTCCATTTGAAGCAACATACGTTCCGTTCCCTCCATACTCGCCTGTCATAGTGATATTACTCGAACCATTTTTTCTTAATCTTAAATCATTGACGTAAACACTTCCGTTTGTTTCCGAACTAATGTTCACTGTCAAATTCACCCATCCACTTGAATTGTCGAGATAGCTTTGCAAGACCGTAGAGTTCAAAGTCACGGGATTGAAACTAATCGAATAATTCACTTCCAAACCATCCAAAGTCACCTGTCCAGAAGAATCAGTTGCCACCCTTAAAGGCACGTCACAAAACCCGTTTGTAGGTGTGCAGATAGCCAAGTAGTCATTTATTTCTGAACTAAAGTTCGTTGTCCTGTTATCCGTTTGGAAAAAATTACCTGTAAATGTCCATTCATCATCATCGTCACTTCCCACGTTTAAGGTCACATTGTGAGGATAAGCATCGGTGTCGTAATAATAAAGATTGTCATAATACATGACAAAATAAGAGTCACTCGAAGAATTGAACGCCACTCCGTCAGTAGTTGGGGCTGAAAAACTGAAAGTGTCCCCTGTATATGTTCCGTTTGGATAAAACTCATAAGCATTATACCCGTCTGTAATTAACAAATTCCCGTCATCATTGATTGTAATCGAATCACAAGACTCGTCCAGAGCAGACACTTGGGCGGTTAAATTTGTTTTTGAATTGTAATCCAATTTACTCGAGGCAATTATCGGACTGCAAACAGTTGAAGCCGTGAACGTGTCATCATAGTTGAATAAATAACAATCACTACTTCCTGCGTCTATTGAATATATCCTCGACCCGTTGCCTGTCATATCAACAGGATTGGAGTTATTCCTCTGCCCATTTTCAAAATAAAGCTCTCTTGTCGTTCCACAACTTGTCCCTCCTAAAGTTGTCTGCGTGACGTAGGCACAATCTGAATAAGAACCAGAACCTTTCCTACCTATAAAAATATGAGTGGTGTTATCAGCTAACCCATAGGGAGTAGTGAACAAACCCGAAGTCCCGCAAGCAGAAACAAGGCTATTGGTGTATGTCCCATTCCAATAGTCTTGATAAACTATCGGTCCGTTTCCATCGTTTCTCAGAACCAAAAGATAACTACCGTTTGCCTCAAGGCTTTCAATAAATGTATGGTCTTGAGCGACACTTCCGGCATACCCTACTGCGACACTACTTCCGGTAAGATTCACATACCCACTTGTAACACTCGCACTCTGAGGAATCGAGACAAAAAATTCTTGAGAACCTGAGCCTGTTGTAAAATTTCTATTTTTGCTTGAACTTGAATCATTGAAAGAAGTTTCAGAAGATTCTCCTTCCTTGAGAGTTCCCGCGACTTGAGCTAATAGAGAACCATTCAACCAAAGCTTAACGTTGTAGGGATAACTTGAACCGCTCGCGTAACCTGTCAGATTAACAGTTGCGTTGATTACATTATCCCCTCCATTGAGTTCAAGATAATCCGTAAACGAAACATTTTCCGGTGCGTTTGTGAACGAATTATTCACTCCGCTCGCTCCCCCTGCAAACTCATTTAATCCTGCAATAGTTGTCCATATATAGTTATACGGAGTCGTGTTTCCGTAATAATCAGCACCATAGCCAGGCGCGTCAATTGTCAGATTGACTGTTGCGTAAATAGGATTCCCAGAAAAATATTCCTCGAGTTCTACTGTGATGTTTGCATCCTCCCCCAATTCATAATAAACGTCATCGTTTGTCCCGTCAAATTTTAAAATCACTCTTGTGAGTGTCGGGTCAACGGCTGTTACATTCAACCTCTGCACGCCTGTTTTATTTAGGAAATGGACATCCAGTTTTTCGGATTGTTTGTCATAAGTTGCAAAATCAACTAAAGAACCATCCCAATGGATTTTCACCTTGTGATTGAAATAATAAAAATCCTTTGACAAGATTCCTTCTTCTGAATCTTCTAAAGGCTCTAAATCGCTCACAATCCATTCGAGTTTGTGAAGATAAGAATTTCTTTTATCACTCGGAAGCCATTCAACTGAATAGTCTTTCGGAAAGTTAGAAAAATCGGAATTTGGGTCTATTAAAAAAGTCTCAACCAAATCCCCGCCATACCCACTCGCGTAATTATACGCATAATACGGAGTAGTTTTGGTGACCAACAATTCGTTTTTACTCCTGTTGTCATACCTAATGGATATTTTTGACGGTTGCCTAACTAAAGTAATCCACTCATCTTCCCCGTATGTCTTATAATAAGACACTTTCCATTTGCTCGTCAAGGCAATATACCTATTGTCGTAAAGCCTGAAAAAATCCCGATGGATAAGCCATCTAAGGTAATCATCTTGTCCTCGAGTAAGTAATTCCAACCTGTCGGTATCCTCGTAACCTATAACAAGATAGGAACAATTTTCTTTCGGACATTCTGAATCTAAAAGACTCCTAAAATCAGTTGGCGTTAATGTGGAATAGACAACAATAACAATTAATGCTAACCCTGTTATCCCTAACGCAATTCTTTTAAAATTAGGCAAGTTCGCTCGCCTCCATTAAACGTAAAGTCCAAGTAATAACTAACACTTCTCCTTCCACTTTTACTGTATTGAAATCCAAGATTTTCACTTTTACACTCCCCCTCAAATCGTCAACAAAAGTCAGAGGATATGTTGCGTTTGTAGCAGTCGAATCTTGGTGTCCTTGAATCAAATCCTCTATTGAATCTACCCATGTCTTGATATTAGCTACCGAAGTGTCGGTATAACGACCAGTAAGCGTAAAATGCTTACTCACTCCCCCGAAATCCCATACTTCTGTTTCATCGGAATTTTGTTGCCAAAGAGGCATAGGCACAAGAGATGCTTCCTTTTTCCCATCGTTTTCTTGGATTACTGCAACCCCTGTTGCATTTGTCCCGTCCAAGACAATCCCGTTTAAAGTAGTATTCGCCATGATTATCTCTCCATTCTACTGGACTGTTTAAGCTCTCTCCGTATTTCCTTTACCTCTTTGTGCAAGCTCTTGAGTTCTTGAGTCAATTTAACAAGGTTTTTACTCACTTCAGATAGTTTTTGCTGTGTTTGGTTAGATTTAATCAATAAAGAAGTGTTATCCAATTGAATCGTAGATAGTCTGTGGCTGGTCAAGTCCTTTTCCATTACACAACAACCCCTCTTTTTCTAAATTCCCTTTCCAGACTCCTCGCCGCCATGCGAGTAGAACTACCCAAATCAACGGCAGAAGAAATCTGCGCATTGATATTGAAATTCGTGACGATTTTCGTGTTGCTTGTCCTACTTGCTCTTGCGTTAGGAATCACTTGTTCCCCCCTGTGCAATAAGTATGGACCAGTAGCAGGCACGGAATGAGAACCAGAAGCATAAGATTTTTCCCATCCCCAAGACCAAGCAAAAGAAAAATTGGAAAAAGCATCTGATATGCTTTTCGTCACTTCTTCATACAGATAAATCCCTACTCCACTCATCTTACTGTAAACATTACTAAGCCCTGACGTGATTGAATCATAAAGCCAGCCTGCAAAACCCCACAACTCCCAAAAGATGTTTGAAACAGACGCTACCAGTGTATTGAAAACCCAAGACCCGAAAGTCGTCAATTGTCCCGTGTCCTGTTTAATCTTTCCTGTCACTTCATTGAAAAGCCATGTCCCGAAAGAGGATAAATCTCCCAAAGAAGTGTTTATCTCTTCTTCAATCCAAGAAGGGACATTCCCGATTTTATCCGAAATATCCTTAAAAGAAGTGTTAATATCATTCCATGCGCCGGAAACTTTGCCGGATAAATCGGTCAGATAAGGAGAAAGCCACTCTGTAAATGTATTCCATCCTTCTTTAATGTCATTTGGCAACGTGATTGTAACCCAATCAACAAACTCGGTCAGATGGGTTTCAATATCTTTCCCTGTTAGGTTTTCCACTAAACCGGAAAATTCATCAAAACCGTTTTCAATGTTCTTTAAATGCGTTGGGAGTGTGATGACAAACCCGCCTCCTGCACCGAGAGGACCAAGCAAACTACTTGCTCCCATGACTCCGCCTGTTGTTACGCCTCCCACTACTGCTTGTCCTTCTTTTGAACGAGTCCAGCCAAGCCAATCTATTGCCATTTTCATAGACCAAAAAGCCCACGGTTTCAAGATAGTTGCTAATGCGTCACCAAAAGGTCTGAAAAAAAGATTAAACGCCCTCCCAAAATAATCGTTCACACCTTTTAGATACGGACTTGATTCTGCAAGGAAATTCACGACCTGTTTTGCCGACTTGGTTATTGTTTCAATGCCTGCGGAAATTGCGAAAAGCGCACCGGAGATTACAGCCAATTGCCCTACCATTTGACCGACTCCCCCTGTTCCTCCGAGTGCGCCAGAAGTTATACCACCTGCAAAACCAGCAGTCTGTTTTTCCAAAGTTTTAGCTCCAGAGGAAAACCCTACTTTTACGTCATCAAAAGTGTTCTCTACCTGTTTCAATATTTTGTCCAGATTGTCGGGAACAAAATCCAACCCTACTTTCATTCCGTAAGTTTCTGCCATTACAATTTCCTCATCATTTTTTTGACTTGCTTGTGGTCACCGCCTTTAGTGTCCTTCAACAATTTTTCCAACAACACCAAATTGGCTTCCAATTGAACAGCATCCATCTGCTCAACCTGCTCAGGAGTAAACCCAAACTCGTATGCCATGATGAACTTCAAAATCATATCTCGGATGTCTTCATCCTCTGTCCTATGTTTCAAAGCCCATCTCAATTTTACTTTTTTTTGTCTCCAAGGTTATTGAACTCTTCAATTTCTTTGTAAATTCTCTCGCCAACCTCTGAGTCAAGAGAATCCAAACCATTGTCATCTAATTTGAAAGGTGCTTTGACAACACATTTTTTCAAAGCGAGTGTTTGCGCTATAAACGGTTTTAACACCATGACGGGAACTCTCTTCCCCTCATCATTCGTTTCAATTTTTGTGATAGTGGTCTCATTCCTGAAATCGTTCTTTTCCTTATACCCCATTCTTTTGATTGTAATTCTTCCAATATCTCCATTGGGATAAGACACGTCAAAAGTCTTCGTTGCTTGATGGGTCGGAATGTTTATTTCATCAGGCAAAATTTTAATTTTATCCTTACTCTTTTCTTCCATATTTTCCCCTCCTAACTTACTTACAATAGAGGAATATCAAGGACAAGTCGCCGTGTTGTTTATCGCTGTGACTGTTGCACTTTCCAAAGGAATTGTTACGTCTTCAACCATACGACTTAATGGGTCTTGAGGCAGATTATGGTCATTCAATTGAACACCAGCGAACAACAGATTAACCTGTCTTTGGTTAGTTCCAGCTCCGCCATTATCGAAAGTCAATTCCATTGTAGCCGCCTCCGAAACATCCGCGCTTGGACCGGAACTCGCGCCATAGAATTGTTCCAACATGGTGTTGTCCTCAAAAGCCATGCTTGCCTTTAAGTCGTAAGCCCTATTCAAGACAGGTGCGGATTGGGCAAACCTGCTCCCATGCCCCCAAATCAAATCAGGATTATTTCCGAAAGATATTTCAAAATTCTGGACATCTGCGATAGTAGTCCCATTTGGCATCTCAACACTACCATGCGCGAAAGTGAACACATCAAAACTTTCATCCACTACTGAACTTGTTGTGCTTGATTTGGTTTCATTTGCGTAATCGATATCCATTCTTACAGTCACCTTTTCTCCTACCGCACTCGAAATAACAGTATTGCTTGCTACACAACCCAAAAGTTTCCTTACTGTCGCAGTATTGGTTGCAATATCATTCTCGATTGTAAATGAAGGGATTGAATCATATTCTCCAAATGTGTGGGTGTATGGACCTGTCCCTGTAACGCTTGTAGTTCCCATGACCGCTTTCAAGAACCAAGGACTCGACAGAACGAACTCGATTGAAGTTGAACCCTCAAATTTCAGAGGGACTATCTTCTGTGCGTTCCTATGACCACAAGAATAAATTTTTTCCATATTGTTTTTAGGATTAAGTGAACTGACCCTAACCCCGTGTCCGAACGCTTTGTCTATGCTTGTGGAAACGGCGGCGAAACTCGTTTCCCAACCGTATTTAAGCCAAGAAATTGTCGCTGGTGCTGTCATATCACTCATCCCCCTTCTTTTCTTTAGGTTCTTTGCCTGTCAGTTCATAGATTACATCTTCTTTTGAAGCGTAAAAATCCACTACTGAATTCATCTTTTCGAGTTTTCGAGATAATGCCGTTTTGCCGAGAGCTTTCACAATCTCGGGTTTCAGCTTAAAAAACTCGACAGCAGACAATTCTCCTTCTATTTTTTTGATAAGTTCGTTTTTCATTTTCAAGTCCCCCAATTAATCAAGTGACAATCGAATATAAACCTTCCTATGCCTATTCGTTTATCAGACAAATCGACACACCTCAAAGGAATCAACAACTGAAAATTTCCGTCCGGATTCGATAAATTAGCTTTGAGTAATCTTTCTACCTCGTCCCTTACCTTAATCGCGTGCGCCCTGACGTTACCCATGGTCGCAGACTGATAAGTAGTCCGAATGTCAATGCTCACGGGACTTGTATGTTCAAAAGTTGTCCCTCCTATATTGAAAGGTTTAATTATTTTTGGAGTAGAATACAATAAAACATAATCATTATTCGCTAAATCTAATTCCTTCTGGTCAAAAATCTCGTCTATTGTAGGCGTTATGCTATCAGTATTGTCAGAATCCCAACCATCAGTTAGAATGGTCTTAATAGTAAGTAATTCATCCACCACGATAACACACCTACAAATTGGCGAACAAATAAATTTTTTACGCTCGCACTTAAAAACCTAAAGGTTCATCTCAGGAATCACAAACTCTTTGAGAGAATCTAATTTCGTGTCAATGTCTTTTTGCAAAATGTCTATCCTTTGCTGATATTTCAATCCCGCACTACCTTCTGGGACAATGGCGACTCTTGAACCAAACAACAAAAGATTCTTTGCAACCATTTTGGTCGCCACGTCCTCTACAAGCCTGTTCACCGAGCTTTCACCGAATCTGTATTTTATCCTAAGTTTTTTTATCCCTTTTGAATATCTCGTTTTGAGATACAGAATACCTTGTTCGTAATCAAGCCAATAATCCTCGTCCCTTCCTTCTGTGTAATCTGAAAGCCAATCAACCCATTCAGAGCCGTCCCAAACACTTAAAGCGTCCCCTTCACTTGAATTTAAAGATTTGACTTTTCTATGCTTTAAGTAAACTGCTCTTCCAGTTTTATTTTCATAAGGAAACACTATGTCATGGTATTCATAGTTTGCCGTGTGGTCTAAACCTGAATCTGTGCCGGAATATCTTTCTCTCCAAGCATGATTAGTTCTGTAATCAATTTCATCCTCTGCTTTATTGATTAATTCGACCACTTGCTCAATAGTTGGGTTTGTGGAATCTGTGAGAGTTGTCAAACCCATGAAATTCTCCACTTTCCTTACTGTCGTATATGTTTCAGACATCCCTTGCTGTGGCGAGGATTGTGCAGAAGTATTGTCCCCGTCCGAATCATAATATGCAATTTTATACCACGAACTTGAATCTCCGTCTGAGTCGTAATAAGACAAATCAGTAGTCGCTTGAGTATTGATAACTGAATAAGTCCCTGTCTTTGAAGTTGCCCTATAAACCTTCCATTGGTTATAAGCCGACCCTGCTGGCGGTTCTTCCGCAATTATCAAAACTCCCATGATATCTCTTTAATACGCACTAATTAATATATTTCCCCTTCCCCTTTGGTTTGGTCTGCCGAAAAATTAGGTTTTGACCTATCTACTGAAAACTTCGGGCTTGAAACAAGAGCTTTGAATTTAGCCTTGACTATTTCAAACCATTTTGAAACTAACGAATCTGCCACATCTACTGTTTCAGAAAAGGAATAAGAAATTCTTTTAACACTCACCAGCTCTTCTGAGACATCAACAGAGTCTGCGATTGACCTCACAAGTATCGCTGATTTTGAAAGTGCTTCTGATATTGAAACATTCTCTGCTAGGCATCTGAAAATCAGCCTCAATCGTTCCAAAGAATCTGAACTTGTTACGGAATCTGACGCTGTTCTTACTGCTATATAAATACGAGAAATGTTTTCTGAAACGGAAACGTTTTCTGAGATACTTCTTGCGAGTGTTTGGAGTGTTCCCAAAGATTCGGAAACATTCACGGATTGAGATATACTCCTAAACAGACTCCTTGAATCTGAAAGAGAGCCCGAAACAGACACATTCTCAGAGATGTTTCTCATAAGTTGCGCTACGCGAGCCAGAGAACTTGATACGTTTACTGTTTCCGCTATTGCTCTTATTAAGTATTTAATCCCGTTCAGACTTTCCGAAATAGTGACAGACTCGGAAAATCCTCTAAACAGAGTGGCGGTCTTAGACAAGCCTTCTGATATGTTTACTGTCTCGGAAATACCTCTTGCAAAAGTCCCAAGTTTTCCCAGAGAGTCTGAAACATTGACTGTGTCAGATACACCACGGAAAACCGCAAATAATCCAGAGAGATTATCTGAAATATTGACGGATTCTGAACCTGTCCTAAACAACGTCTGGATTCGTGCAAGAGAATCTGACAAAGAAACACTCTCGGAAAAACTCCTATAAAGAACCTGAGCCTTACTCAAAGAACTTGTAGCGGAGACAGATTCGGAAATATTAACTTCTATTCTTACTCCTATGTTAGTTCCTCTATCTGCCATTTTAACTTATCTCGTAAATTTCATACGCGCCGGGATTCTGCACAATGTTATCACAATGAGCTTTAAACCAAACGTATGTGCAATTATCTACATCAAGACTCGAATAAATATCCTGTGCAGTAGTATTCAAAGTAACATTACTTGAAAAATCTGACTGATTGCTTGCGTATAAAGTCCAACCTGTGTTTAAGCTCCCTGAAAGTTTAACAGTCAAATCTCCTGACGCTGTCCCGTTATTACACACTTTATCTATGCCGTAAGTGTTTGTCTGATTCTCTGGGAGCGCGGAGCTGTTGTCAATCGCCACACCACAACCAATGAATCTAAAAAAGGTAGTGTCTGCCGGACCAAAAGAAAGATTTAAATCGGGACTCCCTGCACTCGCATTCGTAGTGTCATAGCTGTAAGTGTCCGATTCAGTAAAGTTTCCAGCAGAATCATTGGCATAGACTTTCCATGCGACTGTCGCGCCTACTGTTGAATTGACTGTTTTGGTTACATTACTCCAGTTGGCTGTTCCGGTCATAGATACAAAAGAGTCGTTCACCCAACCACTACTCCCCGTTGCGTTTCCTAACAACATGAAAACCCCGTCTTTGTCTGAGTCGATTGTGAACGCACCCCCTCCGTTGTAGGTGTAAATATGCTTTCCATTCGAGTAAGTGTCAGAAGTTGAATAATACCATGTCAAAGCACTAATGTCACTACATTCATTAGTATCTGCTTCCACCATTACAATATAAACAGTGCTTCCATTAAATTCAGCGTTGCTGAAATTGAATTGCACCCATTCTGTTGTTCCGTGGTCTGAACAGTTGTATGGTTCAGTAGCATTATACAAAATCGTGTCTGGAAGACCTGTTGCATTTGTAGAATAGAACCTCACGGTCAAATTGCAAATTGGGCTACCCCAAGTTTTCTGCATATACAAGTGAACTTCTGAGATGTTAAAATCACTTGTATAATTGAACTGTTGCCCACCATATTCTGTTTCATAAATAGTCCGTTTGGAGCTTTCTGTTGTCTGGGAGATATTCAAAGAGGATATTCCTCCTTCACAAGCACTTCCATTATACGTTCCATTACAAAAACTGAAAATGTAACCGCTCAAACCATTGTCATCTTCCCATTTGAGCCTATGCTCTACTGGACTGCCTGCTTGCGTGGAATTCGTGGAATTGCTCGAATAGGTCGGAACATTATCAGTT